>Ga0129317_1001315_pt1 | contig 18979 bp, 19 predicted proteins | sample Cm1ome_FD_94430 | JGI IMG/M metagenome (GOLD analysis project Ga0129317, IMG submission 94430) | Eastern black-and-white colobus group fecal microbial communities from Wisconsin, USA - Cm1105 metagenome | ecosystem: Host-associated > Mammals > Digestive system > Large intestine > Fecal | place... | reverse complement strand
TTGGAACCTCTCTGGAACCATCTCGTGGTAGGAGGAATGTACCAATCCACAGCATCCCTTACAGTGTAGCACAGCCCTTGGAGAGGGGCTCTAATAACTACTACTCTATAATACAAGGAGGAAAAGCAGTGAGTAAAACACGAAACCTCTGCGCCAAAATCCCGGAGGAACTCCACGCACGAGCGCGTGAGGAGCAGGAAGAGCTGGGTGTTACACTGAATGGATATGTTAAGGAGATCCTGGAGGAGCATTGTAAGAAGAAAGGCGGAAAAAGTATGAGCGAAAACACCAGAACCATTGCATTTCAGATAGGGGATGAACTGTTTGACCGTCTGAAAGCCTATCCTGCGGCAAACAAGCTGACGCAGGATAGGCTTTGTGGTACAGATTGAATGGGAGATGCAAACTAAGCATATATTGCGAGAAATCAGGAAATTCATTGAGATTTAGCAAGCTTTGTGCTATACTACCCTTATCCTGACCGTGAGGTGAACGTATGGCAGTACAGTATAACAAACTGTGGAAACGGCTGATCGATATGAAAATCAAAAAATCTTCCTTAACGGAAATGGCAGGTGTTTCGGCTTCCACCATTGCAAAGCTCAGCCATGACGAATATGTGAGCCTTGAGATTTTAGAACGGATCTGCCGGGCGCTTCACTGTGAAATCGGCGATGTGGTGGAACTCAGGAGGGGGGCCGAAGAATCATGAAGCGGCAGAAACTTACATCCTCAGAACTCCTTTGCGGACTGTGTTTTGCGTTATGCTTTTTCGCCTTTATGCTGACAGAGGCGTTTATCAACGAGCGCTGTGCCGTGATTCTCGGAAGCGGTGCTGTAAATCCCGTATATACCGTTGGGCTTGTCTGCACAGGATTGGGATTCCTTTCGTTTTCCCTGCTGCGCCGCCTATGCAAAAAAGAAAAATCCAGGAAAACGGCGCAGATTATCATTGGCGTTCTGTGTCTTGGGGCGGCTCTGGTTTTGCTTTTTGCAGATCATCCGGCACTCTTTCTGACAAGCCCTGCTGCTGACCGGCCATATCAGCGGATGCGTGTATTACAATACGGCCATGTATTTTGCCGCAAGCCGGTATATGGGACGATTGATCGGCACGGGTATGGGAGTGGCGATCCTGTTACAGTTTGTGGTACAGAATTTAATACCGCAGTCTGTCACCTTTATTATCAGCATTATTTTGAGTGTTGCGTTTGTCATGTATTTTGTCATAACAGTGCCGAAGGACTGGATTCTGGAAAATCCTTTGCCCTATTCGTCGGACGCCAAAAAAGATTTCAAAAAAACGCTGCTTCTGATCGTTGCCGTAGTGCTTATGAGCCTTGTAGCCGGAATGATCGACAGCGTGCTGACAGCCTTCAATGCCGAAAAATCTTATGACATTTACGGCGGTGTTCGTTTGTTCTATGCACTGGGGCTGATTTTGGCGGGGGTCCTTGCCGATATCAGGGAGCGGAAATATCTTCCACTTTCTACCGTATGTACGATTTTGCTCTCCTCTGTCTGTATGTTCTTTCTCTCGAATGAAGTCAGTTATTTTGCCGGTACTGCGCTGATGTATCTGTACAGCGGCTTTTATGTGATCTTTTTCACGGTGATGTTTCTGGATTTTGCACCCAAAAGCAGCAGGCCGGAGCTGTGGGCAGGTATGGGGCGCATTGTGCGCAGCTTTACTGTGGCAGCGACTGTCCTGCCGGCGTTCAACATCTATGGCGCAGTTGGCACTACGGTGTTGGCTGTAGTGAGTTGCCTGCTGTCTATCCTGATCCTGCTGGTATTGCTGCCGTATCTGAGTAATGCCGCCGTTTCTCTCAAACCGATAGAAGAACTGATTTCCGGAAGCCCCGAACTCTCCCCTCAGGAGCGGTTAAAACTGTTTGCACAGTACTGTTCCCTGACTCCCCGGGAGACGGAAGTATTGGAAAAGTTATTGACGACCGAGGACGGCGTACAGGAAATTGCCGACAGCCTGTATATCTCCCGGCGGATGGTGCAGCGGTACATCTCTTCGATTTATGAAAAGACCGAAACCAAAACACGCCTCGGCCTGTTCCAAAGTTATATGAATTTTACAGCAGAATAAAGGATGATTTGATAAAACACCGTTTTCCCCAGGGGAAGCGGTGTTTTTTTGCGTGTTTTTTCAAGATGTCACACATGTGAACCCCCGTTTTTGCAAGAATGGCGCAGATGTGAACTGCAAAATGATGGAATTTGTATGTATCATATAAGAGTGATGGTGTGTGTTAGCATGCGATTATCCGTGCGAGCCGGAGATGAAGAAATGTTTTCGGCAAGTGAAAACATTTAAGCCGAGGGCATGAGGGCACAAAAATGGAAAAGAGGAGGCGATAGGATGATATCGGTTCAGCGTATTCTGCCATATACCAAGCAGCTGGTGCTGTATGCGCTGTATGATGTTCTGGATTCGGAAGAAAGCGAATACGACAAAGCGGAAAACGGACGGATCGCCGCCAAAGTGACCGTTTACGGAAATCAGAGCGGATTTACGCTGTCCGTGTCCGAACAGCCGCCCGTTACTGTCCTAACTGTGGAGATCAGTGTCCCTTATGGTGGGCTTTCCCAGCAAGGGCAGCAGCGTGCGGTGGATTATCTGGCAGACCGTGTGGAACAGCTGCTGGAAAACGAGCTGAAACTATCGGCTCTGATGAAATCAAGAGGAGGAAACGTAACATGAACACAAAAAAGAGAAAAACAGGACTAAGGCTGGGAGCGCTGCTGCTCTGCCTCTGCCTGATGATGGGGCTGCTGCCCATGACCGCGTTTGCGTCGGATGCGCCGATTAAAAGAAATACCTATAACGCCTATTCCGATGAGGTCATCGCAGGCGGCTCGGACACTCAGGTGTATGCCGTCACCGTCAAGAATGTGGACGGGGAGGATCTCCACTATGTCTATTCTGAGAATGCCATCCACTCCAACAATTTGATGGAGCAAATCCGGGCGGGACTGAGTGAGCCTTACAGACCCCTGATCCCCACTTTTGAAGAAGAAGATTCCAACAGAGGTTTTCTCTGTTTCAGCGAGAATCAGGAGCAGTATGCGGCGATGGATCTGGACTGGGATAATCCCGAAGACGTGGCGAATACCCTGGTTTCCGGCAGCGGCAGTGTCAGTGTCACGTCCAATGACTCTGCCATTTCCGTGACGGATATTTCTGATTTGCATGCCGACGAAAAGGTCGTGTCGGAAAAGCAGCTTGCTGCGGAGGACTTTTATACCAACCCGCCGGAACTCGGCCAGCTGGAAAAAGGCGAAAACCGGGTGGAGGCCATGGTAGGTGTGACCTACCGCACAGAGACTGTTGAAGACAAGGCATATTATGATGTTTTTAATAGCATGCACGTCACCCAAATTTACGCCTACACCGCCAGAAAGACTGCGTCTGTGTCAAACTCCATCGACCTGCCGGTGCGGGTGCTGGAGGGAGAGGATACGGATTATTCCCCGGCTCCGGAGCTTTCCGCGACCTTTACACCGGACACTGCGGTGACCGCGGGCAAGTTTAACGAATATCAGGGTCTCGCCATCGACTACTACAACCCAATGGTCGACGCTGAGCCCAGCGAGGGCTACGACATCCAGGCGGGATACACCGTCTCCATCCCGCTTGAGAATTATGAAGGTACTACCCTCAGCGGAACTCTGACGATTCCTCTGCCAAAGGGATATGACGGAGCGACCGCCCGAATTAAAAACGGAGCGGCGGCAAGCAGTTATACCGCCACCACCGTCAGCTTCCCGGTCACGCTGGATGTATCATACGGAACAGCTGAGGCGTTGGAATTGCTGATCGAATACAAGAATCAGGCCAGCGGTGACACCACGCCGCAGAGGCCGGACAGAAATGACGGAGGCGGAAGCTCCAGCAGCGACTGGGACTGGGAGTATGACTTCTGGATGGAGATCAAAGAGAAACTTGAGGACGCCGAGCCCGGCGACACCGTCAAGGCCAACGCCCGCACCTACGACTGGATGCCCTGGTCGGTGATGGAGGCATTGAGTGAGGCCGATGGCGTGACCCTGCACATCACCTGGAACGGCGGCGAGGATATCATCATCCCGTCAGAGGCGGCCCTCAGCGAGCGAAACCGGGTCTACTATCCCCTGTCCTACCTGGAGGAGATGACCTTTGAGGTGGAACCGGAGGTCCCCGCCGCCGATCTGGACAAGATCAATCCCGAAACCGGCGGCATACTGACGGAGACACCAGAGCTTGCCGAGAAGGGCATCGAACAGCCCCTTCCCGGCGTGTACGAACCGGAGGAGGCCACCGCCAGCCCCGCCGAGGAAACCGGCACAAACGGCTTGCTGATTGCCAGTGCCGTTGTGGCATTGGCTGCAGCAGGTGGTGGATTCTGGTATTGGAAGCGGAGAACGGTCAGATAAACATTTGATAACCCCCAAAAGCACCTCGCCATGCGAGGTGCTTTTCTCGTCAAAACGGCTGCAAGCACAATAAGATGTGGCTTCGGGAAAAAAGCGTATGGACCTCCTCGTTTGTAGGAATTTTGAGTTTTTAAATAGAATGACGCATTTCAGAGGAGGCTGAACTTCAGCCTCTTTTTCTTTGGAGGAATGATATGTATATCTATCCTGAAAATCTGAAGGCCGCTCCAACCCTTTGGTTATGGCGGCTTCGTGATATTACCATTGGAGGTACCTTGGCGGTGCTGGGAGCGGTGCTTCTGGCACAGTTTGAATTCTATCCTCTGGCAGCCGCAGCGGGCATCTATCTGTTTCTGACCATCCGGATTGACGATGCCTGCATTCTGGATTTTATCCGGAAGGCCAGCATCTATTTCCTGGTCAGGCCGCAGAAGTACCGCTGGGTGTCCCCTTTTCATATGGAGGTGAAAGATCATCAAAACAATTTTTTCAGCAGAAAAAAGAAAAAAGGCGAGGCGAGATAAAAGCACCCGCCGACTGATGAACATTCAGTCCATCACCGAGAGAAGCATGATTACTCCGCAAGGCGAGGAAGTGATCCTCTTCCTGCTGCAGCCCACCAATGTTTCGGTGCTGTCCAGAGAAGGGCTTCGGGCCAGAGTGAATGCGCTGATGAATGTTCTCAAGGGCTTTGCGGAGGTGGAACTGCTCTGCCTCAATTCCCGAGAGAGTTTTGAGCACAACAAACAGTACCTGACCAGGCGGATCGAGCAGGAACCTGTCCCGCAGATCCGAGCACTTCTGGAACAGGATCTGCGGCACTTGGATGAGATCCAGAGCCGTACAGCCACTGCCAGGGAGTTTATGTTGGTCATCCGTCCCCGGAACATCGGAGAGCGGGAGATCTACCCTTACCTGTCCCGGCTGGAAAAGATGATCCGGGAACAGAGATTTGCGGTACGCCGGGCTGACCATGAGGATATCAAGCGGATTCTGGCAGTCTACTTTGCCGGAGATGTGATCAGTGAAAGCTATGATGATTTTGACGGGCAGCGATGGCTCATGAAAGATGGCAGGAGTGATTACAAATCCGCATCCGTGATGGATGAGGAACAGGTCCTGCAGACCTTCCTGGATCTCATCGCGCCTGCCGCAGTCCGCTTCGAGGTGGATCGGTATCTGTTGGGAAATACCTGGCGGTGTGTATGGGCTGTCCGGGGATACCCCACCTCCACAGAGGAGCAGGCGATCCTCCAGCGGCTGGGAGAGCGGGCAGGCGTTACCCTGCGGATCTACACCCGTTTGGTTTCTCCGGCGGAGGAACGGAAAATCCTCCAGGCAGCGGACAAGGCCAATCGTTTCAAATCCGGAAGCACAGATATTCGGGATATTGTAGAGGCCCAGAGCAATCTGGAAGATGTCGCCTCTATGATCCGTTCTGCCCAGCGCAACCGGGAGCCTTTCTTCCACACAGCAGTTTATATTGAACTTATCGCCAGAAGCGAGCAGGAGTTCACCGAGCTGCGGGACAGTGTTGAAACCGAGTTGGGACGGGCCAAGATCAGTGTGGACCGGCTCCACCTCTGCCAGCAGGAAGGATTCCTCTCAGTGATGCCCAGCGGGTATAACGCCCTCGGGGAAGAATTCGAGCGGATGCTCCCTGCGTCCAGTGTGGCCAACCTTTTCCCGTTTTCTTACACCGGTAAAACCGACCCCCAGGGCTTTTATCTGGGATATGACAAGTACGGCAGCTCCATCATTGCGGACCTGGACCGGCGGGACCAGGATAAGTCCAACGCCAATGTGCTGATTCTGGGCAACTCCGGTCAGGGAAAAAGCTATTTTCTGAAATTGCTGCTGTGCAATATTCTGGAGAGCGGTAAGCGGGTAGTTGGGCTGGACCCGGAAGGTGAGTATGAGGAGATTGTCAAAAAGCTGGGTGGCTCCTACCTGGATCTGACCAGCGGAGAATATCTCATCAATGTATTGGAACCGAGGATGTGGAACACCGGTGAGGAGGAATCCGATCCGGAGTCTCCTGCAGCCTTCCGGCAGGGTTCTCTGCTGTCCCAGCACATCTCCTTCCTGCGGGATTTCTTCCGCAGCTACAAGCCCTTTGATGAGGCACAGGTTGACACCATTGAGATGATGCTGGGAAAGCTATACGAAATGTGGGGGATCAATAATCAGACAGACTTCTCCCTTCTTGGTCCCAAGGACTATCCCGTTCTGTCGGATCTCCATGCGCTGATGGAGGAGGAGTACCAGCGCGTCCGCAGCACCGAGGGAGGAGAACTTTATACGCCGGAACTGCTGCGGTCCGCCTGCCTGGGCCTTCATTCCATGTGTGTGGGAGCTGACGCCAAGTTCTTCAATGGACATACCAACCTTCAGTCAGACCGGCTGGTCTTTTTCAATGTCAAGGATCTGATGGAGGGTGGAAAGAACATCAAGGATGCCATGCTGTTCAATGTCCTTTCCTATATCAGCCACACGCTGATTTCAGGAGGAAATGCCGCTGGAGTATTTGAGGAGCTTCATGTATTCCTCTCCAACCCCACAGCAGTCTCCTACATCAGAAACGCCATGAAACGGGTGCGAAAGAGAAACAGCATGGTAGTTCTGGCCAGTCAGAATATTGAGGACTTCCTGCTGCCGGGTGTGGCGGAGATGACCAAGCCCCTTTTCTCGATTCCCACTCATCACTTCCTGTTTCATCCTGGAACTATCGACAAGAAGGATTATATGGATGCCCTCCAGCTGGAGGAAACCGAATATCAACTGATCCAGGCGTGCCAGACCGGAACCTGCCTCTATCGCTGCGGCGCGGAACGCTACAATCTGGTGGTGCGGTCGCCGGAACACAAGGCGGTACTGTATGGGACAGGAGGAGGAAGATAAAATCTGGCGGCTGTTTTGTCGGTTCTGATGATAGCTTACGAAGAACAGGATGTGATATGTTGATACAAAGGAGGGAACCTGATGAATACGGACCGTTCATGGAGATGCCCCTATTGTGGCTGTACCGAGCTGCTGGAAGGATACCAGAGATCGGATGGCATGATGATGCCCCGGAAATTCACTATGGGAATCGTGGGAAGTATCATACAGCACTACTTCTGTAAAAACTGCGGAACAATCGTTTACAGCCGGGTGATCGATACAAAACCGTTCCGGCCTGCGGGTAGAACGGAATCGTGAAAAGAATGGAAAAAGCGTCGATAACCCGACGCTTTTTTTGTTCGCTGAAGGAGGTGATACACTATGGCCAATCCGGTCCTCATTAAAGCGGCAGTGATGTTGCTCACTGACAAGCGCACCTGGAAAGCCATCGGGGTGGTAATCGCCGCTGTCCTGACCCCGTTTATTCTTATCATCATCATGATTAATGCCATGCTCTATGGAACAGCCAGCCATAACAATGCCGCGGTGGAACTGACCTTTTATGGAGGCAGTATCCCCATCACCATGCCAGGAGAGTACCGGGATTATATCACCGAAATGCGTTCCTGTTTTTCCTCTCTGGATGAGGCGATTGCCGCTGTGGAGGAGATGATGGAAGACGGAGACAGCCTTGATTCCAACCGAATCAAGGCTGTCTTTTATGCACTGAATTTTGGAACCGAAAATCTGTCCCTGCGCCGTGCCAAAGCCAGGGAGTTTGTGGACTGCTTTGTGGAGTACCGGGACTGTACCCACACCTGGACGGATGAGGATGGCAAGGAACACAGTTATACCCATACCAGAGCCTATCCCATCAATGATCTTCCCACCATTTACGCCAATGTATCCGCGGAGGTTGGGCGGCAGGTCACATCGGACGACATGGCCAACATCACCGAAATCTATCTGCGGGTGGTGTACCGTAATTTTGATGTAGGAGCGGACATGGCACTGGAAGGCGGAAACAGTACCCATGATCTCATCGCTGAGATGGTCAGGGATTCCGATGTGATCCCCTCGGAAGGCGGCTTTGTTAGCCCTCTGCCCGGTGGCTGGGAGGACAAGGTTACCTCTGAGTTTGGGTACCGGCAGAATCCCACTGGCGCTGGCAGTGAGGGACATACCGGGCTGGATATGGGCGTTCCTCTGGGAACAGAAGTGTGTGCGGTCAAGGATGGCAAGGTTCTGTTTGTCCGGTATAAGCAGACCGGGTATGGATACCATGTAGCGATTGACCATGGCGGCGGTTTGGTTACCCTCTACGGACACTGTTCCGAGATCCTGGTGACAGAGGGGCAGACGGTCACAGCCGGTCAGGTGATCGCCAGGAGCGGCAGCACAGGGCGAAGTACAGGGCCTCATCTGCATCTGGAAGTGATACAGGACGGGGTGCCGCAGAACCCAAGAAACTATTTATAGAAAGGATGGGATAAATGTCTTTGAATCAGAAATTCAATCTGAACAAAATTTTTAAAGGACTCGTTTCCTATGCCATAGAATGCCAGGATAATGCCGAGCGTTACCAGCCTCTGAATGCGCCTCCCTGGTCAGAGATGCGGCGCCAGTGGATCAATGGGATTCTTTGCGGCATGGCAGAGCTGAATGGAGAAGACTTGGATTCGGACTATCTGGAGCGGATAGATCATTGCCTGGATCAAACCCGCAGGCCTTTTGCTGCGAAACCCCTTCCGCTCAATCTGCAGAAATACACAATCCGATGTCTGAGCAGGTACACAGCCGAACTGGAACTGTGCAATGGCGATCCAAGAGAGAAGCTGATGCAGGTCTATGATCTTTTGGATGATATGGTTTCCCATTCGCGATGGAGCAGTCTTTCAAACGACCTGTACCCTTTTATGGGATATCTGGAATATGCACTGCCGCGATTAACCGCCTTACAGCCGATCCGCTTTACCCGTCTGTTGATTGGCGGTGAGAAAGGACCCAATGGAACTGCTTATGTTTCTGGTACGGTTAATACCCCGGAACAGATTAAGACCACCCAGCTGTATGTCGAACTGTCTGCACAAAACCCAAAGGTGGAAAAATGGCCGGCTATCTGTGTGACCTATTTCTGCGGAAAATCTGATTCGCCCATTGGTGTGAGAGATGCTACTGAGTTCGATCTCAAAATTATGCAAATGGCGGGAGATCGTTTTCTGGATATGGACGGAGTGCATTCTGCTGGTTATAGGGAACTGTATTTATCAGCAACGAAAGGAGTATCGACAATGCGAATCTTGAAAGTAGAGCCAGGACAGGCTCCCTATGAAAAGGAGATCCCCAATACGCTGGAGAGCATCCAGGCAGAAGTTGGCGGCGGTTTGTTCCAACCGCTGTATGTTGGCGAAGGAATTGTTCTCTGCTGCAACGAGGAGGGAAAGCTCAATGGCATGGAACCCAATCGCCGCCTGGGCGACGACATCGTCTGCGGCCCCTTTTTCCTTGTGGGGGACAGTGAGTCCGGCGATTTTGTTTCCCTGACAGACGATCAGCTGGCATTGGGGATGGAAGCCTTTGCGGAACCGGAGCAATTTACTGGTGAGGAGCCGGAACTGGAACCGTGGATGGAATTCCGTGTTTGGTAAGGAGGTCTGACATGAAGAAGGTTGAAATTACACTCTCCTTTGACGAAGAAAAACTGGAGGCGTTGGAGTTTGTCCTCCGCAAGGAAAAGACTACTGTCAAAAAAAAGCTGGACGAGGCATTGGCTACGCTGTACGAGCAGACCGTACCGGAAGCGGTACGGGAATACCTGGACAGCAGATCGGCGCCTGTCCGGGAGCGTCCCAGGCGTCCGGCAAAATCCGCGGGCAAGGCAAAGGCAGATGAATCCCAAAATGCGAGTATCCTATTTGCAGAAACGGAGGAAGGCAGATGAATATCGGAAGCAGAGAAATTGTCCTGTGGCTGTCAGAGCCACAGCATCAGGCGTTGACCAGGGCGCTTGGCGAAATGGGGACGGACATCGAAACTATCATGCAGGCCCGCCTGGAGGAGCTGTACAGCCGGACTGTTCCGGTGACAGAGCGTCTCCGGATCAGCCGGGAGATGGAGGCAGAGCGTTTGGAACAGCAGCGGCAGTGGGAGGCAAGCCGGACTTTCTCAGTGTTCCGGATTATGGAGCATGGACAGGACAGCTTCCTGATGAAGGAAGGCTCCGTAGAGTTTCTGGATGCAGCTGTGCTGCTGCGCCGGTATCTGCACCAGCAGAATGACCATGACGCGGTTACCTTTGTCAGCCTGATTCAGCCGGCGGAATATATTGCGGAGTGTCGGTTCCGGGATCTGTCCAATGAGCGGATGGAAAACACCGGACGGATTGCGGGAGCCTTTGATATCGATCTGGATCAGGGAACAGTTTATGCTCTCAGCATCCCGGATGGGTGGCAGGGATTCCGGATCAGAGATGTGGCTGCCGCAGCCTATCACGCGACCAGAAAGATGGGCCTCAAACGGGACGATAGGTGGCGTCGCTTTCTGGACAAGCTGGAAGGAAAAGCACTGACACCTGACAGTGCGTTCTGTCTGCTTCATGGTTCCAGAGAACTGCGTCCGGAGGAGGTTGGCTTTTCAGATGAAATTACAGAATATGCCGGTAAACTGAATTTTTATATTCCCGTCAATTTTGATCCTGACGCTGTCTTCGGAACCTATGTCGCTACCGATCAGAACGATGATTATCTCAATGTCTATGCGCAGTACGATCTGGACACCGATGAGGTTCAGGATCAGCTGTTGGTCATCCTGGTGCGCTCAGATGGAACGGAACAGGAGTACAGCTATCCTCTCTCGGACAAGGAAGTGCGGTGGATGACTGAAAAGATGAACCACTACTGCGAGGAACAGATGGGACTGAGTCTGTCGGAATACAGCTCTCAATGGCAGGAGGAAAACGACAGCACATTCCAGCCTGAGATGGCACAGCAGTGATTTGTTTCTGGGAGAAGCGGGAATCCCCAGCCTGTTACTCGCCTGGTTCGCCCTGTGTGGCCGGACTGGGGAGCAGATGGACAAACACCCCGGCCCTGCAGCCCGACGCGGCTGTGGGGCGTTTTTGCGGGGTGTGTGGAGAAGCGGGATTCCGGGAGAAAAAAGGGGGTGACACATGGGGTCGAAAATGAAGCAGGATAAAGCGCGGGGGTCAAAATCCCCTGCCGCGCCCCGTACATCGCCCCGCAATGCGGGTCGGAAAGGATTTAGGCGGGGGTCAAAAATCAGGGGGTGGGGTCAAGGCGGGGATCAAAATAGCAAAGAACCCCGATGTGAAGCCATTTTTTAGGGTTCCAAGCGGGGATATGACAAAGAAAGGATGAGAGAATGCCAAGGCAGAAAATTAAATTTGCACTGCGGGTTTCTCCGGAAACCATGCAGCAGGTGAAAGAGTTTATGGACAGAGATAACTGCCAGACACAAAACGAGTTCATTGAAAAGGCAATCCGTTTCTATGTGGGGTATCTTTCCGGCAATGAGGCTGGTGAGTATCTTCCGCAGGCATTGGTGGCAGCCTTCCGAGCAACCTTGCGTGATTCGGAAAATCATATCTGCCGACTCCTTTTCAAGCTGGCAGTGGAGGTAGACATCCTGATGCACGTGCTGGCCAGTGCTGTGGAAATTGATCCGGCGATTCTGGATAAGCTGCGGGGAGTCTGCGTCCGGGAAATCAAAAAGTCAAATGGTATGGTCCGCCTGGAAGATGTTGTTCTGTACCAGCAGGGAGCGGACAAATCGTAGGGAGAGGTGGTGACTGCCGGTGCCGAGGTTGATTTTCAAGTGTCCCTATCTCAAGGGCGGCAGTCACACCGCCGTGCAGCGTGAGAATTATCTGCGTTACATCGCAACCCGGGAAGGGGTCGAGTTGCTCCTGAAACATCCGGACTGGCCTGCAACCCAAAAGCAGAAGGCATTGATCCGTCAGATAAACCAGGACTTCCCTTCCGCCCGGACGCTGTTTGAGTACGAGGATTACCGAAAGTCCCCCACCCGGAAAAATGCGGCAGAGCTGATTGATCGTGTTCTGGAGGATCACTTTTTGAGTGTGTCGGGGAAAGAACGATACATGGAGTACATCGCCCAGCGTCCAAGGGTGGAGCTGCATGGCGCCCATGGCCTCTTTACCGGTGAGGATCGTCCGGTCATTCTCTCACAGGCAGCGCAGGAGGTGTCCCGGCATACCGGCCCGATCTGGCTCCCCATCCTCTCCCTTCGGCGGGAGGATGCCGCGCGGCTCGGGTACGACAACGCGGAAAGCTGGCGGAAGCTGCTGACCAGTCACGCGCCGGAAATGGCACAGGCCATGAAAATCCCTCTCAAGGATTTTCGCTGGTACGCGGCATTTCACAATGAGGGCCACCATCCCCATGTCCACATGATCTGTTACAGCACAGACCCATCTAAGGGCTATCTCACAAAAACGGGCATTGCTCAGATCAAGTCCGCACTGGTGAAGGATATGTTCCGCAATGAACTGCTGGAGATTTATGAGCAGCAAACCGAAAAGCGGAATCACCTTGCAGAAGAGACAAAGCAGGTTTTAGGGCAGTTGGTTCAAAATCTGCAGGAAGCTCATAGTCTGGGAAATTCTCATCTGGCTGATCTGCTTCTCCAGTTATCTGACCGCCTGCGGTTCACCAGTGGGAAAAAACAGTATGGATACCTCAAGGCGCCGCTGAAATCCCTGGTGGATGAGATCGTAGATGAGCTGGAAAAAGAACCGGTGGTGAAAGAAGCGTATGGGTGTTGGTACGAACTACGGGAGGAAGTGCTGCGCAGCTACCGGGATGACCTTCCGGAAAGGCTGCCTCTCTCCCGACAGAAGGAGTTCAAGAATATCAAGAATCTGGTGATCCGCCAGGCAATGCAGCTGGGGAAGGAAATCCAGGAGGATACGGCATCCCGGAGTGAGAGAGCAGGGCCAGATCCGATACCGGAAGCGTCCACACATACGGGATGGGCCAGCCAGGATCGGTATAGGTCAGCTGCCCAACGGAATGCGGTACAGCTTCTGCGGCATCTGGGAAATCTCTTTCGGGAGCAGGCTCCTGTTTCGGCAATGCCGGCTCCCCGATTGGTAGACCAGAAGCTGAGACGGAAAATACAGGAGAAGAAAAAGGCTCTGGGCCTTAAACAAGGCGGCCCGGAGATGCGATAGGAAGGAGCGTTTATGTGGGAGGGATTCTCTATTACGGAAAATACACCAGGGAGCAGATTGACAAAGCCAATCAGGTGGATCTGGAGGAGCTGCTCCGCCGCCAGGGGGAAAAGCTGATCCGTTCTGGCCGGGATCACCGGCTGGAGAGTGACCACAGCGTGACCATCCGGGGGAACCGGTGGTTTGACCATGCTTCGGATCAGGGAGGATACGCTCTCAGCTTTGTGCGCAGGCACTACCATCTGTCCTTCAATGAGGCTATGGAGCTGCTGACCGGCGAGAAGGGGCAGGCTCCCCTCCCCATTGCGAAGCCCCAGAATGATCCACCGAAAGAATTTGTACTTCCACCCGCAAGCAGTTCCATGCGGCGGGTGTTTAGTTATCTGCTGGGAACCCGCAAGCTGGATCGGGAGGTGCTGGCTGCTTTTGTCCGGGAGAAGCTGATCTATGAGGATCTGCCTTATCACAACGCGGTCTTTGTGGGAACGGATGAAAAAGGCGTTGCCCGCCATGCCCATAAGCGCAGTACCAACAGCGATGGGAAACAGATCCGTCTCAATGTGGAGGGATGTGACCCCGCCTGCAGTTTTCACTGGAACGGCCACAGCGGGAAACTCTATGTGTTCGAGGCGCCCATCGACCTGCTGTCCTACATCTCCCTCTATCCGGAAGGATGGAAGGAAAACAGTTATGTAGCCCTCTGTGGTGTGTCAGGGCAGGCGATGATGAAGCAGTTGGAACATCAGCCGGAAGTCCATAAGGTGTTCCTGTGCCTGGACAACGACAAGGCAGGACACACTGCCTGTACCCGGCTGACAGAACAGCTGCGGGAACAGGGCGGCTGGAAGGTGGAACGGCTCTGCCCCCAGAACAAGGACTGGAACGATGACCTGCGGGAATTTTTCTCTCAGGAGCACAATCAGGAAGGAGGAATGAGTCTTGCTCTTTGAAATTGCCAATCTCCCCTATATTCTTCTGACCGCCGGAGTGATTGTCGCGATTTTCGCTGTGATCCCTCTGCTGGAGAAACAAGGCAGTCTGGACAGTTTCAAGTCCCGACCTGTGGGAGATGGACAGCATGGCACTGCTCGATGGGCCACACCACAGGAAATACGGGATGCCTATCTCCAGGTTCCGTTTACGCCGCAGCTATGGCGTAAGGGACAGAATCTGCCCAAAGCGCAGGGGCTGGTGGTTGGTTCTGATGTGAAGAAGAAAAAGACCATCGCCCTGATCGATCCCGGAGATGTCCACTGCCTGATGATCGGCGCCTCCGGTGTGGGCAAGACAGCCCATTATCTGTATCCCAATCTGGAGTATGCCTGCGCTTCGGGAATCAGCTTTCTGGTGACCGATACCAAGGGTGATGTCTACCGGAATTATGGAGCCATCGCTCAGGAGTGCTATGGGTATCAGGTCTCGGTCATCGACCTGCGAAACCCCACCCGCTCAGATGGGGCCAATATGCTGCACCTGGTTTCCAAGTATGCCGCGCAGGTAAAGAACGATCCGGACAACCTCCGGGCCAGGGCAAAGATGGAGAAGTACGCAAAAATTACCGCCAAGACCATCATCCAGGCGGGCGGGGAAAGCAACTATGGCCAGAATGCTTACTTTTACGACGCGGCGGAAGGGCTGCTGGCAAGTGTGATCCTGCTGGTTGCCGAATTCTTCCCTCCAAAGAAGCAGCATATCGTGTCGGTATTCAAACTTCTGCAGGATCTGCTGGCCCCCAGCAAGGTGAAAGGAAAAAACCAGTTTCAGATGCTGGTGGAACAGCTGCCGGCGGAACACAAAGCCCGATGGATGGCAGGAGCCGCAATGAACGCCGGTGAACAGGCCATGATGAGCGTCCTCTCCACTGCCATGAGCCGGCTCAATGCCTTCCTGGACTCGGAGCTGGAACAGGTATTGTGTTTCGGCAGCGCGGTGGATGCGGAAAAATTCAGCACCCAAAAGACAGCCCTGTTTATTGTAATGCCGGAGGAAGATCCCACTGCGTACTTCCTGGTGAGCCTGATCATCCAGCAGCTCTACCGGGAACTGATGACGGTGGCGGACGAGCATGGCGGCAAGCTGCCCAGCCGGGTGATCTTCTTTGCAGATGAGTTTGGTACCATCCCGAAACTGGAGGGAGCGGAGATGCTCTTCTCCGCTGCCCGATCCCGCAGGCTCTCCATCGTGGCCATCGTCCAGGGCCTGATCCAGCTGGACAAAAACTATGGCAAAGAAGGAGCGCAGGTGATTCGCGATAACTGCCAGCTGACCATCTTCGGCGGTTTTGCGCCAGGCAGTGAAACAGCAGATACCTTGTCAAAGGACCTGGGAGAGCAGACGGTCCTCTCAGGCTCGGTGAGCAGAGGGAAGGATCAGAATTCCCGCAGCCTGCAGATGATGGGGCGGCGGCTGATGACCCCGGATGAGCTGAAGTCCATGCCGAAAGGAACCTTCATCACCATGCACACTGGAATGCACCCAATGAAAACAACCTTCCGCCTGTTCCTGGATTGGGGCATTACTTTCGGCAAACCGTTCAGCCTGCGGGAAAACGCCGCCAGAGCGGTGGAATACGCAGGACAGGATGAACTCTTCCAGGAGATCCAAAAGGCTTTCCAGGTGAAGCGGGAGGCTCCAGAGCGGAAGGATCAGGACAACTCTGTTCGGAAGGTTATTCCCCGTACCGACTGACCAAGGGAGGCTGAAATATTGCGGAAACTGCAGGAAATCTATGATGACCAGAATCTCACCCACCGGGCCAAAGCGGTCTACATCTATCTCTCGGACCGGGCGGACACGCTCCGTCAGTGCTGGCCTTCCATTGGCACCATTGCCCGGGAACTGTCCCTCTCCAGGTCTACGGTGCAGCGGGCCATCCAGGATCTCCAGGAGCAGGGATACCTGGAAACCCGGCAGCGGTGGCGTGAAAACGGCGGAAAAAGCAGTCTGCTGTTCCGGCTGCTGAAATAAATGAAAAGCCACGCCAGGGGTAAACTGCGCCCTGGTGTGGCATATGGGATAGGTCATGATGGAATGAGAAGGGGAAGAACCCACTGGAACAGTACCAGTGTACAGAGGAAGAATAGAGTGGGCGTAGATATGAGGAACTTCAAATGGACATCCGTATCATTACCCCGTTGTTTTTCTGCAGGCTACAATGTATCTCCATCGATAGCAGTGATGATCCAGTCTTCTCCCTGTTTTGCAAAGGAAACTGTGCAGGTATTTACTTTTTCATCAAACAGGCAGAAATCCAGCGTGACAGAGCAGGTGTCCCCGGATACGGAGACAGAGGCGGAGTCGAGGTCAAGCTGTTCAGCACCATAACCTCGGCCACCGTAGACCATATAAAGCTTGCCGTCCATTTCTAAGAATTCATGGAAAAGCTCCCCGGCAATATCCGGAGTCATGTATTGCTGAAGATAAGCGAGGGCTTCCGCATTGGTCTTAAAATTCAGGATTTCATACAGGGTGGAATCGGTGGGATCGGTGATGTTGCTGTGGTCTGCGGCACTCTCCTCCACCACGGCGATGGGCGCTTCCCCCGCCATTGCAGCCTCCAGGCTTGTGTACACAAGGCGGTACGCTGTACTGCCGAGCTCTGCACCGCATGTCTCAGCGTAGCACTGGTTGATCAGATCCAGGTGAAAGTACAGCCTGTCCAGCAGTTCCTCCGGTGAAACCACGGCTTCCGGCGCCGGTGCAGGCGTGGAAGCTGCTCCTCCGGAAGGAGCAGGCACGGGGGCCTCTTCTTCGGAGGGTCCGGCCGCTGCAGACGATGACAAAGAGGTTGGTTCGCCTGTGGCAGCGGGATCGGCGCTGCCGGGCAAAAGCAGATCGCTCAAAAAAGAACAGCCGGGGAACAGGATAAGCGTGAGGCAAAGCAGGCAGGCAAGCAAACATTGTTTTTTCATGGCTACCTTCCTTTCCAAAGATAATATTTTTCATCGCAGCCCAAGTCCAGAGCGACAGACCGGAAATGGTCCGTCAATGATGAGCAAGGGGCACCGGAAGCGAATACCATCCGGATCACGCCCAGTCATCCGCCCGTGTCAGTGTATACGTGCTTGTGCTCTGGGACATAAAGGGAAGGCAGACACCGTTTTCCCCTGCACCAATCAGCAGTTCCAAGCCGCTGGGGCTGATGAGTATGGGATAGGTTTCGCTGATATAGCTGGTTTCAGCCGTTTCCTGACCGTTGCTGGCTGTCAGGAACAGGCTCAGCTCCACATAGCTCGGTCCTTCCATCTCCGTTTCAATGAACCAGAATCCGCTCCACAGCTCTTCAAAGTAATCTGTGTTATCATAGATCCAGCCCATATCCACCATGCCGCCCGTTTCATCGCCAGGATAGAACATCAGTCCGAAAATCCCGGTGCGGTCGGTATCTCTCACCGTTGTACGGATCACCCATTCCGTGCCGGAGCCATCCATGGCATCCCCGGCCAGACCAAGGGCCGTCGGCCCCTCCCAATTGGCGGCGAGCCATGGCGAAAGCTCCGCCTGGACGCCTTGCCAGCCATACTCTGTAAAGTCACCGGGGATGTAGCTGCCGTCGGGTGCGATGGATGGAACAATGCGATTCTGCTCGTCAAGGGACGGATACCAGTTGGTGGTATTTCCATAGCTGTCGGTGACCAGGACCTGTGTGTCGGCCAGCGCCGGCACATCGTCCAGGTTGGCAAAGAGCAGGACCGGTTCACCGCTTTCCGACCGGTAGAGGACCTCGGTGATCTCTTCGGTCTGGGTGTCCCCGTTCCAATACACACGGTTGATGGCAACGGTGGCGTTTTTGTCCATCGGCACGATGCAGTACAGGTGTCCCGCGCGTCCGATGATGCGCTCTCCGCCGATCTCTCCGATAAAGGGGTATTCCGCCAGCATCCCGCTGTTGGTTTTCTGCAGCCATTTGGGGAAGCCTGTTGCAAATGATTCCTCAAACAGTCCGCCCACATAGCCCAGATAGGCCGCGCTGAAGGTCATCCCCGGGAAATTCATTTTCTCCCGCAGCCAGATCAGAGAGTCTTTCCCTTCCGCTGTTTCAACATACTGGGGCGGGTCCAGATTGTAGGGATCATTCTGACTGCTGCCACTGCTCGGGGGCGTCCCCTCATTTTTTCCCGGGGGCTTCATGCTCTGGCTGCTGCTTGTTTTGGGGGGAGGCGCCACTGGGGGGTTCCCGGCTCCGGCGCTCTCACTGGGGGCTGCGCTCTCGCTGGGAGCGGCCTCCTCCGGAGGTTCCTCTTCGGATTCCTCCCCCTTGCCGCTCATCTGCGGCAGATCCAGCTGATTCAGCAGCTCCTGGGGGTCCACCGCACAGCCACAAAGGGACAGCACAATGGCCAGAGCCAACAGAAAGGATGGCAATTTGATTTGTATTCCATGTTTCATTGCAGGTCTCCTTTCCTCATGTTTGGATTTGTTCAGTATAGCCGATGCCGACTGTTTTGCGTTTTGGCC
>Ga0129317_1001314_pt1 | contig 18984 bp, 18 predicted proteins | sample Cm1ome_FD_94430 | JGI IMG/M metagenome (GOLD analysis project Ga0129317, IMG submission 94430) | Eastern black-and-white colobus group fecal microbial communities from Wisconsin, USA - Cm1105 metagenome | ecosystem: Host-associated > Mammals > Digestive system > Large intestine > Fecal | place... | reverse complement strand
TTTGTTTATGGTGAACTAATTGTAAAACGAGTTATAATCTATGTCTATTATTATATGAAAAAACTGGAAGATGAAGTTTTGATATATAACTTCCCCCTCCAGTTTTAGTATAGAGCCGATTAAGAAGGATTTTATCCTTCTTTTCTTTTTGACTTAAAAAATGATTTCTATTTATCGAAAAATTAGTTATAATAAAGAGGTAAGGAGGAAAACGACATGGAATATGTAATTGAAATGTGTCATATTACTAAAGAGTTTCCTGGCATTATTGCAAATGATGATATTACTTTGCAACTTAAAAAAGGTGAAATTCATGCTTTATTAGGAGAAAATGGTGCTGGTAAATCGACTTTGATGAGTGTTTTATTTGGACTCTATCAAGCTGAAAAAGGCGTTATTAAAATGAATGGACAAGAAGTTTCTATTAAGGATCCAAATGATGCAAATCGTTTTGGTATTGGTATGGTCCATCAACATTTTAAACTTGTTCATAATTTTACTGTCTTAGAAAATATTATATTAGGAGTAGAAGATACAAAGAACGGGATTTTGACTTTAACTGAGGCAAGAAAAAAAGTAAATGCTTTAAGTGAAAAATATCATTTAAATGTTAATTGTGATGCTCTTATTAGTGATATTACAGTGGGTATGCAACAAAGAGTTGAGATTTTGAAAATGTTATATAGAGATAATAATATTTTGATTTTTGATGAACCAACTGCTGTTTTAACACCACAAGAAATTAAAGAACTTATGATTATTATGAAGGAATTATCTGATGAAGGAAAATCTATTCTTTTTATTACTCATAAGTTAAATGAAATCAAAGAAGTTGCTGATCGTTGTACAGTGTTAAGAAAAGGAAAATATATTGGAACAATTGATGTTAAAACAACTTCAAAAGAAGAAATGTCTGAAATGATGGTAGGACGTAAAGTTAACTTTAATGTCGATAAGGAAGAAGCTAAACCTACTGATGTTGTCTTAGATGTTCAACATTTAAGTGTTGCAAAAAAAGACCATAAGGATGCTGTTAATGATGTGAGTTTCCAAGTATGCAAAGGGGAGATTGTTTGTATTGCTGGTATAGATGGCAATGGTCAATCTGAACTTGTTTATGCTTTATCAGGATTAGCTCCTATTAAATCTGGAAAAATCATTTTAGATGGTAAGGATATTTCACATTGTTCGATTTTTGAAAGAAATGTTAATGGATTAGGTCATATTCCTGAAGATAGACATCGTCATGGATTAGTGCTTGATTATCCTTTATCATATAACTTATCATTAAAAAAATATTTCACTAAAGAATTTAATCATCATGGATTTTTAGATTTTAATAAAATGGAAAGTTATTCAAATAAACTTATTGAGAAATTTGATGTGCGTTCTGGACAAGGTTCTAAAACAATTGCTCGTAGTATGTCTGGTGGTAATCAACAAAAAGCAATTATTGCTAGAGAAGTTGATAATGATCCAAAGGCGTTGATTGCTGTGCAACCAACACGTGGCTTAGATGTAGGGGCAATTGAATTTATTCATAGTGAATTGGTTAATGAAAGAGATAATGGACGTGCTATTTTATTGATTTCTTTAGAATTAGATGAAGTTATGAATTTATCTGATCGTATTTTAGTTATTTATGAAGGTGAAATTGTAGCTGAACTTGATCCTAAACAAACAACAATTCAAGAATTAGGATTGTATATGGCTGGTTCTAAGAAGGAGGTAGTAAAATGAAAAAATGGTTAAGTACTGATGGCTTTCGTAACTTTATTTCTTCATGTGTTGCGATAGCAATTGGTCTCGTTTTTGGACTTATTATCATTGTATTTACAAATCCTTCTAATGCCTTAGCTGGTTTCCTTAATTTATTGGTTGGACCTTTAGAAATGGGAATGATGGGGATTGGACGTGTTTTATTTTATGCCATTCCAATTATTATGACAGGTCTTTCAGTAGGGTTTGCTTTTAAAACAGGATTGTTTAATATTGGTACACCTGGTCAATTTATTACTGGAGCATTTGCAGCAGTTTATGTTGGTGTTCATTGGACTTTCTTGCCTGCTGAAATTCATTGGCTAGTTGCTTTATTGGCTGCTTTTATTGTTGGTGGATTATGGGCTGTTGTACCTGGTTTAATGAAAGCGTATTTTAATGTTAATGAAGTTATTAGTTCAATTATGATGAACTATATTGGTATGTATTTGGTTAATTACATGGTTAAATTAACTGTGTTTGATGAAATGAGATCACAATCTTTACCAGTGGCAACTTCTGCTGAAATTCCAAAAATGGGATTGGATCAAATTTTTAGAGGATCTACTTTAAATGCTGGTATTATTATTGCAATTCTAATGGTTGTTTTGATTTATGTTATTTTAAATAAAACAAAATTTGGATTTGAAATGAAGGCATGTGGATTAAATGCAGATGCTGCAAGATATGCTGGTATTAATGAAAAGAAAAATATTATTATGGCAATGGTTATTGCAGGAGCTTTAGCAGGACTTGGTGGCGGACTTGTTTATTTATCTGGTTCTGGTAAGTTTATCAGTATTGTTGAAGTTTTAGCACCTGAAGGATTTAATGGTATTTCTGTTGCTTTATTAGGGTTATCTAATCCTATTGGTATTTTCTTCTCTGGTATATTTATTTCTTATTTAACAGTAGGTGGAAATTTAATGCAACAATTTGGATTTATTCCTGAAATTGTTGATATCATTATTTCTGCAATTATTTATTGTTCAGCCTTATCGTTAATGATTAAAATTTTCTTAAACAAAAGAAAAGCGAATAAAAAAAATAAAATAAAGGAGGTTAAAGAATAATGGAATTGTTTTATTTCATCATTCAACAAACTTGGATGTTTGTTATTCCTTTAATGATTGTTGCCTTAGCTGGTCTTTTTTCTGAACGTAGTGGTGTTATTAATATCGCATTAGAAGGGATTATGTTAATTGGTGCATTATTTGGTGTTTCATATTTACACTTATTTGGTGATGCTTTTTCACCACAACTTAATTTGATTATTGCTTTGATTATAGCTGGAGTTAGTGGTATGTTATTTTCTTTATTACATGCTTTTGCTTCAATTCATATGAAAGCTGATCAAACAATTAGTGGGACTGCTTTAAATATTTTTGCTCCTGCATTTTGTGTATTTTTTGGTCGTTTGATTTTAGGAACTCAACAAATATCTTTTGATAATTTGTTTAGAATTGAATCTGTACCTATTTTAGGTGATATTCCTTTTATAGGACCAATGTTTTTTCAAAATACATATATAACAACTTTTATTGGTATTGCGATTTTGTTCGTTTCATATGTTTTACTTTATAAAACAAAATTTGGTTTAAGATTACGTGCTTGTGGTGAACTTCCTCAAGCTGCAGATAGTGCTGGTATTAGTGTTTATAAAATGCGTTATGCAGGTGTTTTGATTTCTGGATTGCTTGCAGGATTAGGTGGTATTATTCTTGTTGTTCCAACAAGTACAATTTTCAATGCTACTGTAGCTGGATATGGTTTCTTAGCTTTAGCTGTACTTATCTTTGGTCAATGGAAACCATTTAAGATTTTCTTTGCTGCTTTGTTCTTTGGATTTATGAAAACAATTGCAGCAACTTCAAATGCTATTCCTTTCTTAGTTGCTTTAGGTATTCCATCAGTTGTTTATAAGATTGTTCCTTATATTGCAACTTTGATTGTTTTGGCTTTTGTTTCTAAGAATTCAGCTGCTCCTAGAGCTGAAGGAGAGCCTTTTGATAAAGGTAAAAGATAAGAATCAAGATCAAGAGAAAACTCTTGGTCTTTTTTATTTTATTTTTCTTTAAAATGAGTATAATAGTTATATGAATCAAAAGGAGGATTTATGAAAACATTGTATCAAATGAAGGGATATACTTTACATTTAATCCCAACTAAAAAATTTAAAACAATAACAATTTCATTGCGATTACAAAGTCCATTAACAAAAGAAGAAACAACATTAAGAACGTTATTAACATTTGTTTTGATTTCAGCAACAAAACAGTATCCATCAACAAAAGCTTTATCAAGTCATTTAGATGAAAATTATGGAGCTGCATTATCAACAAATGTAACTTCAAAAGGACAATCACAAATCATGAATGTTTATACAAGTTTTGTTAATGATATCTATTTACCAAAAAAAGAATCATTACTTGAAAATCAATTACAGTTATTAAATGATTTGTTTTTTGATCCTTTTATTGAAAAAAATGGTTTTGATGAAACTATTGTTAATATTAAGAAGAAAGAGTTAAAAGAAAGATTACAAGCTAATAAAGATGATAAGTTTTCTTATTCATTAGATAAGTTATTTGAATATATGGGTAGAGAAACGGCTTTAGGAATAGCAAGTACTGGCTATGAAGAAGATATTGATAAAATCACACCTCAATCACTTTATCAATATTTACAGAAATGTATTCATGAAGATGAAAAACATATTTATGTTGTTGGAGATATTGATGAATCTATTGTAGATATTTTTGATCGTATTTTACAATTTCCAATTCACAAATTAGAATATCCATCTGTTTATTCTTTTACATCAAATAAACCGGAAGTTTTAGAAATTATAGAAGAACAAGACATTACTCAATCAAAACTTAATATGGGATATACTATTGATTGTAACTTTGTAAGTGATAATCATTATGCTTTTACTGTATTTAATGCATTGTTTGGTGGTTATTCTCAATCTCGTTTATTTAAAGTAGTTAGAGAAGAACATAGTTTATGTTATTATGTTTCATCTAGTTATGCAGCATTTAGTGGAATTATGATTGTGAATGCAGGTATTGATGGTCATACTTATGAAAAAACAAAAGCTTTGATTCAACAACAATTGTTAGATATTCAAAATGGTCATATTTCTGATGAAGAAATTCAAATAGCAAAAATTATGCTACAAAATTCATTAAGAAAAACTGATGATGAAGCAATGAGTATGATGACTTTAGCCTATAATAGAGATATCACTCATAAACAAGAAACAAATGACGAATATATTCAAAAATTATTAAATGTAAGTAAAGAGGATATTATAAAAGTAAGTCAACAAGTTAAATTAGATACAATATTCTTTCTTACAGGAAAGGAAAATCATGGAAACAATTAAATATCATACATTGCAAGAAACATTATATTGTGAAGAGATGCCTAATGGTTTAAAGGTCTATTTATTGCCTAAGAAAGGATTTTCTAAGACATATGGCTTATTCTCAACTCGTTTTGGATCAGTTGATACGACTTTTATTCCTTTGAATGAAAAAGAAATGATTAAAGTTCCTGATGGGATTGCTCATTTTCTAGAACATAAAATGTTTGAAATGAAAGATGGTGATGCTAGTGATGCGTTTGCAAGGCTAGGTACAAGCACAAATGCTTTTACATCATCTTCTAGAACTGCTTATTTATTTAGTACAACATCTCATGAAAATGAATGTATAGAATTATTATTAGATTTTGTGCAAGATATTTTTTTAACTGATGAATCAATAGAAAAAGAAAAGGGAATTATTAATCAAGAAATTGGAATGTATGATGATGATCCTGATTGGCGTTGTTATTTTGGCAGTATTCAAAATTTATATCACACACATCCTGTGAAAATTGATATTGCTGGAACTGTTGAAACAGTTAGTGAAATTAATAAAGATATTTTAGAAAAATGTTATCATACATTTTATCATCCAAGTAATATGATGTTGTTTGTTGTTGGTAATATTGATGCAAAGCAGACAATGGAATTGATTAGACAAAATCAATCTACTAAATCATTTGAAAAAGCTAATGAAATTATTTGTCAAGAAAATAATGAAGAAATATCAATTGATAAAAAACAAGAGATTTTAAAAATGGATGTTGTTATGCCTAAATTAATTGTTTCAATGAAAATCAATGATATTTTAAAAGATTCAAAAGAAAGATTAAAAAGAGAATTAAGCATGAACATATTATTGGATTTGTTATTTGCTAAAAGTTCTCCATTATATGAGAAATGGACACAAGAAGGTTTGATTAATGATAGTTTTAGTGCTAATTTTACACAAGAAAGAGATTATTCCTTTTTACAAATTGGCGGAGATACTTTAATGCCTCAACAATTAGAAGAAAAAGTTATTCAACTTATTGATGATATTCCATCAATGTCTTTTGAATTGGTTGATTTTCAAAGAATACAAAAGAAAAACATTGGTATTTTAATAAGTGTTTTCAATAGTCCTGAAAGCATTGCTAATTTATTTAGTCGTTATTATTTTGAAGGAACTATGATTTTTGATTTGATAGATACAATCAACTCTTTAACACTAGATGATTTAAATGAAATAAAACATTTGTTTGATAAGAGTTTAACAAGTTCTTTTCAAGTCTTACCAAAAAATCAAGAATTATAAAAGACTTAAATTTTTCACAAAAAAAAGTATGTTTACAGATTTTAAATATATGTTATAATATTGCTGACCTAAGAGCTATATGTATTTCCTACACGATAGATAAGGGAATCTGATTGTTGGTCGATGGTGTTGAAAACCTGTCTTTGAATAGGGATCCTAAAATCGAACACAAGATACCCACCTGTATAAACCAGGGATAATATCTAATTACTCTTAGGTCTTTCAATTTGTAAATCTATTTAATGAATATTCATTTGAAATATAAAGTATGAGGTGGAAAAATGGCAAAAATAAGTGATGAATTAATTAAAGAAATTAATGCTTTGGCTCATAAGAGTAAGACTGTTGGTTTAAGTGAAGAAGAAAAACAAAGACAACAAGAACTACGTCAAGAATACTTACGTATTTTTAGAAGTGGTTTTAAACAACAACTTAAAAGTATTAAAGTTGTTGATGCTAATGGTAATGATGTGACACCATCAAAGTTAAAAAAAGCACAAAAATTAAATTAATTTAAAAAAAATGTCAAATAGTGTTTTCTAATTGACTTTTTTTGTGTATAATAGCGATGTGTTTTTAGGAGGGAAAAAAGAATATGCAATCAAAATTATCAATCGCAACAATTAGATCATTAGGTATTGATATGATTAATAAAGCAAATTCTGGACATCCAGGAATGGTGTTAGGCTCTGCACCTGCTTTATATACCTTATTTACAAAAGAAATGAAAGTATTTCCAAAAGAATCAGAATGGTTTAACAGAGATCGTTTTGTATTAGCAAGCGGACATGCTTCTTCATTATTATATACTTTATTACATTTATCTGGATTCGACTTAACAATGGATGATTTAAAAGCGTTTAGACAATGGGGCAGTCGTACACCTGGACATCCAGAAGTTGAAATGACAGATGGTGTAGATGCATCTAGTGGTCCTTTAGGTCAAGGAATTCCAATGGCAGTTGGAATGGCAATGGCTGAACGTTTTTTAGCTAAAAAATATAATCGTAGTAACTATGATGTTGTTGATCATTACACATATGTTTTATGTGGCGATGGTGATATGCAAGAAGGTGTGACTTATGAAGCAGCTTCTATTGCTGGACATTTATCTTTAGGAAAATTAATTGTTTTATATGATTCTAATCATGTGACTTTAGATGGACCTTTGGATTATTCTTTTAGTGAAGATGTTAAAAAACGTTATGAAGCAATGGGATGGCAAGTTATTTGTGTGAATGATGGAAATGACACAGCTGCTATTTTAAAAGCAATTAAAAAAGGTAAAAAAGAAGAATATAAACCAACTTTAGTTATTATTGATACTGTTATTGGTTATGGTTCTCAAAATCAAGGAACAAATAAAGTTCATGGTGCTCCTTTAGGAATGGAAGATGGTAAGAAAACAAAATTATCTTATGATTTTGATCATGAAGATTTCTTTGTTCCTGAAGAAGTTTATGAAGATTTCCATAAGAATGTTTATAATCGTGGAAAACGTTCATTCAACAAATGGAAAAAAATGATGCGAGAATATAAAAATGAATTTCCTGAATTGTATCAAGAATTATCTAATGCTGTTCAAGGAAAATACACTTTTGATTATAGTCATATGATGGAACAATTCCCTCAAGGAATGAGTGAGGCTACTCGTAATACAAGTGAAAAAATTATTAATGAAATTGCTAAGCAAAATCAAACTTTCTTATCTGGAACTGCAGATTTAGCTTCTTCAACAAAAACAACGATTTATAATGAAAACCGTTTTAGTTGTGAAGATTATACAGGACGCAATTTATTCTTTGGAATTCGTGAGTTTGCAATGGTTGCTGTTATGAACGGTATGACATTACATCAAGGTGTAAAAGTTGCTTCTGGTGGATTTATGGTATTTAGTGATTATTTTAAAGCAGCATTAAGAATGGCTTGTTTAATGAAATTACCTATTATTTTACCATTATCTCACGATTCAATTGCAGTAGGAGAAGATGGACCAACTCATCAACCAGTAGAACAATTAGCTATGATGCGTTCTATGATGAATATTCAAGTTATTAGACCAGCTGATGCAAATGAAATGTGTGCAGCATGGAAAAAAGCTATTGAAACAAAAGATTGTCCAACAGCATTAATCTTAACAAGACAAAACGTATCAAATATTACAAACGCAACTTATGAAGATGTTTGTCATGGTGCTTATATTGTATCTAAAGAAGAAAAAGAATGTGAAGGTATCATAATTGCAACAGGTAGTGAAGTGGAATTAGCTATTCAAGCACAAGTGAAATTAAGAAGTCAAGGTCATGATGTACGTGTTGTATCAATGCCATCAATGGAATTATTTAACCAACAAAGTAATGAATATAAAGAATACGTCTTGCCAAATTCTATTCGTAAACGTTTGGCAATTGAAATGGGAACTGATTTTGGTTGGCATAAATATATTGGATTAGATGGAAAAATGCTTTCTGTTAATCAATTTGGTGCTAGTGCACCTGCTAATATTGTTATTGAAAAATATGGTTTTACTTTAGAAAACGTTATTCAAACATATTTATCAATGTAAAAGCTTGAAAAATCAAGCTTTTTTTCTTTTTGTTTGACAAAATTTTCTTTTAACAAAGTGTATATTAAGTGATGGGGGAAATGAATATGAGAAAATATAAAATTGTTTATTTAAGAAATGCTTTTTATGAAATGGTAAAAACATATCCATATTTAAGTTCTTTGTTGTATCGTAATCAAAATGATATATTTGATACAAAGCAAATTGAATTGTTGTTTTTACCTATTCATAATGAAAAAGAAAAATTACTTAATATTATTAGTCAAAGAGAGGATTATGCTTATTATCATGGGTTACATACTTTAAAAAATATCATAACTGATGAAACGATTACAATTCAAATGAATGAATATGATATTGAAGTTGAAGAAAATAATGAAAAACATGTTATTTATGATATCGTTAAAGGTTTTTCACAAAACTTTTATATGATAGAATAAGAATTGATTTTACAAGTCTATATTAAGTGTGCTATAATAGATAAGTAATTGAAATGGAGGAATTAAAAATGTTATATGGATTTTTAGGACTTGCTGTTGGTCTTGTTATAGGATTCTTCGCTGCACGCTATTTCTTTAAAAAGAATTTACAAAAGAATCCACCAATTAATGAAAAAATGATTCGTGCTATGTTTATGGAAATGGGACGTAAACCTAACGAAACACAAATCAAACGCATTATGAAGAGTATTAATGATCAATACAAATAAGGGGATTCCCTTATTTTTTGTTATATTATGAAAATATATTTATCTAGACATTCTAAAACTTTGTGGAATGAAGAAAAAAGGTTACAAGGAAGAAAAGATTCTCCTTTGACTTTTCAAGGCAAAGAAAATGCTTTAGCATTAAAAAAACATATTCAAAATATGTCGTTTGATTATATTTATACAAGTCCTATTAAACGTGCTTATGAAACATCAAAACTTATTTTTGATGAAAGTCATCTTATTCAAGATGATCGCTTAATGGAAATGAATTTTGGTGAATACGAAGGATGTTTAATATCTTCACTAAAAGATTCATTACTTTATTATCAATTGTGGCATAAACCTGCAGAATTTACGAGAATACCTGAAGGTGAGAGCTATGATGACGTGATTATAAGAGCAAAGTCTTTTATTAATGATTTAAAAAAACATCATCTTGATGATTCTATTATGATTATGACTCATGGAATGTTCTTTATTGTTTTATTGGCAACAATGTTAGATTTAGAAAAGAAAGATTTTGTGAAATTGAATCAAAAGGTAGTTGATGGTTGTTCTTTAACTTGCATCAATTATGATGGAAAAACATTTACTTTAGATTATTATAATGATTATTCTTTTTTACCATATGTTGCAAATGAATCATTTTCAAAATAAAAGATAGAAAAAGTTGATTCGTTCAGCTTTTTTTTATCTGAATTTTGTAAAGAAACATCTTCATTGATTTTTAATGATGAGATGTGTCATTTTTTATCTTTTTTTCTGTTTTTGAGTGAAATATCCCTATCTATCACGACGTTTTTCTCTTTTTGGATATTTAGTTAAATTTACTTCTTTTAGCACCTTTAAGAAAGAAACAACCTTATCATCAGGATTAATCTTTATTCCTAAATCTAGTGCTAAAGATAACTGAAATGCGCTATAATTATTACTGTAATTAGGTTGTATAAATGTAGTGGTTCCCATAATCTAATTATACCAAAAAGGACAATAATTATCATTAAATGATTTCGTTGTCCTTTTTGTTTACAATACTTTAAAAAAATATTTATTTTTTTACACCCTCTTTTTTATACTTTTATACATTTATAAGTTTTAATTCTATCTGTAAATATTTTTTAACGCTAATGTAGTAAATTGATACGCTTATGAAATATTGTTTTTATCTTTATATAGTATGTGATATAATTTGATTAGAAAAAAACAATTGTGTAAAGATTCTTTTATGATAGTAATTTATGAATTTAATAAAAAAATAGTAATGAGTTGTTATATTATATTTTTTATGGTCAGTAATGATTTATAACGAATAAATATGAGAGGAGAAGTAAATTTTTAAAATTTGTTTATTTTGTTTATATCATTATTTTATAAATTTTAATTTATTAATTATGAAATCAAAAAAAGGAGGAATTTATTTTATGTTCAAAAAAAAATCAAAAAAAAGTTTTGCTTTATTATGTTGTTTAGCATTGTTTATTAATTTTCTTTCAATTATTCCGGTATCTGCAACTACAGATTTAAGTATTATATATGATGAAGAAATATCCCAATCAATTATTTCAGGAGACGGAACAGCTGAACATCCATTTGTTATCAATCATGAAACTGCGCCTTTATTTACAAATTTTTTAGAAGATTGTGGAAAAGAAGCGTTAAAATCAATGCAATCAAATAACACCTCAGAAATTACTACTTATGGTGTGATGGATGGAGTATTAAGCGGGAAATCACATACTAATCAAACAAACGGTGGATATTGGCTTTTTAACAAAAATGCAACACCTCCTAGTTCAGCATCGAATGGAAATATTTGGATGCATGGAGTTCAATATGTATCTAAAAATGAAACGATAGATCTGTTCGCTTCACTAAGTGTTTCTTCAACAAGAGATAAAGTTATTAGTGTAATATCAGAAGTACTTGGAGCAAGCACTTTATCAAAAGCTGTTTCAAAACTTACAGCAAAAGGATTAAGCACTAAAGTCGCAACATCTATTTGCACATGGCTTGGATGGACTAATGTGGGTTTAGTTATCTATGTAGGTGCTACAGAAGGAGCTAATTGGGTTAAAAAAGCCCCTTATGAAGCAGCTTATAAAGCAGGGAAAGGCCTTATTTCTTGTGAATATAGTACTTCATATCAAGGTAAATGGTATAAACATACACTCTCTGAAGTTTGGGAAAAATGTCCTACAGCCGTTGAACCTGCTCATTATTATGGATCGGGAACATATAGGAGTAAATAAAATATGTTGTATTATATTTTTTTAGAATTAGTGCTCATCAGTTTTAATATAACTAATCTAAATGTTATAATCAAAAAAAGAAATACGAAATTTCTTTCTCTATGTAATTATTGGTTGCTTGTATTTTGGCTTATATTAGAATACATTATTAATTATAAAAGCAAACAAGTTGGACTTCAATGGGAATTAGACAACTCAAATATGATTGAAATATGTTTTTATACACGTCTTATTACAGCGTTAATATTTATATTTTATGAGATCACCATAATTAAAATGAATAAATCAAAAGATTAAATAAACATTGTAAGTAACTTATACTTATATATATCAATACTATATAATTTATTCAATAATTATTAAGTTATAGAACTAATTATAATTTATCAATCATGACACTTTTAATAATATGGCGCTGCAACGAAATAAACAGCCTATAAAACTAAAATGCAAGAAACAGATATTTCTGAATCTTGCATTTTTTAGTATAATGAGATTATGAAAAATACTACTTTTAAACAATCTGATTATACTTCAAAGTGTAACACATCTCAGCTGGTTTTAGCATTAAATTTTTCATTAATCTTGAAAGAAGATGATCTTATCTTTTCTTTCAATTCTATTATGGATGAGGTTTCTCTTTTGGATTTGGATTAGGAGATTAACATTAAGGAGCGAAATCTATATGACTTCAAAATGATGTGTAAGCTGGTTTCTTTTTCATACATGGAAGGCAACTTCTCCCTTAGAGATATGGCTGAGGCATGCATCCATGATATTCGTTATCATATTTTGAGTAGGTACGAAAAGTAATAGATAAAATTATGATTTTTCGATATCAAACTACTCGTAATCAAATTCTTGCTGAAATAAAAAAATGACCGATGAGAATCAGCCAAAAAAAGCGTACAGAAAAACATCTAAATTTTAACATTTTTTAAAAATTATGATGATTACAATGAAATAACTTTATTGTAGGCATCCAAATGAATGTTGATACCTATCATGACAAGCATGAAGAAATTTCTCTTTCTTCCATGCATCTTACAGTCTGCAAATTTATAATCACTCAGAATTCTTGTGTTGATTCTTTCTGTACATGTTCTATCTTTATATATTAGTTTCCATTGTTCACTCTTATATGGAATAGGACTAAAAAGTCTTATGTCTTTATCACTTTTAATATAGAATACTCTTCCATATGGTGATTGAGAACATTTATCTTTACATGGACACGGATTATCACCAATGCGTTGTGCATATGGGCATCGAAACTTGTGACGATATCGTTTTCTATCGAAACCATCTTTTATAGTTTCAAGCCCACCCATGCATATTGGTCTTCCGTTTTCAGATATATCTTTATATGGTTCATACACATTTTGACCAGTACTTCTTTTGTTGATATCAATAAGAGGGATAATACCAAAAGAATAAGCGAGATGATGTGTTGGATAGTTGTCACTGGCTGAGTCAAGACAGTAATGCGAAATAGAGAGAGACGAATTAATTGACTTGAACTGAGCCAGTGCACTCATAGAAGTAAGTGCATCATGTCTGGAAGCTGTAGTCAAAGTAAGGAATAAAGGCAAATCGATATTGTGTTGATGATTGATGCTTGAAATATTGTAGGCAGTATATCCAAAATAGTATTTTTCAAGGTCACTGTCCCAGCCATAGTCGGCATCAATATCAGAATATCTGTAATGAGTATCATCAATTCTTGTACCATATGAATTGGAATGAGTCTTTGAAGCGGAACCGTCACCAGATATAGTGATATTGTTTTCGATAAGATGATGACTTAAGGAGAATTCAACACCAAGCTTGTTGAAGATATAAAGAAGAGGACGTTCGTTCAGTTTTTCGGTATGATCAATATTGTTTTTGTAAAGTTCATAAAGAGATTGGGTATCTTCAGGCTTGAAATTTTCAAGTTTAGAATGATTTTTAGGTTTATTCTTTTTGTTGCATGTAAAATGTTTAGGCTCAAGAATATAATCAGACTTATGGTGATTATCATTGATATAGAACCTATTGAAAAAATCATAAAAAGAAGAGAAAGCAGGAATATCATTAGGATGGAACCCTGAAAGAATAGCTAAAAGTTTATCTTTGTGAAGCTTCTTGACCCATTTTTTAGGAGAAAGACAACGATAGTGAGTCATCAAGATGAAAGAACGAAGAATTTCAATCTGATGGGTGGCAGGTCTGCCTTTAGGCGAATAGAAGCCACGCATAAAAGGAATAACGGAATCGATATTGAGTGCGATCGTTTTAGATAAAGCATTTTTAAAGGAATCGTTGTCGAGACGATAATCAAAGAGAGTCTTGTATTCATCGTAATAAGAAATAAGATGATTAATATAAGAAGGGTAATCAGATAAGCAAGTCAACATAAATAAGCACCTCCAAGTTCGCTTGCTTAAACCAAAAGCGACGCAAAGCGTCGCCCGAAACTGATAAAAAAATCAATAGTTTTTTTGAACAAAAGCAAAAATTATTGGAGGGGTGCAAGAAAAGGCGGTTGAAATTATAACGATATATCAACAAAAAAAGTTTTCGAACCGCCACATTTTTACTGGGGGGGAGGGTTCGTCTCATAAGACTATTGGTGAATTTATTAAATACAGACTTGGTGGAAATATCAGGATTCTTTTCAGAAGAGTTGTTGAGATTCTTAGAGAGAAGGAGAATATTGACATGTCCATTTCTTTTCTTAACGGGACAAATCTTCAGACAAATGTAAACAAGTATACCTTCGTGTGGAGGAGAGCAGTCAAGAAATATCTCAAGAGACTTCTTGTCAAAATCACTAACGCAATTAATAATCTAAATGACTATATTCTGCTGAAATATCAAGTTGAGTTTGAAATAAATGAGGAATATGAGCCAAAGGGCATTATCTATATTGTTGATTGGCTACTTATGTTACTGAAAAGGAAAACATTGTGTTCGATGAGTAATAAAGCAGAAGCAAGAATCTAATTTAGAGATTCTACAAAAATGCAAATAAAGCAAAAAGAGGTGTAACTCTTCTAAAGTAGATTTACTCTATTTCGTTACAACCTCTTTTTACATCCATGTAATTTTACTTTCAGTACCATTTTTAATACGTTCAATATTAGCTCTATGTTTATAAATTAATAAACCAACAATAATTGCATTGGTGATAACACCAACAGTGCTATAACCTACAAAAGGAGATGTTATCAACATAACAGAAGAACCTATGATAGAGGCTAAAGAAACATATTTTGATATTTTAAGCGTTATTAAGAAAACACCAATAGCAATTAAGAAAGAATATATATTTGTTACTAAAGCATATCCGATTGCTACTGATACAGCTTTACCACCTTTAAAGTGAGCAAATATAGGATAACAATGACCTATAACACAGGCTAATGAAGATAAGTATATAATATCAGGATTTAATCCGAAATGGATAGCTATAAATTTTGAAATTAATATTGCTATACAACATTTAGACGCATCTAAAATTATAACAGCTAATCCTACTTTTTTTCCTAAGACTCTACCAGCATTTGTTCCTCCAAGATTGCCAGAACCTTGACTTCGAATATCTGTGTTATAGAAAAGTTTACCAATTACCAAAGCAAAGGGTATTGAGCCATATAAGTAACTCATAATGATTAATAATATGTATAATAAAGTATTCATAGTTTCACATCCTTGAAAATATTATACATTATTAGATGGAAAAATCAATTGTTTTAGGTTATAATATAATGGTTGTGAAAGGAGGGTATCATATATGAAAACAAATCAATATGATGAATCGAATATACAAATATTAGAAGGTTTAGAAGCTGTTAGAAAAAGACCCGGAATGTATATTGGTTCGACAGATCATAGAGGATTACACCACTTGATTTGGGAAATTGTTGATAACTCTATAGATGAAGCGTTAGCAGGATTTGGTAATAAAATTACCGTTACTATTGGTAAAGATAATAGTATTAAGGTTGAAGATGAAGGGCGTGGTATGCCAACAGGTATGCATGCTTCTGGAAAACCAACAACAGAAGTTATTTTAACAATATTGCACGCTGGAGGAAAATTTAGTGAAGATGGTGGATATAAAACATCAGGAGGGTTACATGGTGTTGGTTCATCAGTTGTTAATGCTTTAAGTGAATGGTTAGTTGTAACTGTTTATCGTGATGGAAAAATCCATCAACAAAGATTTGATGATGGAGCAAAAAAAATATCTCCATTAAAGGTTATTGGTAAAACAAATAAAACAGGGACAACAATTCATTTCTTACCGAATAAAGATATTTTTTCAACAACAGAATTTAATTATTCAACAATTTGTGAAAGAATTAGAGAAAGTGCCTTTTTATTAAAAGGCATTGAAATGAATGTTATAGATGAAAGAACTGGTAAACATGAATCTTTTCAGTTTGATAATGGTTTAGAAGCTTTTATAGATTATTTGAATTATGAAAAGAAAACAATTCATAATACAGTTTCTTTTGATGATACATCTAATCCAATAGAAGTTGAAATTGCTTTTCAGTTTGTAGAAGGTTATCAAGAAAATTTAATTTCATTTGTTAACTTAGTAAGAACAGGAGATGGAGGAACTCATGAAACTGGATTCCGTTCTGGTTTTACAAAAGTGTTTAATGAATATGCAAGAAAATATGGTTTATTAAAGCCTAAAGATAAAAATCTTGAGGGAGCAGATGTTCGTGAAGGCTTAACAGGTATTATTTCTGTTAAAATTCCTGAATCATTGTTACAATTTGAAGGTCAAACCAAATCAAAACTTGGGACACCTGAAGCAAGAAATATTGTAGAAAATGTTGTTTATGAACAAATTAATTATTTCTTAGAAGAAAACAAAGAAATAGCAAATCGTTTAGTCAATAAAATGATTAAAGCAGCACAAGCTAGAAATGCTGCGAGAAAAGCTCGTGAAGAAGCACGTAAGGGCAAAGGTAATAAAGTTGAAAAGATTTTAAGTGGTAAATTAGCACCTGCACAATCGAAAGACAAAAAACGCAAAGAATTGTATCTTGTCGAAGGGGATTCTGCTGGTGGTAGTGCTAAACAAGGTCGTGATCGTAAATATCAAGCTATTTTACCTTTACGTGGTAAGGTTGTTAATACTGAAAAAGCGGCTATGAGTGATATTTTGAAGAATGAAGAAATTAGTACAATTATTAATACTGTAGGTGCTGGTGTGGGTGCTGATTTTAATGCTGATGATTCTAATTATGCCAAAGTGATTATTATGACCGATGCTGATACAGATGGGGCACATATCCAAGTTTTACTTTTAACGTTCTTTTATCGTTATATGCGTGGTTTAATTCAATCTGGACGTGTTTTTATTGCTATGCCACCTTTATATAAGGTGTCTAAGAAAAATGGTAAAAAAGAAGATATTGTCTATGCTTGGGATGATAATGAATTAGAAGTAGCTAAAAAAACAGTAGGACGTGGTTATAATGTTCAAAGATATAAAGGTTTAGGTGAAATGAATGCGGATCAATTATGGGAAACAACAATGAATCCTGAAACAAGAACATTGATTCAAGTTTCCATTGAAGATGCTGCATTAGTAGAAAGACGTGTTTCTGTATTGATGGGTGATAAAGTAGAACCTAGACGTGAATGGATTGAGGATAATGTTCAATTCTCATTAGAAGATTCATTCTTTATAACGAAATAAGGAGGGGAAACATGAGTGAAAAAATAATTACACAATCATTAGATGATATCATGGGTGATCGTTTTGGTAAATATTCTAAATATATTATACAAGATCGTGCTTTACCTGACGTAAGAGATGGTTTAAAACCTGTTCAAAGAAGAATTTTGTATGCCATGTATAAAGAAGGTAATACATACAATAAACCTTATCGTAAATCTGCCAAAACAGTAGGTAATGTTATTGGGAATTATCATCCTCATGGTGATACATCTGTTTATGATGCGATGGTACGTCTTTCACAAGAGTGGAAAATGCGTTTACCCCTTGTTGATATGCAAGGTAATAATGGTTCTATTGATAATGATCCTGCTGCAGCTATGCGTTATACAGAAGCAAGATTGTCTGCTGTTGCTGCTGAACTTTTAAAGGATATTGATAAAGAAACTGTTCAAATGGCATTGAACTTTGATGATACAGAATATGAACCAACTGTTTTACCAGCAAAATATCCTAACTTACTTGTGAATGGTGCAACTGGTATTTCTGCTGGTTATGCAACTGATATTCCGCCCCATAATTTAGAAGAAGTTATTGATGCCACAATTTATCGTATTAAACATCCACATTGTTCTTTAGACAAGTTAATGGAGTATATGAAAGGTCCTGATTTTCCAACAGGAGCTATTGTTGAGGGAAAAAGTGGGATTCGTAATGCTTTTGAAAAAGGGCGTGGAAAAGTTGTTGTTCGCTCATTAACAAAGGTTATTGAAGAAAAGACTATCAATAAAATTGTTGTTTCAGAAATTCCTTATGAAGTTAATAAAGCAGAGCTTGTTAGAAAATTAGATGAAATTCGTTTTAATAAAAGTATTGATGGTATTATTGAAGTCAGAGATGAATCTGATCGTAATGGTTTAAGTATTGTGATTGATTTAAAGAAAGATGTTGATGTTCAAAATACATTAAATTATTTCTATAAAAATACAGATCTACAAAAAAATTACAACTATAATATGGTTGCAATTAAAGATAAAAGACCTGTATGTATGGGAATTGAAGATATTTTAGATGGTTATATCTTGCATCAAATTGAAGTTATTACAAAACGTTCTTTATATGATTTAAATAAAGCAAAAGAACGTAAACATATTGTTGATGGTTTAATTAAGGCTGTTTCTATTTTAGATGAAGTTGTCAAAACAATTCGACGTTCTAAAGATAAACAAGATGCTAAAATAAATATCCAACAAGAATATGGTTTTTCTGAAAAACAATCAGAAGCAATAGTTATGATGCAATTATATCGTTTAACAAATACAGATATTGTATCTTTACAAAATGAA
>Ga0129317_1001313_pt1 | contig 19005 bp, 22 predicted proteins | sample Cm1ome_FD_94430 | JGI IMG/M metagenome (GOLD analysis project Ga0129317, IMG submission 94430) | Eastern black-and-white colobus group fecal microbial communities from Wisconsin, USA - Cm1105 metagenome | ecosystem: Host-associated > Mammals > Digestive system > Large intestine > Fecal | place... | reverse complement strand
CATTTATTGAACATCTGACTGAAAAATATAGAAGTTATGGGAGCTAAATCAAATGCTTTGTTTGGAGGATAAATTACATATAATGCAATTTTTTTCTCCCTCAAATCCTTAAAATTAAAATCTGTGTATGATGTTACCTTTTCAATATCTGGAGTTAAGAATGCCTGCACATTAGAAGATAAAGTTACTTGAATTGATGCAGTAGTTGGACCAGAAGCACTCGCTTTTTGATACATTTTATATTGTAAAATAGCAATATCACTATTAGAATTTAATAATAGTTTTTCTAAAGATTCATCATCATTATTAAGAAGTAGCCTAAGAGCATAAGATATAGTGTTTTTAGGCTTAGGTAATCTATAGACATATAACAATAATGATGAAAATAGTGGAGCTGCCATATTCAGCCATACACTATCCTTTCCTCCAATATTATTAGAACCATTTCGCAATTCAATCGCCTTTGCTCCAGAGATTAAAACATCCTTAGCTAAAGAAATTACATCAGCTTCGTCCTCACAGAAATCTAAAGGGTTGTAGTGGATTGTATCCATATTTTTTTCAAATGGAGCGAATACCTTAATTTCTCTTCCTAAACTTCTCTGATATCTGTTAGTTATATTGTAAAGCTCTCCCTTTAAATCAGTTATCACTAAAGAGCTTTCACCTTTACAAAAGCTTTCTCCATCTAATAGATTAGGTATAAATAAAGAGCTTGACTTACCGCTACCAGTTGGTCCAAATATAAGAAAATGCTCGAAAAGATTTTTCGCTGAAATGCTAATATTTTTAGAAATTCTCATTCCATCAGAATCCAAAAGATGTTTCAAATCATCTTTTACAGCAAAATTATTATCTTTTCTTTTGTTTGAATTTTTTAATATAGAAAGTATTGGCTCAATCATAACACCTGCAAATAATAGACTTAAAAAAGTGCTTAATTGTGCAACTGAAACTCCGAGAAAACTTGCGAAACTTATTAAAATTTCTAACATATAAATTCTCCTTTTTAATATTGTTAATATATCATATGCTTGAAGCACAAAAATGTTTCATTTGCAATGCAATTTTTCTATATATTTACAATAGTATGTAATACAATATAAAATAAATATGGGGGTGAAATTATGAATTTCGAGGAAGAAATTAACAATATTAAATATAGATTAGATACTATAGAAAATAAAGGATTTAAAGATTTTGTTTTAGATAAAAGAGCTACAGAAAGCGATATTATTTCAAAGAGCTATAGATTCCACAAAAGTGCCGTCGATGAATTTAATGAAATTATAAAAAAGAAAAGCTTAACAATATATACAGTTCAAGATTTACTTAGCCAGGCGTTATGGGAATTTTGTGATAAATATAAAAATTTAGAGTGATTTTAGTTCTATTTTCAAAAATTCCTGAATAAACTTATACAGTAAGTATTACGTATAAGTGTTCTCAGGGACGCTCTGCGTTCAATTTACTGTAAATATTAACCATGATTTTGTTTAAGAGTCATGGTTATTTTTTTATTGCTTTATAAGTATAGACTAAATTCATATTTATAGCACTTGTGTGTACAAATCATTTCTTTTTAAATAAAGTTCATATCAAATTCTAACTAAATATGAATTAAGTGTGTACATATTAAGAACAAAACAGTAGACCAAATGGAATATTAAATTTTTATTATTTATAAAATTTGAATTTAGTACATACTCGATTAATAAAAATTTAGTATGAAATGCGGTAGCCACTTAGGGCGAAGCCCTCTGCTCTAAAGGAGCATTCACCAGCTTTATTAGTTTAAAGCGATAGGAACCTTTTATTTCGGCAGGCTCAATGAAAAGAACCCAATCACTTCAAACTAATTCAATGATTTAAATTAGATTTAATCTATATAAGAAGTCTTTCATTTAACAGATAATTTCAATTTATCAGTCCTTTAAACATAAAGGTAACCTAAAAGTTACCTTGGTTACCTTTTAAGGTAACTTTCTTAAAAGTACATCTAACTAAGTTATATCAACGCTTTTGGCTATTTGTAAAAATTTATAAGTTACCTCATAGGTAACCGTCTCTAACTAAGTTATATCAACGCTTTGCGTACAATTTTAGAAAAAAAGTTACCACTTTTGAAACAATATATCCCCATATATATACATATAAAAAATTTATATAAGCATTAATCTTATATTTTAATTAACATTATATTTTCCTTATATATATATATATTATAATTAGGTAACTTTTTTTATGAAATATGCTATAAACCCAGTAATATCAATGCTTTAGATAGGTTACCTCTTAGGTAACCTCCATTTTTTTACAATGGCTTTAACCTTAGTAATATCAATGGCTTCGAGGGTTTTATAAAAGGTTACCTCATTAGGTAACCAAGGTAACTTTTTCGAATAAAAAGGTTACCTTGTGTTTTTAAAACTAAAAAAAAGTGGCTTTTAACCACTTTTCATTAAAAAGGTATTTCATGTAAATCTTTAATTTGCTGTTTTAGCTCACGATTTTCACGCTCTAATTCAGCACATTTCTCTTTCCAAAATATGATTTGTTCTTCCAATGAACGTTCTCTAATTTTACTTTCAACGATTTCTGGTGAGTCCTTATCTAACATAAAATCCATGTCTATCTTATTTTGAATAAGTTTATCATAGATAAAACACATAGATTTACAAGTACTTTTACCAAATTTAACTGTTTCATTTTTACCTAGGATTAAATCTGTATTTGATATTGCATCTTTAAACTCAGATAAAGATATTAAGTGTCCATCGCCGATGCCTTGAAGCGTTAGGTATTCATTAATTAAAGCATGTGCATTATTTAAACCAGCATTACTTATAGCTAAGCACATTACATTTTGTTTTTTAGTTAATTTATAATCTTCTCCCTTTGTGAAAGCTATATGCTTTATTTCATTCTTTGTTTTACTTGCAGACAGTTCTGCTGCTTTATTTATATATTCTAAATATATTACTTCGACAGGCTTATCTATTTCACAACCGAGCATACAGAAGTCAATATATGCTTTCAAAATTAAACTTTCAATTTCTTCTAATGAATATCCTAAACATTCTTTTATAGATAACTGTTTAGTTTTTAAAAAATCTTCGAAAATCTCATAAGCATAAATAATAGTTGCTATAGCTCTACTTTTTCTATCATCATAGTTATAAGATTTTTTTACTCTTTTATATGTTTTAGAATAATTCTTAGAAAATGTATCTATATCCATATTTAAACAGAATAATCTGAAACTTTTCCCTACTTTATACAACAAATCTTTATTTTCATTTAAATTATTAAAGGCTTTTGATATATCTTCTTTACTTTTGTAACTTTTATCAAATCTAGCTCTAACACCTCTGTAATCAATAGCATCTTCCGTAAATCTATTCTGACCTACCGTAATTATAGGACAATTTATTTGAGCTTGAGTTGTTGTTTTCCAGTTAGTATCTGCATTTGCCTTAGAGTTACCCAGGAAATCATAAGCGTTTTTCACTATATCTATTAGGGTATTGTATTTGTTATGATTTAAAGTTCTTTTATTCAACTCATTTATGACAGTAACAGCATAGTTATTCGAAGATAACTGATGCTCTAAAGCTACTTTTGTATCAGAAGCTTTTTTCGAATATTGTTCAAAGTTCTCTATACCATTGAATTTAAATATTATGGATGGGATTGTTGTTTTACCAGAACTCGGAAGTCCATCGATGTATAGATGAACATTCTTTAAATCTTCATTCCCTGCTTCAAAACCTAGCTTGGTTAATCCTGCATAAGATGAATATATTGAAAATCCGAATAAAACTACCATATTCCTTACATCATTAGCTTTTAACACATAAGGCAAAACATTTAAGAAATCTTGCTTTTCTGCTAATTCAACTTTTCTAAAATCTTTAACAAATGGAGATGAGTTAATAGTGGATACATATTCATCTACATTATTTCCGTTTTTATCAATTGCTCCTTTTTCATCTACGAACAACAATTGATTGGCAGCTTTAATTATTCCTGAATAAGGAAATCCTTTTGCTACAGCATATTCTTCTTCAAACATAAATGCTCTTAATGCTGCATAATCATCTTCTCTTACGTCAACAAAAGCTTTTTCTACCTCTGTCCTCATTGTTCTTGTAAAACTCTTAGCATCTATTATATCTTCATTTTTTACAGATATGGTTTTAATTTTATTATCTGATTTTATCGTTAAGCTAAATGTTTTTGTTAACGTTCCATCTGTATTTTTTTGAGTTATGCTTTTATTTACTTTTATGATGAAATTCGTTAACTGTTTATCTTCACCTATTTCGTTTAACTTATAATAATTATTTCCATCTACATATATATTGTACTTGGCAATTTCTTTTTTCTCTATTTTGCTTTTATATTTAATTTCATCTTCTTTTACTTTCTTTTGCTTTTTTTCAATATCTTCTAAATAAGCATTTAATATATGCTTAGCGAATCCAATATCTTCTAAATACCTTTCTTCTAAAATGGCTTCAATTTCATTTTTATTAAATATACCAGATGAAAAACATTCTTTTAAATCAGCTATTATTTTTTTCTTTAATCTAGCTAATCTTAACTTATCATCTAAATGTTTAGTATTTTTTGCTTTTTGCAAATCTATTATAACTTTACTAGCATTTGAATTTTCATTTTCCATTATATAATGTCTCCTCGTTAAATATTTTTGATTTAACAAAGGAAATTCACTCAAATTGATTAAATTTATATACATATTAAGTTTTTATTAATTCACCATCATTTAAACTCCTTGAATTTAATGAATAATTATATTATAATAAGTATATAATTTGAATAGGTAAGCTATTTCCTTTGTGGCGAATGGGAATACTCAATTAAATCTCTTGTATTGGCGAAAATAAACAAGGGATTTTTTTGTTGTCTTTTTTTATTAAGCACTTACAACCTTTTTATTTCTTAATTGCTCTGCATAAGTAAAAATAGCTTCTCTGATGAAATCACTTCTAGATAAATCTTCATATTCATCAATAACATTTTCTATCAAAGCAACCTCATCTTTTGTCATTCTTACTGAAATCATCTTTACAGCATTTTCTTCTCTTCGTGATGGTCTACCTTTCATTTTAGGTCCTCCTATTTTTAAATGTATTTCGTACTACATAAATAATTATAAATAATTCTCTTGCCAAAAACAAGAAAAAATATAATTATTTAATATATTATATAAATTGTTATTATTTTCTTATTATCCTTCTTTTTTTTCTTCTTTTTCTAAAATATATAATTCTTCTTCTTTTATAACTTTTAAAATACCTAGAAGTAATAACTCTGTAACGCTTAATTTTCTTCTTTCTGCTAGTTCTTTAATTTTTAATTTTACTTCTTTAGTAACTCTCATGTCTAATCTAGCATCCTTCATTTAAAACACCTCTTTTTTAACCATTGTATTAACAATATTTTACATTATTTAATTAAAATAGTATATTTCTATTTTATTAAATCGGTTAAATAAGTCCATTTACTTTTTATGAAATTACTTTAATCTTTGTATAAAAGGATTTTTGTGTAAAGGAAGTAAATTAATTTTGTAGAAAAATAATAAATAATTGTTATATATTATAAAAATAATAAAAATATTGCCTAAAATATAATAAATATCTTTTATTAAAATAATTATTATATTGTATGATTTATAAAAATATATTATTCATATTATACAAAAATATTTTTATTTTTGTATAAATAAAGTTTTATTTAAATATTAGTTTTATTTTATTTATATATAATTAAAAATTTATTTGTATAATAGATTTTTATTCTAAAATTAAAATTATATTTTTACAAAAATATAAAGCTCTTTAACTATAGTAAAATCAACGATTTAAGTGAATAATTTAATTTTTTTACAAAAATAAAAAGGATTTAATATATAAATAATTAATATTATAATAAGTTGATAATAAAAAAAGATTACAAAAATACAAATTATTTTTTTGAAATATACCGATATATTAATATAGAAATACAAAAATATTTTTATAAATATATTAAACTTTTATTATTTATACACTTGACTTGTTAATACGGGTGTGTTAATATATTAGTATAGGATATAAAAAATAGTTTGTATAAATAAAAGGAGAGAAAAATATGAGTAATAAAAAGGCAACTATAATAGCAGTTTATAATAACAAAGGAGGAGTTGGAAAATCTACATTCGCAGCAAATCTAGCTCACGCTTTAAGTTCTGGTTTGCTAGGAAATTCGTATAGAGTATGCGTTCTGGACAACGACGGGCAATCTAATATAAGTATGGTTTTAACTTCAAAGAGCGAAGATGAAATATCAAATACATATCAAAACACCATCTTCGATATGATGACAGATGAAGATTTAACTGCTAAAGATTGTGTAGTTCAAAGCATATTTAACAATATTGATGTTATTTGTGCTACGGATGACCATAGCGATACTCCCGATGTCATTTCTTCTTATGTAGATAATACTAGAATCATGAAAGAGAAATTGCAATCAATAGAGTATGATTATGACTTTATCATTATTGATTGTGCTCCAACCAGAGATAGAAATGTATATAATGCTTTATTTGCAGCAGACGTTGTTTTAACACCACTTGAAACTCAGATTTTTAGCCAAGTAGGATTAAGAAATCTTTTAGGGCAAGTTGCAAAAGTTAATAAGAAAAGGGATAATGCTTTACTTCACTATGTATTCTTATCTAAGGTTGATAATAGGCAAAAAGTACATAATATAGAAGTTAAAAAGCACTTAATAACACTTTTAGGGGACGATTTTATTAATGACTACATTTCTATGTTAAGTCTTTATTCTAAGTGCTTCGAAGAAGGGAAAACAGCTATAAACTATTCAGATGAAAAAGGAAAAATTGAAGTATTAAATTTAGCTAAAACTATTTTAAATAAAATTGAGGAAGAATTAATTTAAGGGAGGTAACTTATAATGAATGAAATTGATATAAAAGCATTAGCAGATAAAAGAGAAGCTAATATACAAAAGCTTAATAGTTATTTGAATGCAGGAAAGACAGCAGATGAGAAAGTTGTTTCTAGATTGATAGAGCAAATTAGAAATGCAGAAAAAACTTTAATTGATGCAGGATTTGTAATTGAAGAAAAAATAAATGACGATGGAAGCTTTAATAAAATTGAGATTCCAGTTATAAATGAAGCTGAAAACAAAATAGATGATACTGTTGTTGATGTTCCTATTCAAAATACAGTAATTAAGGAAGATACTACAGTTATCAAAGCTAGAAAAAATAAACCTAAAAAGATTTTAGATAATAAAGTTGAGATAAAAACTGAAAAATTCGGCGTTTCAGTCAAGGAAGAGCTTGTTGATAAAGTGAAAATCTTAGGCGAATATAGCAACAACAAAAAACCCAATGATGTTGTAATTGATTTACTTAATAGCTTATTTGATGGTAAAGATTTTAATATAGAATTTGAAGAAAAGAGTAAATTAAAAATTACTTCTTACAATCTTCCTATTGAAATGGTTAAGGCTATTGAAAAAATAAATAAAAAGACTAGAGTTCCTAAATCTGAAATATTCAATAAGCTAATCGAAGAAGCTTTGAAAAATTATTTCTAAAATAATTATTATTTTGGTACAAAATACTTATTATTTTAATATTAACTACTTATTATTTTTATAAAAAGGAAGTGAGAATATGAGAAAAAATGACCTTGAAGTTAAGACTTTATTTATTGATGTTCCTTTCTACGAGCATATCGAAGGTGACTTTGATATTATGAATGAACTATTTTCAAATTATCTTTCTCGTACTGGAAATATAGAAAAAATAAAAAAATTTATGATAATGGATTATCTTACTAGCTTAGATGATGATGAATTCTCTAAAATGTTCTCTAACTTTAAAACTAATAAACTTAATGAAAAAGAAGAAACAACTAAAGGAGAAGAATTAAACTGCTCTAATGATGTTCCATTTTAACAAAAAACAGGATTCAAACCTGTTTTTTGTTAAAAGAACTAAGCTGCATTTTGAATTTCTCCATTTGCATTTTTTTGGCACAAGTAAACTCTTGTTATTTTTGCCCTTTCATGACCTAATAATTTTGATACCTTAAGAGCTGCTACGTTGAATGGAATTCCTTTTTTAAGTAAATTATCCATTTGGCGTTGTGCATATCTATATCTTAAGCCATGAAAACTTAATTCCGTTTTTTCTACGATTCTTTTTTCTTTAGATGCAGCGTAATGACTTATATCCTTTCTATCTAAATCTTGTATATCTTTTCTTTCTTTATAAATGTAGTTTTGTATTGATTTGACTGTTTTATCGTGAGAATTGTCTCCTTGTGTTTTTTTATTTTCACTAAAGAGAGGTGAATCTCTAAAAATATGCTCTTTAACTTTTAAATTTTCTGTTTTAGCTATTAATTGTAAATCTAGCAGAGTTTGTCTCATTTTATTGTTTTCAATCGGAATGTTGCGATATTTTCCGCCTTTTTCTTTAACTCTTAAAAAATTTTCTTTTAAAGCTTTATTTATTTGTTTTACTGTTAGTTTCCCGATGGTTTGGATTCGAATTCCGAATTCGTCCCCTAATTTCATTCCAAAATACACGTCATTTCTTCCATCTTCTTTTGCTTGTTTTAACATTTTGTTAAATTCGTCATCGGTCCAGGCTCTATCGAGAACACCTGATTGTCTCTTTGGTAACTCTACTTTTTTATGTATAGTTTCTGCATCTTGTATTTTATTTTTTGTTCCGCCATTTGCGTAAAGTCCTTTATGAAAAGTTTGAATTCCAGATTGATAAGGTTTTATTGTACTTACGCTATAGTTACTATCTATAAGAGTTTTTTCAAATTCAACTACATCGCTATTTTTATAATTTTTTAACTTCGTAATTTTAGTTTCATTGGCTAAATATGTTACAAAAGACCTCATTCCTTGGACGTATTGATTTACCTTTTTGTCTCGACCTGATACGTCCCAGCCTATGCTAACAATTTCTTTAAAAGCTTGATTCCATAAATTTTCATACCTTCCCTCGCAGCCTTCTTTCACTTTTAAATCAATTCTTTTTTTTATATCAATAGAAGCTTCTTGATATTGCTCTTCGAACAACTTTTTATCTATAATATATTGATTATTGTTTAATGTCATTTTTTCGTTTCACCTCCTGTATTAAGTATGATGCTCCCTTTTGGAGCTTTGGATTGTTTATTTTCTTCAACTTAAAGTAATATAAAATTCCATTAACTTCCGTATGGATATAGCTTTCCTCAAGCTTTGCTCCAGTAGATTTTTCTTTCTTAAGTAAGAAAATTATATATTCTTTAAGATGATAAAATTTAATATTATCTATATATTTAACTTTTGTATTTTTACTTATATAATCTATAAAATTTAAAGTAGCTCTTAGGTATCTCATACGAGCTGAAGTTGATTTATAGTTAGTATTAAAAAATACCTTTATTACTTCCCTGCTCATATCGTTTTTTACTTTTTCAGAAGTCCATTTTCCCGATTCTACAACGGGATATTTTTCTAAAAACTTAAGCATTTGTTGTTGCCTATTAAACAAGTCATAACCTCCTATTTTATTTTATTTTATTTTCTTTGGAGATAAAAAGCCACAACCTCTTGCTTACGCAAGGGCGGGAGATTTTTTCTCCACTTCACGTCCAGGAACAACTGGACTCAAAGTGCAGAAAAAATCTATTTAAAGACTATTTTGAGCGTACTTATCCTAGTATAATTTTTAGGTGTTATATTTGCTACACCTTTTTTTATGCTGCTAAAGATAAGGTAGAATGCTGCTTGGGCGGGGTCGTTTATATCTACTTCGCTTAATAAAATTAATCGAATTCGATATAAACGACCCTTGTCATAAATTCAGAATTCTGCGTGTAGATTTATAGATTTTTCCCAGCATCATTTAACATCTTTTCAGCATCATAATTGAATAAATGGTCAATGATTGACTGATTCATTTTTCGCTATTGCGATTAACCTATGAAGGTATTGAATCTTGCTTCTTCTTAATAGGAGCTATTGCTCTTTATGGTATTTTCTTCTGAAAATACGCTAAGAATAGGCATGCGTCTTTTACATCTTCCTGCTCTAGTGAACACCTTTTTCAAGGCAAAGTTTAAGCAAGGGATGGCTTGTTTACAAGCTTTAGAAATCAATGCAATTCAAAAAATTATATTGATTAAGTTACGTTGAATTGGATATAAATCCAGATATTTTGGACCTCGTTCTTATTGCTCTTTTACACTTTTTACTTTTCATTTTATTTCCTCCTTTTTCATTCTTTAATATCCTTCATTCATTTGAGCGACGAAGTAACGCTTGAAAGTCGGTTACACTCTCAATACCTTTTTGATTTGAGCATAACTGCTTTCTAGTTATATTTGCATTATTGTTTGTGCTGTTTTGTTAAGGATGCACACATTCCACCACTTTTACATTGCTATACTTTACGCAATCTTTAGGCAAAGCTTTAAACAAAATCTTATTGTTTATAATAGCAAATCTTTATGTTATCTTTTTTTAGTTGCAATATTATACAGTTTTTTCCGCTTTTTTACAAGCGATTGTGTTCGATGGCAAAAAAATAAGAGCCTCTTAAGGCTCTTGTAAACATAAATCTAGGTATTCTTTTAATTTTAAATTCACATAATCAACTTTCATTTCATATAAATTTTTCAATGAAACTTCTTTATAAATTTTATTATTTATATCTTTTAATATTTCTATTATTTCTTTGTTTTTAATAGCTTTATTTTTACTTGCTACATCATCATCTGCATTCTTAATTAAATCTTCTAAGAATAATATGTTTTCTGTTAAAAATAAGTATAATTCATAAATTAAAATACCAGGAAGGGTTATTTTTATAGTTTCTTTATCTTTCCGTTCACTCCTGGATTTTACCAAAATCTCTAGTATAGAGCCTTTTGCTTGTTGTTTTTTAATTATTATATTAGTTACATTATCTTCTTTGATTAGTAAATCTAAAGCAGCCGTAAAGTGAAGTTTCTCCCCAGCTCCTTTTCTACTTATTTCTTCTGCTTTTGAATCTTTTTTAAAATGCTTGTAGTTGTTATAAATATTGATTTTATTATTTAAGAATATATCTAATAATATACTATTTTCTTTTTTATCAATATTTATATTATAAATATCTTTAAATACACGCATAGTCGCCTCCTTCCAGATATTCACTATAAACATCTATGCTTTTCTTATCATCTAAAGATTTATTTATTTTATACAATTCATCAAGTTTAATTTCTTTCTCTATTTTATTAAGAATACTGCTATATAGATTTTCTTGATTTTCGAAACCTGATATATCATTTTTTCTATTGTTCAGATAATTCATAAAATCAACTTCATTTTTCTTTTTTTCTTTTTGTATAACTACTCTTTTTAACGCAAATGTTATACTTTCTACTAGTAGAACAGCCAGCTGATTCTTAATTTCTAACAAATAATATTTTTCATCCTTATTATATTTAGCCTTAATTAATACTTCGTAAAGAGTTAAATGGTTTAATTGGTTTTTAATAATTTTTTCTTTTATAACTTTCTTTTCCTCAAAAAGCTTTGTTATTTTACTGTAGTTACTATTATTTAAGTACTTATCTAAACTATTGCTTATACCTTCTAATCCTTCTATTTTCATATATAATCTAGAAAAATTAATAGGACTAAATAAAGATACTAACAATTTCATTTCTTCTATATTAAGTTTAATCTGCTTCATACTATATCTCCTTTTAAAAATTTTTATATTATACAGTTTTTATTTAGTAGATTAAATAAAATATCTTTAAATGCTTATAAATAGACGATATACATTTGAAGAACTAACTTCAGAGGTTGAAGATTTTGAAGGAAAAAGGCTGAAAGTTTTAGATTATTATTTTGACAGAATGATGGATAATTCCTTTACTGTTTATGAGAGAAAAAAAGATTAAAGAAGGGAAATGGAGCTACCATTTCCTTTATATTTGCACATCTACACTTTAACTTTATGTATATAACTAAACTAATATTATGGAAATGAATTTAATTAGTATATTTTTTCATATAAATACAAACAATATTAATGGCTTCTAGCAGTTGGATTAAGTCTAAAACGCCGCTAAAAGTGTAATTTCAATTGTGTGTGAGAATTAAATCAAAAGAGCATTAAATCAAGCTGTAAAGTTAAATTTAATGCTCTTTATTATTATCTAGTTACATATGAAATTTCTCTAATTTCATTTCTACCTGTTACTTGATAAAATTCATATGATAAATCTTCATGTATGTAGTTATTTTTTTTGCAATAATTAACATAGCACTCGTAAAAATCATCTAAAGATATTAAAAGAATTTTTGGGTCTACGTTAATTGCACTGGGAATAATATTTATTTTTACTAAATAATCAGCAAATGTTAAATCAATCATGTCTATCCTCCATTTTTAATAATAAATAAATATTATCATTAGGAGAAAAAAATCCTTTTTTAAGTTGATTTTATTTCTACATGTGTTATTTGCTTATAGAAATACTATTACTTGTTACTTAAATAATAATTAATTATTACCTAAATAATAATTATTTAAATAATAAATAATTATTATTTTTTATAATTTTAATTTAAAAAGAAAGGTGTTTAAATCTTTCTTCAACTACTATATCCTATTACTTATAAATCACCCAGGACTTGCTTTTTAAGTCTTCTAACTTCATGCTAGATTTATTCCAATCCTTGTTATTATCGCTATATTCAAGAATATTTAAATCTTTATTATATCTATATAGTCTCTTTTCATTTGCATTAGAGCCTTCCAAATATATAACAGCTCCTTCATTTAGTCTATTCTCTATTTCTTCATTTCTTAATCTAATCATTTTAATTCTCCTTCGCTTCCTTTTCTTTTATATGTTTTATATATTTTTTAAGAGTATTTCTGCTAATTTTGTGTTTTCTCATTAAATCTACAGCTTTAATATCTCTATTATTTATATATTCTTTTATATCATCTGTAAGTTTTTCTGTTAATTTATCAAATTGCCCAGCCTTTCTACCTTGAACCTTGCTTGATGCAGCTATCCCTTGCTTTACACGCTCAATAAAGATTTTTCTCTCTTGCTCTACCCTGTCCAACTCGACAATTAGTAATAGTTTGATTGTACTTTCTAAAGCTGTTTTAGCAACTAAATCTTGTGCATTAGCAATGTTGGTAAGATTTTTTATATACGGTGTAGAAATTGTAGGATTATCTAAAAAAATCAAGTCTATATTTCTATCCATGAGCTGCATATATTTATCGAATCCATTCTGACATTCCCTTGTAAAGCGGCTGATATCTTTAAATATAATTGTATCACCTGAATCCAAATTTTCTTCAAGCTCCATCCATTCTGGTCGATTAAAAGTTGCTCCAGAACAATCATCCCTATAAACATATCTTTCTGCGTACCTTAAATTATTAGCTTCTGCATAAGCTTTTAAAGCATTGTCTTGACGAGCATATGATTGTTTATTTCTTTCTTCTTTAGTGGAGATTCTTTCATAATAGTAATGAGCCATACATTCCTCCTGTTATTTTAAGGTGCTTAATATTGATACTTTTAATGTACTGTCATTTTAACTATAAGTCAATATAGTAGCGACATTTTTAAATTTAACTTAAATTAATATTATTAAATTGATACTTTTCTCCTTTTTATTTTTATTTTTAGCAATAAGAAAAACTATCATTGAGTTAATGATAGTTTTATAGGGCTTTTGCTATTTAAAATATGTTTTTATTAAGATACTTGAAATATTTAATGATAGAAGCATTAATAATATCATCACTTTTATTTATAATATTCCTTTTCTCTTGTTTAAAAATCTCAATATCATCTTTTGTTATAGCTTCATCTGCTTTTTTATTCCAAAATATCCACTCACTAAAATGATGCATAACTGTGAAATAATCACGATTAGATAAAGATATTCCGTTAATTATCTCATAAATATTATTGCTCATAGGCATTTTCCCTCTTTTTTGTTTTTATATCTCTAAATCATTGTCTTTTTCTATAACATTAGTTTTTTCCTTATTTCTTTCAAATTCAATATATTTATTGCAAATATTTCTATAGTCCTTTTGGCTGATACTTTTAGGAGTTTCACATATATTGTGTTTGTACACACTATACTGTTTAATGTTACTGTTGCTATCTATAGTAAATCTATAAGAAAAATCATCAGATACATTTAGACAATCCAAATCTATTTCATCATCATTTAATTCATAATCTATTTCACTCTCTGATATCTGAGGCTCGGTAAAGAAATCTTGTTCTATACTATTATCCATAAAACTAAAGCCATTTTCCACTTCGAAATTATCATTCACGTCTAAATTAATGCAATTATCATAATGAAGTTCTTCTAATGACGAATCTAATTCATTTCCTTTTCTCATTTCTCGCTCATTTGATTTCTCTAAAGAATATTCTTTAAGTCTACTTAATTGTTTAGTGGCTATAGCTCCAAGAGATAGGACAGACTTCTTGCTATATTTTAAAGCCATATTATTTGCTTTTCCAAGTCCTTTACCAACAGATTTCCCAATTTTTTTATATGAATCTATAGCAGCTCTACTTTTTAAAGCATCGACTAGGTAAGGAATACTTCTGTAGCCAACATAAGCGATTAAAGTCGCAGGGTCAGCTAGTATAGCCGTCGCTTTTAGCCAAGGATAAAACATTTTTAATGGACCCATTAAGTCTTTAATTGTTTTATCTAAACCTTGTTCTAAATTGCTCAGAATTGGCACTTTCTTCATTTTTTCACTTCCTTATTTTTAATTTTAATATTTTATATGAAAAGGGGTGAAATTTCAAATAATTTCCTGTAAAATTAATGTAAATAACCCAATAGGAAGTGATTAAAATTATGTATTATGACTTAAATGTTAAAGATGAAGCTAAAGAAGAAATAATCGTTGATGCTGATATATTATTGAATAATTGGTACACTCCATTTACAGCCAATAATAAAAAAATACAAGGAATAAGAACTTTAGAAAATACTAGATTATATCTTAGTTTAAGCAATTTTCACTATATGAAGATACTTGCAGCTGAAACTATATCAATGTTAGAAAGTACACACAAAAATATGAAATCAGGGTGGCTATTTGACCATAGGACATTACTAGCTTTAATTAAAGATGAAGAAGTCAATAAACTAGTTTTAAATTTTGCTAAAGATAATAACAATTTTAGTAAATCTATAATGTTGAATAAAGCAGAATTAGAACTAGTGCTCTATAAAGGATATCATATTGATATGACTAACTTTGGAAATGGGGAAGAGCTATCTCCTACAATTGATGAAACAGTAGCTTTTGCGAATTATAAACTACAGCAAGGGAAGAATATACCAGTTCTAGTTGGCAATCGATTAATACAAGAATTTGCTATGGATTATAATATTGAGGTCCCAGTAAGATTAGTAGTATAAAAGATAAGTTAAAAGCTTATCTTTTATACTCTTTTCTCAAGTAAACAATAATTCACTAAATTTACTTTTTTAAAGCTTCTATTTCTTTTTTAAGTTCATAGTTAATATCTTTAAGTTTTTCAATTTTATCTTCATATTTCTTTTCCATTTCATCTTTAATCCTCTCTCTAACATTTATTAATTCTTCCTTGTGCTCTATAGTGATATTTGCCATCTCATTTCTATACTTTTCTCTTAAGTCTACAATATCTTTATTTAATCTATCTAGAGCTAAATCTTTATTATCTACTGTTTTATTTATATTAGATATGCTTTCATTTAACCTAACTATTTCTTCATTTTTTATAGCCAATGTATTATTTAAAATAGCTAATTCAGTTTTTATATTTCTATTTTCTTCTTCCATATGCAATAATGAATTTATTCTAATTTGCATTTCTTTTGAAGATTCAATATGCTCAGTAACCTCTTGATTTAATTTAGTCTTTTCTATATTTAATTGACTAATAATTATATTTTTATCTTCATTTTCTTTATTAAGAGAAGTAACCATATCTTTATACTCCGCTAATTCTTTCTTCACAAATTCTAATTCCTCTAATAATTCATTATTTTCTTTCTTAAACTCATTAAACTGCTTTTCTGTATTATTAAAGATTTCTTTTATAGAAGCTTCTGCTTCATTTAATACTGCATCTTTCTGCTCGATTTTCACATTTGTTTCACTAATAATATTATCTATTTCTAAACTAACTTTTCCACTAATACCGCTCAAAATATTCTTTATATTAGAAACAGACTTTTCTAAAGATTGAATATCTGATTCAATGTTGAATCTTTCTTTATTTTCATCTATCTTGGTATTGTTTATAACCTCAATAATTTTATTTACAAGTTCATCCGCAGTTTTGCATCCAGATGTTAATTTAAATCTTTCTATAAACTCCTTGTTGCTCTTAGTTGTTCTTAGTGATAAAAGTTCATTTGCTTTTTCTTTTTCTTCATTATTTAAATATTCATTGTTCATATTAGCCCTCCTAAATTTATATCGTTTTATTTTATACTTTAATTATAAACCTTTTTGTTAACAATTACAATAGTTTTTATAAAAAATTTATCGTGTTAACATTTGTAAACATAGCTATTTTACTATGTTTACATCAACATAAATCAAATTATTTTTGTTAACAATTATAATTTATAGATTTTTTATATAAATCCTCTTTTTATTGTTACTTTTTTTATAAATAATAAAAAAGAGATAGATTGCAATCTATCTCCTATGATTTAATCGTGTTATAAAATGTAAGTTTCCAACCCTCCATTCAAAACTGTTAACATCTCTTTTCATTTTCATTTTTCTTATCATTACTTTTATATGCTTGATATTTTTTCTTAGTGACAGCTAATTCAGCTAAAGCATTATCTATAGCCTCGCTTATAGTGTTTGGGTCAATACTATAGTCTTTACAGATATCCCTTAAAACTTTATTTCTAGCCTGTTTTTCCAATCTTTCATTAAGAACAGCTTCTTCCCTTTCTCTATCTTTCATTTCAATTATATCTTTTATATTATTTTCATTATTATAAATTTGCTTATCCCTTTCTTTTTGTTCAGCTCTCCATTTCTCTACGGACTTATGAGTTGCAAGACTACCTCGAAGTCCTCTCTGTACAATAAATCCTCCCCTTTGAAGAGCATTGGCATAATTGCTTTGAAGGTCTACAAGCTTCCCCTTACCCCCAAAATGCTTACTATGACTAACAACTTCTCGTTGCCATTTTTCGTGCCATTGCCTACCTACAACTAAAACGTGAAGATGAGGACTAGACTCGTCTAAATGTAGTTGAGCCCATACCAAATCAGAGCCATATTCCTGCTTTATATAATTCATTGTTACATCTACCCATTTATCAATAAGTTCAAAATCATATTTTTGTGTCCCAGGAACGAGGAAAAATTGAGGAGATACTGTATATAATAAATCAGTTAATAGTCTAGTTTTATTAGCACCTTTCCCAAATTGCTTCAAATTATATTTCTTATAGTAATTTAAAACTGCATCATAAGGTGATTCTTCTCCATAAAGAACTGTATTAAACTGTGACAGTTCTGGATGAGCCGAGGCAGAAGCATTAAGTCTAAACATATGAGCCTCATAACCAGACATTTGTTCCTGTGTCTTTATAATCTTTTTAGCCTCAACTCTGAATATAGCTTTATTTGATGCAGCAAAACCTATTCCTCTTAGAATGATTTGAACTTTCTTCTGTTTTTCAAAACCTTCATCCATTTTTTCTTTTATATATTCCCTATATTTATTCGCATCCCTTATAATAGATTCTTTATCAGTATAACCATTATAATCTTTCGATTTTAATCTCTTATAAAGGTTTCTATATTCTTCGATAGTTCCATGTAACAAAATCTATACCCCCTCTATTCAAGCATATTTCGAGGAAAATCAAACCTCTTTTCTTCTTTCTTTTCCTTTTTATCTTTCTTACTTTTAGTTTCTACAACTTGAATTACTTCTTTATTTTCTTTATTTATATCTTTAGAAAGTTCAATTAATTCATCTATCTGATTTTGTTTTTCCTTAATAGAAGTTTTTAAATAGATAATTTCATCCTTATAGATTTTTTCCAGTTCTTCTTTAATATCTTTTTTATATTCATAGAGCTCCTTCTTTAATAGGGATTCTCCAACAAATTTACATACACTTTTTTTAATACCCATAAAATCACCTCAACATATTATTTAGCTAAGTTTTAGCCAAATTTTAGCCTGTAGTGAGTACAACTTTTCTTTTAACCCTCATTTTGATTTACACTTTATTTATCATACTCATTTACAAGCTATTTGAAAGATATTGATAATCTTTATAATAAGAATTTATTTTGTCCAAAATAGGACGTTGATTTTTTAACATTATAAGTATTTCATCTTCTTTAATATTTTTAATTTCATCTGCTGGCATTAAAGGCTGTGATTTAAAACTTTGAGTTTTAGTGCTATTCCCTTTATCTGTTTTGGTCGTACTCACATTAATAACTTCCCTATTCCCACAGAGCATTTGAATGCTTTTTAATGTCTCATAGTCTTTTTCTCCGCCATAAACACATAAATTTCTAAGATTATTAAATATAGTTTCAGAAGATTCTCCATATATATTTTTCAATTGATTTTTATCTTGAAGACAACATATCAAACCTATTTTATAACTTCTAAGAATTGAACTATACATTTGAAATAGAGGTATTTGACCGCAATTCGAAAACTCGTCATATAAACAAAATAATGGAAGGTGCTTTTCATCATTAAAATCCTTACATTTATTGAACATCTGACTGAAAAATATAGAAGTTATGGGAGCTAAATCAAATGCTTTGTTTGGAGGATAAATTACATATAATGCAATTTTTTTCTCCCTCAAATCCTTAAAATTAAAATCT
>Ga0129317_1001312_pt1 | contig 19007 bp, 16 predicted proteins | sample Cm1ome_FD_94430 | JGI IMG/M metagenome (GOLD analysis project Ga0129317, IMG submission 94430) | Eastern black-and-white colobus group fecal microbial communities from Wisconsin, USA - Cm1105 metagenome | ecosystem: Host-associated > Mammals > Digestive system > Large intestine > Fecal | place... | reverse complement strand
AGCCTATACAAATCTATTGGATATGAAGAAGGACGAGGTTGCCGAGAACATCCGTCAGTGTATGCAGGATGTCCACCAGCTTGCCAGCGAAGCCCACGATGCAGGAAACCTTCTGCATCAGGCAGATGACTACTTTGTGGGCAAGCGTGAAGCGGCTAAGGCAGCGACCTCTCTCACTGAGCTGGACGCTATGATCACGCAGCTTCTCAACTACAAAGACAATGTATGCCGCCGTATGGAGATCATGGTTGCCTCCAAGCATCAGGATAACAACGCAAACACCGGCAGCAGTGCCTCCGGTGCAGCTCCGAAGACCACAAAGATTACCTCCGTTCGCCGCTATGACCTTTGCTCTGTGAAGCGTCTGCAATCGAAGGAAGACATCGACAAGTATGTCGAAGGCATCCGCGAGAAGCTGTATCAGACGCTTGAGAACTGCGACGGAGTGCAGATCAACTAAAAGGAGACTTGAGCTATGAACAAAGCCGCAATACAACGCTTTGCGATTTGGGCGCGTACCGAGCTGATTGCTCAGGTGTCCCAAAGAGCTTATCAATATGGAATTACAACAGACGGTTACGGCGAAGCAAACGCAGTGACCGTAGGTGGACGCGCTCTGTCCACTGACGAACAAAGACAGCGCAAGGAGCTGGTTGAGCAGATCCGTCGCAAGGGATATACGCAAGTCATGGAAGAGGTTGCCTATACATGGTTTAACCGCTTCATCGCTCTGCGCTTTATGGAGGTCAACAACTATCTGCCCTCCCATATTCGTGTCTTCTCTGACAGCACCGGCGCATTCAAGCCGGAGATCCTGAACGATGTTCTGCATCTCGACTTGCCGGGGCTGAACGCCGACAAGGTTGCAGAGTTCATCGAAGGAAATCAAACCGAAGCTCTCTACCGCTATCTGCTGCTGACGCAGTGCAACGCTCTCAATAGCTCTCTGCCTCGGATGTTTGAGCAGATGGGCGGCTACACTGAGCTTCTGCTGCCCAACAACATCTTAAAGCAGGATAGCGTCCTCAGCCACATGGTCACGGACATTCCCGAAGAGGATTGGACGGATCAGGTGCAGATTATCGGCTGGCTCTATCAATACTACAACTCTGAACTCAAGGATGATACCTTCGCCCTTCTCAAGAAGAATGTGAAGATCACGAAGGAGCGCATCCCTTCTGCTACTCAGCTTTTCACGCCGGATTGGATTGTCCGGTACATGGTTGAAAACAGCCTCGGTAGAATCTTCATCGACAAGCGCAAGAACGAAGGTGTTTTCGCTGACGGACGAGGCACAGATGAAATGACTTGGGATGAGACTGAGCAGAAGCGCATCTCCAACGAAGAGTTCATTGCCGAACAAATGGGATGGAAATACTATCTGCCCGAAGCAGCTCAGACGCAGGAGGTCAGAGCGCAGCTCGATAAGATTCAGGCAGAAAGCAGTGCATTCGATGTCAAGAGTATCAAGGTTATTGATCCTTGCATGGGCAGTGGTCATATCCTTGTCTATGCCTTCGACATCCTCATTCAGATTTACAAGGAATACGGTGTCAGTGAGCGCGACGCAGCCCAGAGCATTTTGCAGAACAACCTCTATGGTCTGGACATTGATGATCGTGCTACGCAACTTGCCTATTTTGCTGTCATGATGAAGGCTCGTCAGTATGACCGCCGCATCTTTACCCGTGGCATCCAGCCCAATGTTTACTCCGTCGTGGAGAGCAATGGGCTTGACAGCAATACTATCGAATACTTCACCAACAACGATCCGAAGCTCAAGAAAGACTTCGGAACGCTTGTGGATGAGCTGCGTGATGCAAAGGAATACGGCTCTATTTTGAACATCTCTCAGGTTGACTTCGCTGCGCTCTACGCAAGAGTGGAGGAAGTGCGCGAAGACATAAGTCTTTTTAGAGAAATGGTCTTGAATGATGTCGAGCCTATGATCCGCGTCGCGGAGATTATGGCACAGAAATATGATGTCGTAGTGACGAATCCTCCGTACATGGGTGCATCGGGGATGGGGATAAACCTGAATGAGTTTGTCAAAAAGAATTATTCTGACAGCAAGAGTGATTTATTTGCAGTATTTATTGAACGATGCGGGCAAATGACCAAGCATAGCGGTTATCAAGCGATGATTACCCAGCACGCATGGATGTTCTTATCGAGCTTTGAAAAATTCCGAATCAAGTTACAGCAAAAGGATACAGTCAATATGGCGCACTTAGGTGCCAGAGCATTTGAAGAGATTGGTGGTGAAGTCGTTCAAACCACAAGTTTTGTGCTACGAAATAGCAACTTTGAAGAATACATTGGTACATATTGCCGACTTACAGAACCGACAACACAAAAAGGCAAACAGGATATGTTCTTATCTGGAAAGAACCACTATGAGGCACAGAAAAATGATTTTTCAAAAATTTCTGGTAGTCCCGTTGCCTATTGGCTTAGCGATAAATTTCTACAAATATTTGAGAATGGGACACCATTGAAGACATTAGGGCGTGTAACTCTCGGAATGAGGACCGGGGATAACGAGAGATTTTTAAGACTATGGCATGAAGCTTCTTCTATGAAGACTTGCTTTAACGCATATTCCAGCAGCTCTGCACAAGCCTCGAAAGCACGATGGTTTCCCTATAACAAGGGTGGCGAGTATAGGAAGTGGTACGGCAATACCGAATCAGTCGTGAATTGGGAAGATGACGGATTCGAAATCAAAGAAAATACTCGTCGTGTATATCCACAGTTGGGAGATAATCTTGGTTGGAAAATAACAAGCGAGGATAAGTATTTTACGAGGGGGATTGCTTGGTCGCGGATTAGTAGTACGAACTTTGGCGTTCGGCTTTGTGAAAGCAATTTGATTTTCGACACTAATGCACCTATGTTTTTCCCAGATGACGAGTGCTGGTTAAAATATCTTGCTGGATATATGTGCAGCAAAATAGCAAAGAAAGTTCTTTCTGTGTTGAATCCTACACTGACTTTCCAAGTCGTAGATGTGGGAAATCTACCTGTCATCCTCTATGCGGCTAAGAAAGTCTTTGTGGAACGATTGGTTGATGTATGCTTCGATATAGCTAAAACCGATTGGGATTCTTTTGAAACATCATGGGATTTTGTTCGTCATCCCCTTGTAGGACTACGCGGAAACTACGAGGAAGCAGAAGTGACGCTCTATGCTGACGATTTGGAAGAAGGTGTCGTGCCGATTGAGTATGCAGAGGCAAGTCCTCCCATTGCTCATGCGTTTGACGCATGGGAACGGCTGTGCGATGACCGCTTTGCGAAACTCAAGGCAAACGAAGAAGAACTCAACCGTATCTTTATCGACATCTACGGCTTGCAGGACGAACTCACGCCGGAAGTCGAGGACAAAGATGTCACCGTTCGCAAGGCTGATCTCGGACGCGATATTCGCTCTCTCATCTCTTATGCGGTTGGATGTATGTTCGGGCGATACTCTCTGGATGTGCCGGGTCTTGCCTATGCCGGTGGTGAATGGGATGCTTCCAAATACAGCACCATCATCCCCGACAAGGACAATATCATCCCGATCTGCGACGATGACTACTTCGATGATGACATCACCGGACGCTTTGTGAAGTGGGTAGAAGCTGTCTACGGCAAGGACACGCTGGAAGAAAACCTCAAGTTCATTGCTGACGCTCTCGGTGGCAAGGGTACGCCTCGTGAAGTGATCCGCAGCTACTTCATCAACGACTTCTATGCCGACCACCTGAAAATCTATCAGAAGCGTCCGATCTATTGGCTCTTCGATAGCGGCAAGAAGAACGGCTTCAAGGCTCTCATCTATATGCACCGGTATCAGAGTGACCTCCTTGCGAAAATGCGTACTGACTATGTTCATGAGCAGCAGGAGCGTTACCGCACTCAGCTCTCTCACCTTGCAGACGCCATTGATCATGCCTCTGCATCCGAGCGCGTGAAGCTGACGAAGCAGCAGAAGAAGATTCAGGAGCAGGCTCTTGAAATCCAGAAATACGAAGAAAAAGTCCATCACCTTGCCGACCGGAACATTTCCATCGACCTTGATGATGGCGTGAAGCACAACTATGAGCTGTTCGCAGATGTGCTGGCAAAAATAAAGTAAGGAGGGGTGCAAATGAAGGACGATCTCGTTCGTCTTATATACCAAATTGATACCATAGAGGCAAAGTTTCACCGGTCTCCTTCTTCGCCGGGGCTTTGTGTCCCGTCTGTGGACGAGATTTACGACATCCCTGAGTTCACATTGTGGATTCAAAGGGTGCAGATGGAACTCCAAGACATTGTTGATCGCACCGGAGACCAATTTGCAGCCGGGGCTTTGGAAGTATCTCAAGCGAACTATGACGGATGGAATGACCGAAAATACTTCGAGTCATTAAAGGGTAAGCTGCTTGCCATGAGGGACAATCTTGACAAATACTATGCCGATGACGGGAGACACGCTATGCAAGAAAGAAAATCCCCCAAAATCTTTATCAGTCATTCGAGCCGTGACAAGGAATATGTTTCTAAGCTCGTGGAGTTGCTTGATGGAATGGGGCTTGACCAGACTCAGGTTTTTTGCAGCTCACTTCCCGGATATGACATCCCGATTGACACCAACATTTTTGATCACCTGAGAAATCAGTTTCTCTCGTATGATCTTCATGTGTTCTTCATCCACTCTAAGAACTACTACCAGAGCGCAGTCAGTCTCAACGAAATGGGTGCAGCATGGGCATTGAAGACGGAGTATTCATCACTGCTTCTTCCGGGCTTTGGTTTCGGAGAGATGACCGGCGTAGTGAACAGTCAGACTATCGCAATCAAACTTGATAACGACGAGGTTGAGGTTAAAGACAAGCTCAATCAGTTGTATGCGAGATTGATTGAAGAGTTCGGGCTGACCAGAAAAGCCGATATTATCTGGGAGCAAAAACGGGATCGCTTTATCAAAGAGGTTAAGGAAATTGTTGTTCCTACGGACATCGTTTCCGGGCAGGAAGATGATGATATTGAAATGTTGGAGAACGGTCAGCTAATTCGTAAATCAGAAGAAGCAGCAGGAAAGAACATTCGTTATTGTCCAGCTTGCTATCAGAACTATAAAAAGCTGTACCCGATTGTTCCGGGAAGCATGGCAAGAGACCGTTTTTGTTCTAACTGTAAGATGCACTATAATTCACGATAAGGAGGCGAAACGCTATGTCAACAGAATCCATACAATTTGCGCTTAACGAGCGTTTTGCCGCCCCATTGCCGGAGTTTTATAAGCGACGCATTGTGTTCTGGCAGGACGAGGACCGTGAGTTCGAGACAATGCTTGACGAAATAAAGATACCGGGAGTAAAGGTTATAAAGCTCACCGGTACGAACAACTTTGCCGTGAAGAAACTGCTTCTCCACGACGATACCACCAGCGACTATCTGATCTACAATCCCTTCTCCTATGTTAATCAGCAGGAGGATTGGTTGAGGGATATTGAACTGTTCAGTGAGGAATACCGCGCAGACTTCATCTCCATGCAGATGAGCGAACTCAGCATTGCTGCAACACCGGCAATGCGGAAGACGGTGAAACTCTACGCTAAGTTCCTTGAGAACAAAGACCGTATTGCAAAACTGCGCAAGATCGGGCGAGAGTATCAAACTCCTTTGCAGCTCCACATAGACATTATGGCAGTCCTCGCCGGTTTGAACGGCGGCTCTGCTCAGGATGTCTTTATCGCCGCGCTGTCTGCCGGTCTGGATGAGGAAAATAATGCTGTCTTGAATAATATCAAGAAGTTTGGAAACATTGATGCTTTCTGGCAGCTCGTTCGCAAGTACACCGGCTATATCTATGATCCGGAAAAACCGCTGGGCTTCTTCGCTTCTCATGTGCTGCTCACTGCCTTAGCACAGACTATGAACAGCAGCGTCCTGAAAGGTCTGGAACGCTTTGTGTCTGAGTCCAATAAGGCTTATTGTTACAGCATTGTGCATGAATGGCGCAACGGTGAGGATAGCGACGCACTCTTTGAACTTTGCCGTACCGTCGAGACTGAATTAAGTCTCGCTGCCCGTTTTGAAAAGCAGGAGATCGAGACACTTTTGACCGCAGACATCTTCCCATCTATCCACGAGAGCATTCTCAAACGCTTCTTCTCCGAAGTGGCTGACCATGTGGTAAAGACCGATCTCATGCTCAGGACCGCAGAAAACCGTCGTACTTCCGGTTGGCACGAACATTTCCGTTATTACTATGACTGCCTCTATTACATGGCGAAGATGCAGGAGTTCTATCAGGACAATGCTGCCGGCTTCCACATCGTTGAGCCGAAGGCAATTTGGAAACTCTACACCGAGAAGGCTTATGAGATGGATGGTTTCTACCGTCATTTCCACTATGCCTTCGGAAACTCTCTCAAGAACAGCAACGCGCTTCTTGAGGACAAGCTGAAACACGCAGCAGATTATGTGGAGGCTCTTTATCAGAATTGGTATCTCGGTGAGCTGACCGGGTGCTGGACAAATGTGATTGCAGAAGGCTTGTCAAATATAGGCTATGTCTCCGAGATCGCAAAACAGCATGACTTTTATCCTCGTTATGTTCGTCCGCTTGCAGGAAAGAACTCTCGTGCCTTTGTCATCATTTCTGATGCTCTGCGCTACGAGGTAGCTGCCGAGCTGTGTGACACGATTGTCAGAACAACAAAAGGCACTGCGAAGCTGGATGCTGTTCAGGCTATATTCCCCTCAATTACAAAGTTCGGAATGGCAAATCTTCTTCCCGGACGAAATCTCTCTGTGAACGACGCGATTGAAGTTCTCGTAGATGGACAGCCTACCCGTTCCACAGTGGAGCGTGAAAAGATTCTCTGTGCCAGCAATCCGAACAGTGTTGCTGTTCAGTACAGCGATGTTCTGAACATGAAACGCGCAGACCGCCGTGAACTTGTCAGCGGCAAGGAAGTGGTCTATATCTATCACAACACGATTGATGCTATCGGTGACAAAGCACCTACTGAAAAGAAGGTATTTGAGGCTTGTGAAGAAGCGATGGAGGAAATCTCAAATATCCTTCGCATTATCATCAACGATATGCAAGGTACAGATATTTTCATCACGGCAGATCACGGCTTCCTCTATACATACAGTCCTCTTTCTGAAAGCGACAAGATAAGCAAGACCACTTTCTCCGGTACAGTGCTTGAAGTTGGAAGACGCTATGCACTGACCGAGCCTGATACAACGGCAGACTATCTTATGCCGGTGCAGCTCGAAGGCGAGATCGGAGGCAAAGCCATCAAGGGCTATACTCCGCAGGATTCCACCCGTATCAAAATATCCGGTGGAGGCGAGAACTATGTTCATGGTGGCGTGAGCTTGCAGGAAATGGTAGTCCCGGTCATCTCGTTTAAGAATCTGCGAACAACAAGCAAAAAGTATGTTGAGGTCTCGAACGCCGAATTGAAACTTCTGAGCGAGAGCCGTAAAGTCTCTAATCTGCTGTTCTCTCTGGACTTCTTCCAGCGTCAACCTATTGGAGAGAAAATCCAGCCTTGCGCATACAGCGTCTACATGACGGATGATGAGGGCGTGATGATCAGCGATAGGCAGACCATTATCGCTGATAAGACAAGCAGTAATGCGTCTGAGCGTGTGTTCCGTGTACGCTTCAATCTGAAAGCCGGAGCTTATGATAAAAACAAGATTTACCGTCTGGTCATTGCAAATGATACCGATGTCCCGGAGGAAGTAGAGTTCCACATTGACATTGCCTTTGCAGATGACTTCGGATTTGATCTTTAAGGAGGGACAATCAGATGAGTGCATACATAGAAACTAACACAACAGAAGACGCAAACGCACTGCTTAATAGCAAACTGCGCCAGACATTCGATGGACGCATTGTTCGTAAAGACCTTACAAAGAAGATCAAAGAAGGCGCAAATGTGCCGGTCTATGTCCTTGAGTTCCTTCTTGGTCAATATTGCAGCTCCGATGATCCTGATGTCATCGAAGCTGGTGTAAGCAATGTCAAACGCATCTTGGCAGAAAACTATGTCCGTCCCGATGAAGCGCAGAAGATCCTATCTGTGCTTCGTCAGCGCGTCAGCTATACGGTCATCGACAAGATAACGGTTAATCTGAATATAAAGAAGGACAGTTATGAGGCTGAGTTCTCAAACCTCGGAATAAAGAACATCCCCATTTCCGAGGCATATCCCACCAAGTTTGACCGTCTGCTGTGCGGCGGTATTTGGTGCATTGTGCAGCTCGAATATGAGTATATAGAAGAAGAGAAAAATGCTTCTCCCATCCGCATTCATAAGCTGACACCGATCCAAATGCCTCATGTTGACATCGAAGAGCTGAAACAAGGACGAAAAGCCTTCACTCAGGCAGAATGGATGAACATTTTGCTGCGGTCTATCGGCATGGAACCGGATAAGCTCAATGAGCGCGAGAAGTGGCTGCTTCTTGCCCGTATGCTTCCCCTCGTTGAGAACAACTTCAACCTCTGTGAACTCGGTCCCCGAAGCACCGGTAAATCGCACATTTACAAGGAAATTTCCCCGAACAGCATTCTTGTGTCCGGTGGTCAGACTACGGTTGCAAACCTCTTCTACAACATGGGACGCAAAACCGTTGGTCTCGTTGGACTTTGGGACTGCGTTGCCTTTGACGAAGTTGCCGGTATCAACTTCAAAGATAAAGACGGCATTCAGATCATGAAGGACTACATGGCATCCGGCTCTTTCGCCCGTGGCAAGGAAGAAAAAGCTGCTTCCGCATCAATGGTCTTTGTCGGTAACATCAATCAGAGCGTAGATGTCCTTCTCAAAACATCCAGCCTCTTTGATCCATTCCCCCCTGAAATGGGTACTGACACTGCATTCCTTGACCGTATGCACTGTTATATTCCCGGTTGGGAGATCCCGAAGTTCAGACCGGATCATTTCACAAATGACTACGGATTTATCACCGACTACCTTGCAGAGTTCATCCGCGAACTGCGCAAGGAGCAATTTGGTGATGCGCTGGACAAGTATTTCCGTCTTGGCAGCAATCTCAATCAGAGAGACACGATTGCCGTCAGAAAGATGGTTGGTGGCTTCATAAAGCTGCTTTATCCTGACGGAGAATACACGAAGGAGCAGCTTGAAGAAATCCTCAAGCTCTCTCTTGAAATGCGTCGTAGAGTAAAAGAACAGCTCAAGAAATTGGGCGGTATGGAGTTCTATGATGTCAACTTCTCCTACATAGACATCGAAACCTTTGATGAGCGTTTTGTGTCTGTACCGGAGCAAGGTGGTGGCAAGCTCATCCCCGAAGGCATGAGCAATCCCGGTCAGATATATACCATATCTCAGGGCAAATCCGGTATGATCGGTGTCTTCCGGCTTGAGTCTCAAATGCTTCCCGGCAATGGTAAGTTTGAGCGCACCGGTCTCGGCTCAGATACAAAATGTAAAGAGGCTACAAACACGGCTTTCAATTACTTGAAGGCAAACTCCAACCGGATCAGCGGAACGATTAGCACAACGATGAGGGACTACATCGTCAACTATCAGGACTTGCAAGGCATCGGTATGACAAACAAACTTGCTCTTCCAACTTTGATTGCGCTTGCGTCCATTGCACTCAACAAACCGGCGATGAGTAGTCTCGCTGTTTTGGGAGAAATAAGCATTGCCGGTACAATGATCAAGGTGGATGAGCTTGCAAATGCGCTTCAAGTATGCCTTGACAGCGGCGCGAAGAAAGTTCTGCTGCCTATAACCTCCGCTGCTGACCTTGCTCTTGTTCCGGCTGAGTTAATTGGATGCTTTAATCTGATTTTCTATCAGAGCGCGGAGGATGCTGTCTATAAGGCACTTGGCGTCGAATAAAATAAATCAGACTTTTGGGAAAGGAGGCTTCCATCGTGGCAAAGCGAAGAAAGAAGTCCAATAAGCGCGAACGCATTCCCGTTATTGACTTTCTGCTTGATATGGCTCAAGCGGCTACTCTGGACTATATTGCCTATAAGCGGAGACAGAAGCGCGGCAATAAGCGCACAAAGATAGATCCGTATGAGGCAACCGGAATAGCTATGGGTATGGGCTTGATTGATGACACCGAAGACTTAATTCGCTTTGGCGGTATGCTCGGTGCGATGGGAGCTTTTGATCCCGATGAGCCAGACGAAGTATATCAAAGCAGCTATGTAGGATCGTATGACAGCAATCCATTCTATGCGCCTAAAAACAATAAATACGCATGGAGGCTAAATTGCGAGGATGGCTCAGAATATGGTGTTTCGCCGGAGGACTACGAGACACGCGACGAATACCACGAGGCTCTTCATCGCGAGAAGTACGCATGGCGTGACTACTGCGATGACGGGAGTGCGTATGGAGTTGATCCCGAAGACTATGAAACAGAAGAAGAGTATGAAGATGCTCTTGAATGTGCAAGGTCAGTCTCCGGTGATATGCTTTTTACAAAAGACGGAATAAGCGAGTATATGCCTCCTTCTGATGAAGAGAACGACGAGGAAGAGGATGAAGTGGATTTATCCGTTGCACATTTTTCCGAGACCGCAGCTCGATCAATTACCATTCTGACCTCACCGGTGGATATGTTTGAAGATGATGACTTTCATGTATTTATCTACTGTAAAGTCGAGACAGAACAAGGAATTGACTATTACCGTACAGAGAACACAACAATCAAAAAAGGCGATACTGTATCTGTCCCGTTGAACGGTTTGGTATTGTCCGGCAAGGTACTTTCGGTAGAACGCCACATGAGGTTTTCAGTGCCTAAGCCGGTCAGTGAAACATATCTGATTATCGAATAAATCATTGAAAGAGGGTGCAACATGGACTGGGAAACATATTACGAAAAGTTCTACGACTGGGCTACGAGTACGCAGATCAGCAGGATGTCATCCCTGACTTCTTATGGCGCATCCTCAGAGGTAGCCGAAGTTGCTCAAGAGTACATGGATGAAAAGGCGGCATCGCGTCTCATCAAAAAAGCTGTTGCGTATGGAGTTCAATTTACACCGGAAGAGATTTATGATCTCTCCGGTTGCTGCAACACAGAGGCTATGAACGCTCTGCTTGAATCTGCAAAATGCCGCTTCACAAAGGAACAGTTGGAAGACCTCTACGGAGCAGCAGATGACGAAGTTCTTGAAAGATTAGCAGCGAGAAATAAGATTGCGCTCTTTGAAGAGGACGCGGACGAAGAAGTTGAAGATGAGATCGTCGAGGAAGAGTTCTTTGATGAGCCGGTTGTTGCTGCTCCGAAAATAGGCTTCTTCACCAAACTCTTCATGGCAGTAGGAATAGCCGGATCGCTTGGCGCAAGTCAGAAAAGGCATCCAGGGCATTGCACCGGAGACTGTGCTAACTGCCCTCCGCATTATGGCTACCGTTACGGACGATGGTATTACGGTCATGGTCATGTTCATGGCTGTGAGTTTGGTGGCAATAAAGGCGATGGAAGTTTATGACGGAGGTATGAAATGTTTGGTGGGAAAAAGAAGATACCTGAGCCAACCTATGACATAACTCAGAAAGTCGTAAAGACATGGTGGGGCGGCACAAAATTAGTACCTACAACCAAGTCTGAGCAAAGAAGAATGAAAGCAGAAATCCTCAAGCGGACACCCAATGCCACTATTCTTGACAGTAAAGCAAAAAAAGAGAAAGAGCTTGAGTGGATTGATCGAATTGAGGATTTTGACGCATTCATGTAAAGCAGAAGCCATCGCAAAGAGGCAATCCAATATAGGAGGGCTGACTTGATGGATAATAAAACTCAAGATGTTATTAACGCCGGTCAACCGATGACGATTATCCGGCTTGCAAAGGATGGATCGGTTATATCAGAAGAACACTATAACATGGAGAACATTTCTCTATCCGACTTTCAAATGAAACAACTTGCGAGAACACTTTTATCGGCTTGCGAAAAGTTCTATTCTAATCCCGAAAATGTAAAAAAATATGAAGCATGGAAAGCAGCGCGTGATGCTGCTGAAATAAGCGAGTAAACACTAAGCCTCATGCGATGGCATACTCTTATGAGGCAAATAAATCCCGTTACCACAGCGAAAGGAGCAATGTATGAATGCGGCTGAGCTTGATTCTGTGACCGTCTACGAGAGTGATCCCCAAATGGAAGCTGCTATCTCCGAATATGCTGAGGCTTCCACCGAGGCTGACCGAATTACATATAAGGACAGCACCTATGAGATCGTCTCCAAAGTTGCATACTTAATCGGTGTTCCAAAGAGAATATTTGAAAATGAACATGAAGCCCCTAAGTTAGATATATATGAGCGACTTGAAGCGGATAAAACGGCGCGGATCATCCGTCATCTCTGCATCATTCGCACCGCCATCGAGCGCAACTTTAAGCACATAAACGAGAAGATGAAGTTCGAGTATGTCTCCATCATCAGTATGCCGGAATATGTCCCGAAAGAAAGCCTAAATCAGCTCAGTGCAGATGGTATAAACTTCATCAAGAAATCAAGCACGAAGTTGAGCCATCATATCATAGAGATAAATAAGCTCATTTCTGACCGGATCAATAATTGCAAAAAGCTCTTTCCTCTATGGCTGAATTGGCAGTATGTAAAGCAGTTATTCATCATGCCAGACGGACTGAGCGAGGCAGGAACGAAATCAGCAGCAGACCTATATTATTCAAGGCTTCTTTTCTACCCCTATCAGATGTATATAAACTGGGAGCCAAAAGAAGCAGGAAACATCCTATACAATGACAAGAAGTTTGTTTCACTTCTTTATGAGTGGAACCGTGATTATTTCTCTGAATATAGCAAGGTCTCAGATGCCGGAAGCTATGTCAAGGGAAGCATCTATGAGTTTATCGGGAGTAGTGATAAGGTTGTTGTCGTGGTGGACTGCGAGAACTCAGATCCGTACAAGCTATGTGCGACATTGAAAAACCTTGACCAGCAATACACGCAAAAGATAACCTCTATCATCCTTTTCGATGATGTGCATACGGCTTCTGCATGGCGTATCTTAGACAGCTTTACCCGAATCCCCGTAGAACACATGATGATAGAGCGCGTGAAGCAAAATAAATCCCTTGTCGATGTGATGCTCATATCAAGGACTTGCCAAGAGCATTATAAGAACAATGTTGATTCCTTTATCATCGTGTCCAGCGACTCCGACTATTGGGGACTTATCTCGTCTCTAAACGAAGCTCGCTTTTTGGTCATGATAGAGCGCGAGAACTGCGGACCGGATTTGAAGAATGCCCTTGTAAATGCCGGTATTTTCTATTGTTACATAGATGACTTCTACTCCGGCAATACAGAGGACATTAAACACAGTGCGCTATTCAAAGAGATGTACCGGTATATCGACAACACGGTAAGGCTAAATGTCAATGAGATGTTTGACGAAGCGTTACGGGCTACTCGGATTGACATGAGTCCGGCAGAGCGAAAACAGTTTTTCTCTCAGTTTATCAAGACTATGCACATGACGATTGCTGAAAACGGTGATGTAGTCTTAGAGTTCAAACGAAAATAAATGGAGGTGCAGATCAATGTTTGATGAACTCAGATTAGAAGAAAACCAAGAATTGCTTAAACGAATTGCAAGGCTGACCAAAGAAGGAAAAATCAAGTGGGAGTGCGTTGAATATAATCCTCTCTCATTTATGGACAAAGATGATTATGATGAAACCTCGGCATACCTCTGTCAGATGTTCACACTGACCACTCATATTGAAGGCTTGCCGTATGAATTGGAATTGGCTGAATACATAACAATCCCTGACAGTAAAGGAGATGTTGCCATCACCCTGACCAGAGATGTTGAAGATGACTTCCTCAAGATTGATGAAATGGTCTCCGGTGATCTGGATGCGTACAACGACTGTTCTCCCGAAGCCATTGCCGAAGTATTCAAGGATAATCCTGCTATGGCTCTCAGTACAATCCTCGTGCCTCAATTTGCAGATACGGAGGTTGTCAAGGAGACTTTTGCTTGGGCGCGTTTTATAAACGAGAATGGGATTTCCGATGACCTCTTGAGCCATCCTTTGACACAGCTTGCGGAAAAGCTCTTTAACGAGGGACGAGTTCTCGACTACCACAGAATGATCTTTGATACCCCATATCGTGACAAACTCCTTGCCGAATAAAAAAAGAGCCTCAGCCTTCCGAATGGAAAGCTGAGGCTCAGTATTATTCATCCTCATGAAACTCTTCAACCGTGTACTTTTTCTTTGAGACATCGAAAAGAAACTTCCGGCTTGCCTTTTCACTGAGTTCTTGAATATACGGGAAATCTGGGGCTGTGAAATCGGTGATTATGCAAGTGCATTGACGCACCATCTCCTCACAAATGTCTGTCCACTCATGCGATTCAAGACCGAGATTGACAACAGAGGAAAACGGGGGAACATATTCATCCACGCACTTTTCCCATGCGTCAGGCTCATTCTCGTCTAAGCAAACAACGACCTTTGCGTTAGCCGAGCTATGGACACAGAACTTAGCGAGAACTGCACCGTAAGCTGTGTTGCAGCTTTTCTCGTCAATCCAAAACTCTTCAATTTGATATGTAGAAGAAAGATAAGTAATGAGCGATTCAAAAACAACAAGTTGGAGCGCGGTAGCTTCACTACTGAGGCAACAGAGTCCGCATTTTCTGTCTTTTTCTCGCTTGATTCTCACTCCGCGTCTCAAGACCTCCTGCCGGATGTCTCTTGCAGCCTTGTGAGCAATTTGCCCTATACGCGAAGTTGTTACACCGACAGCTTTACCAATATCTTTTTGTGGGATGTTGTCCTTGAGCATGGCAAGGATTTTTGTTGTTCGCTCATCAAAGAGTGTTTCTGCTTTTTCCTGAATGAAGTTTTCTGTCTCTTCAAATGAGATATGTATGACCTCAGCCTTACAAGACCGCCGCGCATACTCAACCTGATAAATAAGCCCGTCTTCAAGATTAGGATAATAATAGGCAAATACAACATCCATTTGCCGCAAAACCCATCGCTCCATTTTGTTGAACTGTTGCATGAATTGTTTAGGATCGCGGTCAACACCCTCGTTCATATCTGGTGCGAGAATGCTGCGGTCTGGAAGCGAACGCGGAAAGCTGATGCTGAATGCCTCACGATACCAATTATCTCTTGCGTTTTCCCTATTAGGATCAAACACTCTAATAATCTTGACCTTTTCAGGGTACATCGTCCTTAGTCGCGTAGCAAGACACAAACATGAGCCGATATATGCGTCAGCAGCACTGAAAGAGAACCAGAACTCCACCTGATCTTCCGTTGCAATGACTTTTTCGCATTCCTCTTGAAGTCGGTCTATCAGTTCGGCATCCAGAATAGAGCTTAATCCTATAAAATAACATCTTTTCATACGCTTTTCTCCGTCAGGCATTTTCTGTTGCAAGCGTTTTAGGATTGATAACCCGTATCGGCTTGCCTTGTCTCTGAGCATACTGAACGGTCTTTCCCGTTCCACTGGGTCTGCCATCCCACACAGCGATAATGACATCAGCCTGATCTACCATGTAGCGATTTCTTTTGTGCATACAGTCATTCGTGTATTGATGCTGGATGAGCGTTTCCTTGTCGCATTTCTCAGCGATTTCAAAATACCGGTTGCGCTGTTCCTCAGTCCACTTCGCCGCCTGAGTTTCGCATGGGATCGCACTTTCAAGTATAATGTTATCATAGCTTGATTTCAAGCCAAGCACAATCTCCGCAGCGTACATATCGACACCGATTGCCATGCCGGTAATAAAATGGGTAACTCCCTCATCCTCGATGAGCTTGATGATCTCAGCGCGGAGCATCTGCTTGAGAGCAATACAGCGTTCGTCCGTTTCATTAAAGCCAAACGGGAGGCTTTGCGGTCTGTGACCGGTAAATGCACATTTCTTCACTTTCATCTCTGTACCTCTGTATATGTATTAGCGTGTGTTTCTCATTCGCTTATCCATAGTATAGCACATAATTGTGAAGAAATCTGTCGAAGTGCGTCGGAAAATTAAAGAACTACACAAAAAAATGCGTAGTTCTTTGAAAACTGTCATTTTCTGTTGTTCTTTTCCTGCTCAATCATCAACTCGATCATTTGAATAATTCGATTCTGCGCTTCCAGAGGCAGTGTCTCCAGCTCCTTTGAAAGCTGGCTTGCTTTGTACTTTGCGGAGTGGTCAACCACATCGCAGAAGATCGCATCGGCAGATACCTCAAGCGCATTGAGAAGAATGATCAGCTTCTCGCAACGAGGAAAAGATGCTCCACGCTCAAGAGTGGAGATGTAGTTTGCCGTGAAGCCGGTCTTCTCAGCAAATTGTTCTTGCGTCAGTCCAAGACGCTCTCGGCATTGCTTGATTCGCTTGCCTATTCGTGTATCAATCATGACATTTACCATGTCCCTTTCTATATCGCTCATAATAATTATATGGATAAGCGGCATAGTTATACAGAAACGCAGATACACAGACTATGGATTAGCGATTGAATATCGTCAAATATTTACGAAAAAGACACAAAAAAAGAGCCTCAGCCGACACCCAAACGGGCATCGACTGAGGCTCTACGCTGTAAATAGACTGTCCGAAATCGACCTTTAATCGCACAGTAACGAGATATGACCGCCGTATGGGAAAACATACGGGACTATCCTGTTGCGAGGCTCTGGGAGGCTCAAAACCGTCATTTTCGACCTTTATTCTGACAGTAAATTGCTTCCTCTGACCGTTTCGAGATATAACACGGACACTCTATGAGGATTGTGCGGAAACTCTGCTTGCATTCACGGACGCAGCGGCGGCAAGCATCGTTGTATTTGCGCCGCCCGTCCGTGTCTAAGAAGAAGCTCCATTCGAGCTTCCACTTCTGGCTTTTGCTCATAAGTCCCGATCGGGCTTGCGCTCCTTCTGGGGCGCAGCCTTTTCCTTTGGAGGCTCAGACTTCGCAGCCTTGAGCCTATCCATGATGGAGGACTTACCAGACTTCTCAGTAGATTTGTCTTCCTTAGGACCGTTGTTGATGATACCGTCAATCATACCGTAATCATCCTCGGTGGACATCTCAGCGGACTTGAGATGATTTTCCTTTTCCAGAGCTGCCACCCAAGTAGCCTTCTCAATACCGAAAATGCCTCCCTGAGCAGCGTGTTCCTTGATCTCACTCATGTCCATGACCATTCCTTCTGTGTCATCACCATAGAGACGGTAGATGGTATGGTCTTTACCGATCTCAGCAGCGGCTTCCTCGCGCATCGGCAGCATACCGCCCCATGCGTAGCCGTATTCCTTCATCTCATCAACGGAAATGGTCTCGTCCGGCATCCGATCAACGGGCATAACCTCCATCTCAAGAAGGTGGATACGGGCATTTCTCAAAGACGCAGGATTGATATTTCCAATAGGGACGATGAAAGCGACAACTGCGACATTCAGGTGTGATGCCGTCGTGTCCGCTATCGTAGTGGTCAAAGCCGGGTACATCCAGCATCAGTGCTTCGATGGATTGCAGCTTCCCGGTGGTCATCTTGCTCATTTTTTCAACTCCTTTCGTTCCGCAAGCAGCACCTTCAAGATCGAAGCCACCAGCTTTTGGGCAACAAAAAAAGAGGGTCTGTCTCATACTCCGAAATTGGAGAATGAAACAAACCCTCTTAGATATTTTCAGTATTCAGATGATTTCTCGGATGGTATGAACGAGACCGAGCAGAAGCCCGATGATCAGGGCGAGTCCTCCGATGAGACCGCCCACGATGATATTCAAGACGAAAATGCCGACTGTGCCTGAAATGCTATATCCGAAGGGGACGAGCCAGAGGCACATCCTTCGCAGTCCAAACGGCAAGCCAACACAAAGCCACATAAGGAAGAAGTCACATACACCGTCTGCCATGTAGATCGGCTTGAAGAATGCGGCGAGACAAAGCGCAAGTCCGAGTGGCAGCGCAACCTCCTTCAAGAAGACTTTGAAAGCTCCCATGATACCTCCTTCTGCCGGAAGAGTGCCTTGACACATCCTCCGGCTGGTAAATTATTGTGAAGTCCTTTGTTTTCGGTCAAAAAAAGAAGGGACTAAGCCAGAATGCCTTGTTTTCAAGGTCTTTCTGATTTAGTCCCATTATCTCACAATAATCCTTGGCGATGATGACACCAACCTTATCGTTTTCGACCAACTCAATCATTCGTTTCCAATCGGGCCTGTTGAAGTTGGCACCGGAATAACCATCGTCCACGAAAAATTGGATGTTTCGGAAACCTTGTTCTTGTGCGTATTTTTTGAGAATCGCCTTTTGATTGACAATGCTGTTGCTCTCTCCTGTGAGTTCGTCATCACGACTGAGTCTACAGTAGATAGCAGTAATTTTGTCAGACTGCCTATTCATGTCTTGTTCCTCCTTAATCGGCGGGCAGTCTGCCAATACAGGATTGCTTGTAGTCATTATATCATACTCCTGCAAACTTGTCTCCTTTGTCATTCTTCGTCCACCTCCTTTGCCATGTGGTCGAGTAATTTTCCGGAAAGACTTCGTGTGCCATCGTAGCTGCCACCAAATCGGTAAGTAGTTTGCCCGGAACGGATGGTCACGGTGATCTGCGGCAGCTCAGCCGCACAATAGTTGTGAACGACAATACTGCCTTTTTCGTTGATGGTGTAATATCGGGTATATAGTAATCACCGCAACGGATATAGTTGAGTTCCTGCATCATATGTACCTCCAATAAGATTCAAACATTCTGTTAAAGATAGAAAAAGGCGATACCTGGTTGTGAAAACCAAGTATCGCCAATTTTTCTTGTCGCACTCCTGTACGGCAGCTACCCTATGTCAGTAATGTTCTCATACTGTCTTATTGGAAACTACCCGACGCCGTCCTTTTATTCTTCCTTTAGCAGTTCCTCCACGGGGACCTCCAGCGCTTTGGCGATTGCTTTCAACTCGATATCCGTTACAAAGCGATTTCCGCTTTCAATACACTGTATTGCATT
>Ga0129317_1001311_pt1 | contig 19019 bp, 19 predicted proteins | sample Cm1ome_FD_94430 | JGI IMG/M metagenome (GOLD analysis project Ga0129317, IMG submission 94430) | Eastern black-and-white colobus group fecal microbial communities from Wisconsin, USA - Cm1105 metagenome | ecosystem: Host-associated > Mammals > Digestive system > Large intestine > Fecal | place... | reverse complement strand
GAGGAGGACATCCTGGTGCCCTTCTCGGCGGAAAAGGGCACCGGCAAGGAGAAGCTGATCTCCCTACTGAATCAGGCCTGCGAACGATAAAAGGAAAAGGAACGGCGTGAGCCGTTCCTTTTTTGCGTTACCAGCTTTTGCGCTCTTTCAAGCAGTCATGCTGCCTTTTGCGCTCTTCTACCATCTTTACGAACCACTCCACCATGGCCGGGTCCTGATGGGAGAAAAAAGCGCTGTGCCTCTGATCCAGAGCAGCGATGGCAGCCATGTCTTCCGGCGTCAGGGCAAAGTCAAATACGTCCAGATTTTCCCGCATGCGTTCCACATGGGTGGACTTGGGGATGACCACCACGCCCCGCTGTATGTGCCAACGCAAGATCACCTGTGCCGCCGTTTTTTCGTATTTTGCACCGATTTGCGCGAGCACTGGGTTTGTGAACAGTCCGCCCCGGCCTTCCCCGAAAGGGGCCCAGGCTTCCATCTGAATGCCGTACTTCTCCATCCACTGCTTGGCTTCGGCCTGCTGGTGGAGAGGGTGGACCTCCACTTGATTCACCATGGGACGGATGCGGGCAAAGGAGGCGATATCCACCATCCGGTCGGGATAGAAGTTGGAGATGCCGATGGCCCGGAGCCTGCCCTCGGTATAGAGGTCCTCCAGCGCCCGGTAGGCGCCGTAATAGTCTCCGAAGGGCTGGTGGAGAAGCACCAGGTCTAGATAATCCGTCCGCAGCTTCTCCATGGATTCCAATACGGATGCTTTTGCCTGCTCATAGCCGTAATGCTCGATCCAGACTTTGGTCGTCAGAAAGATTTCTTCCCGGGGGATGCCTGATTTTTCAATTGCGCTGCCCACCTGTTCTTCGTTGAAGTAGCTTTGGGCTGTGTCGATGGCCCGGTAGCCCGCATCCAATGCGTCCAGAACACAGCGCTCACATTCCTCCTGCGTTACCTGATAGACGCCGTAGCCCAGCATGGGCATTCTGACGCCGTTCCGTAAAGTTACATATTCCATGATGCTTCCTCCTGCCTTGTCATATTTCCGGCGTCGGCGTCCCTTGCGGGACAGGCACCGGTGTGGTATGCTTCCAGTGTACGACCCGGTAGCTACAACCGGTCAAGGCCCTTTTGAAATTTTATAAAGTTCAGGGAGGGATATCATGCTGTATTCCATGAAAGAGGTCTGCCGGAAAACGGGAATGACCTATGAGGCGCTGAAATTTTACTGCAACCAGGGGCTGATCCCAAATGTGAAGCGGGACGCACATAATTACCGGGTGTTCGACGACCGGGATGTGGCGTGGATCGAGAGCCTGGGATGTCTGAAACACTGTGGGATGAGCATTCAGGAGATGAAAGACTACGTCGGTCTGTGCGAACAGGGGCAAGCCTCGATTCCCGAAAGAAAAGTGCTTCTGGACCAGAAACGGGAACAACTTCTGGAGCATATCCGTGAATTGGAGGGAGCTGTCCGCTACATTGACTGGAAACAGGGGTTTTACGATGATGTGCTCTCCGGCAGGACGCCCTATGTGAGCAACCTGCTGCCGAAGGAAACATGAGACCTGTGCGCTTTTCGGGGAAAATCTCTGTTACCCCTATGCAAATCCAAAATCATGCGCTATAATATATTCGTTAAAATCTGCGAAAAACAACGGAGGTTTTTGAAATGGCAAAACCTGTTTATAAGCGGGTCCTGCTGAAGATCAGCGGCGAGGCCCTGGCCGGCGGCAAGGGAAGTGGCCTGGATTTTGAGATGATTGGCAGCGTCTGCGACGTGATCAAGGAATGCCTAGACATGGGCGTTCAGGTGGGCCTGGTGGTCGGCGGCGGCAATTTCTGGCGGGGCGCCAAAAACAGCGGCGGCGGCAAGATGGAGCGCACCCGGGCTGACCATATCGGCATGCTGGCGACCGTGATGAACTGCCTGGCTGTGGCCGATGTGTGCGAGCAGAAGGGCATCCCCGTCCGGGTCCAGACCGCCATTGAGATGCGGGCCATCGCGGAGCCCTATATCCGGGGCCGGGCCATCCGGCATCTGGAGGAGGGCCGCGTGGTGATTTTCGGCGCCGGCACCGGCAATCCTTTCTTTTCCACGGACACGGCGGCCGTCCTGCGGGCGGCGGAGATCAATGCTGACGTGATCCTGCTGGCCAAGAACGTGGACGGCGTGTACAATGCCGACCCCGCCAAGGACCCCAACGCCGTGAAGTATGACACCATCAGCTACGACGATGTGCTGGCCCAGCACCTGATGGTGATGGACACCACCGCCACATCCCTCTCCATGGACAACCACATCCCCGTGCTGCTGTTTGCCCTGAAGGACCCCCGGAACATCATCCGGGCCCTGTGCGGCGAGAACGTGGGCACCATCGTCAAGGAATAAACACCGCGCGTCAGCGCCTCCCCATAACAGATCAAAATGTGAAAGGAAGGAACAAGTCATGTTGAAGGACGAATACAAAGTTTACGAGGAGAAAATGAAGAAGAGCATCGACTCCGTGGCCGCGGATTTCGCCTCCGTGCGGGCGGGCCGTGCCAACGCCGGCGTTCTGGACCGCATTATGGTGGACTACTACGGCAGCCCCACTCCCATCCAGCAGATCGCCGCCATTTCCTCTCCCGATCCCCGGGCTCTGGTCATCTCCCCCTGGGACAGCAAGGCCCTGAAGAGCATTGAGAAGGCCATCCAGAACTCCGATCTGGGTATCAATCCCCAGAACGACGGCCGCTGCATCCGCCTGACCTTCCCCCAGCTGACGGAGGAGCGCCGTAAGGAACTGGTGAAGCAGATCCATAAGTACGCTGAGGCCGGCAAGGTGGCCGTCCGCAACATCCGCCGTGACGCCATGGACAACTTCAAGAAGCAGGAGAAGAAGTCCGAGATCACCGAGGACGAGATGAAGCAGGTGGAAAAGGACCTGCAGAAGCTGACCGACGACAGCTGTAAGAAGCTGGACGAGCTGCTGGCTAAGAAGGAAAAGGAATTGATGGCGGTCTGATGGCAAACGTATTGAAAAACACCGATACGGCGGGGCGGATGGAACATCCGCCTCGCCATATTGCGATTATTATGGACGGCAACGGCCGCTGGGCCACCAAGCGGGGTCTGCCCCGGACTGCCGGCCACAAGGCGGGAGCAGAGACCTTCCGCCACATTGCCACCTATTGTAAGAATATCGGCGTGCAGTATCTGACGGTGTACGCTTTCTCCACGGAGAACTGGAAGCGCTCCGCCGACGAGGTGGGCGCTATTATGACCCTGTTGAAAAAGTACCTGCTGGAAGCCGTGGACACCATGGAAAAGGACCGCATCCGGCTCCACTTTTTCGGGGACATGACGCCCATTGATCCGGAGCTGCGGGCCCTGGCCCGTGAGACGGACGAGATCACGGAGCATCTCTCCAAGGACGATTTCCAGGCCAACGTGTGCCTGAACTACGGCGGCCGGGACGAGATTCTGCGGGCGGTGCGGCAGTTTGCCGCCGATTGCGCGGCGGGAGAGAAGAAGCCGGAGGACCTGGATGACGCCATGTTTTCCGGGTATCTGGATTCCCGGGGCATCCCGGACCCGGAGCTGATCATCCGGCCCAGCGGAGAGCTGCGGCTGAGTAACTTCCTGCTGTGGCAGTGCGCTTATTCCGAGTTCTATTTCACAGATGTGCTGTGGCCGGACTTTGACGAGGCGGAACTGGATAAAGCCATCGTGGCTTATCAGCAGAGAGACAGACGATTTGGGGGCGTGAAGAAATGAGCTCTTTACAGTCCAGAGTGCTGGTGGCCGTCATCGGCGTGCCGGTGCTGGTGTGGGTGGTGCTGTGGGCGCCGCCTGCTGTGATGCTGATTGCCCTTGCGGTTCTGGCAGGTATTGGCGCCATGGAGCTGCAAAAGTGTGTCAGCGGCGGCGTGAAGGAGAAAAATCTTCAAGAAATCAGTGTCATCTACGCTGTGGCGGTTGTGCTATGGTATCACTGGCAGCCTGAACACATGGAAATGCTTCTGGTTGCAGAAGCGGTGAGCGCTTTTTGCTATGCCATCTTAAAAGCTGGGGAAGTGAAGTTCGCCCAGATCATGGCTGGCTTGTTCGGCAGCATTGCCATCGGCTATTCGTTTGCGGGATTTCTCCGCATGGAATCCTCCGGCATTCACCGGGCCTATCTGCTGCTGCCCTTCATTTTGAGCTTTGCCTGCGATACCTTTGCCTACTTTGCTGGCATGGCCTTTGGCAAGCACAAGCTGGCCCCCAAGGTCAGCCCCAAAAAGACCATCGAGGGCTCCATCGGCGGCATGGCGGGCAACGTAGTCTGCGGCCTGATTTTCGCTTTCGTTATGGACCGCTGGTTTGGCGGCAGCATCGGCTACGGCGCCATGGCGCTTCTGGCCCTGCTGTGCAGCATCGTGGCCCAGGTGGGCGACCTGAGCTTTTCTCTCATCAAGCGGGAGTTCGGCATCAAGGACTACGGCCGCCTGTTTCTGGAGCACGGCGGCGTCCTGGACCGGTTTGACAGCGTACTGTTCGTGACGCCGGTGGTGGAAATCATTTTGAGCCTGGTGAAGTAATAGACTATGAGTAAAACAATTTCCATTTTGGGCTCCACCGGCTCTATCGGCCGCCAGACCCTGGACGTGGCGGAGCAGATGGGCCTGCGGGTGGCGGCGCTGACCGCCCATGCCAGCGTGGAGCGCATGGAGGAGCAGGTGCGGCAATTTCGGCCGCGCCTTGCCGTTTTGACCGACGAGGCGGCGGCGAAGGACCTGACTGTCCGACTGGCGGATACCGATACCCGGGTTCTGGGCGGATTTGAAGCGCTCATGGAGGCCGCCACGATTCCGGAGGCTGACACCGTGGTCACCGCCGTGGTGGGCATGGTGGGGCTGAAGCCCACCCTGGCAGCCATTAAAGAAAAGAAGCGCATCGCCCTTGCCAACAAGGAGACCCTGGTCTGCGCCGGAGAGCTGGTGATGGACGCCGCGGACGCTGCCGGGGCGGAGATCGTGCCGGTGGACTCCGAGCATTCCGCCATTTTCCAGTGCGTCCAGGGCTGCGTCGACCGCCGGGAGATCAAGCGGCTGATCCTGACCTGCTCCGGCGGACCCTTTTACGGCATGACTTATGACGAAGTGGGCAAAATGACAAAGGCGGATGCCCTGCGGCATCCCAACTGGAAGATGGGCCCCAAGATCACCGTGGACTGCGCCACCCTGATGAACAAGGGCCTGGAAGTCATTGAGGCCATGCGGCTCTACCGCCTGCCGCTTCGGCAGGTGGATGTGGTCATCCACCGCCAGTCCATCGTCCACTCCCTGGTGGAGTACCGGGACGGCGCGGTGCTGGCGCAGTTGGGGACCCCGGATATGCGCCTGCCCATCCGGTACGCCATGACCTACCCGGAGCGGGGCGTCAACCCGGCGGAGCCTCTAGACCTTTTGACCTGCCCGCCCCTGACCTTCGCGGCCCCGGACCGGGAGGCTTTCCCGTGCCTGCGCCTTGCGGAGGAGGCCGCCACGGAGAGCGGCACCGCCTGCGCCATCCTGAACGGCGCCAACGAGGAGGCCGTCCGGCTGTTCCTGGCGGACAAAATCGGCTTCCATGACATTCCCCGCCTGGTGGCCCGTGCCCGGGCAGCTGTGCCCGTGGTGCAGGCTCCCACTCTGGAGGATATTCTGGAGGCGGACCGGGCGGCACGGGAAAGCGTGCTGCGGTAAGCATTTTTTAGGAGTTTTTGCATGAAGATCGTGTATATCCTGGCGGCCATCCTGATTTTCGGCCTGCTGATCGCCGTCCATGAGTTCGGCCATTTCATCACGGCGAAGCTCTGCGGTGTGAAGGTCAACGAATTCTCCATCGGCATGGGCCCGCTGCTCTGGCAGAAGCAGAAGGGGGAGACAGAGTATTCCCTGCGGCTGCTGCCCATCGGCGGCTACTGCGCCATGGAGGGAGAGGACGAGGACACCGGCGACAGCCGGTCCTTTGTCCGGCAGCCCCTGCGGAAAAAGTTCCTCATCCTAGTGGCTGGCACCGCCATGAATTTCCTGACGGGCCTGGTCATTGTGCTGGTGCTGTTCGCGGGCGCCGGTGGCTTCTGCGTAGATCAGTTGGCAGACTTTGCCGACGGCTTCCCCCTGGAAGGGGAGGATGGCCTGATGGTGGGGGATGTTGTCTACAAGGTGGATGGCTACCGGACGTATCTCCGGGGCGACACCAGCATGTTCCTGCGCTATAACGACGGCCAGGGCATTGACCTGGAGGTCATCCGGGACGGGGAGCATATCGTGCTGGAGGATTTCCCCATGTACCGCCGGGACTATGACGGTACCGGACAGCAGCGGTTCGGCGTCAGCATCGGCACACTGGTGGTGCCCAAGACCTTCCGCACCTGGCTGCAGTACAGCTGGTATCAGGCGCTGGACTACGTCCAGATGGTCTGGTTCAGTCTGGTGCAGCTGGTGAACGGCAACGTGGGTATCCAGGAGATGGGCGGCCCGGTGATGATCATGGACACCATCGCCGAAGTGGGCGTGGCGTCGGAGACCGCCGCTCTGGCGGTGCGGAACATCGCCTCCATCGCGGCGCTGATTGCCGTGAACCTGGCGGTGATGAACCTGCTGCCCATCCCCGGACTGGACGGCGGCCGCATTTTCTTCCTGGCGGTGGACGCGGTGTCCCTGCTGCTGTTCAAGCGGAAGGTACCGGAAAAGTATCAGGCCGCCATCAATCTGGTGGGCATGGTGGCGCTGCTGGGTTTCATGCTGCTGATCACGGTAAAGGACGTATTCCAGGTGTTCCAATAGGGAGGACGTTATGACAAAGCAATTGATGGTGGGAAAGGTCCCCGTGGGCGGCGGCGCCCCGGTGTCCATCCAGTCCATGTGCAATACCAGGACCGACGATGCGGCTGCCACCGTGGCCCAGATCAAGGCCCTGGAGGCGGCCGGATGCGAGATCATCCGGGTGGCCATTCCGGACCAGGCCGCGGCGGAGGCGGTGGATAAGATCAAGGAGCAGATCCACATCCCCCTGATCGCCGACATCCATTTCAACTATAAGTACGCCCTGGAGTGCGCCCAGAGAGGCATTGACGCCATCCGCATCAATCCCGGCAACATCGGCGCGGAGGAAAACGTGAAAGCTGTGGCGGATATGTGCAACCGAAAGCACATTCCCATCCGCATCGGCGTCAACGGTGGCTCTCTGGAGAAGGAGCTGCGGGCCAAATACGGCGGCGTCACGGCCGAGGCCCTGGTGGAGAGCGCCATGGGCCATGTGCGTCTGCTGAACAAGTTTGATTTTGACGATATCTGCATCTCCGTCAAGTGCTCTGATGTACCCTTGACCATGAAGGCCTACACGCTGCTGAGCCAGCAGACGGACTACCCGCTGCACCTGGGCGTCACCGAGGCGGGCACACCCTCCATGGGCATGGTCAAGTCCGCCATGGGCATCGGCGGCCTGCTGTGCATGGGCATCGGCGATACCATCCGGGTGACGCTGACGGCGGACCCAGTGGAGGAGATTTATGCCGCTCACAAGATTTTGAAGGCCGCCGGATTACGGAAAGAGGGGATCAACCTGATTGCCTGCCCCACCTGCGGCCGCACCCGCATCGACCTGATCCCCATTGCCGAGGAAGTGGAGCGGCGGCTGGCGAACTGCCAGAAAAACATCACCGTGGCGGTGATGGGCTGCGCCGTCAACGGCCCCGGAGAGGCCTCCGCCGCCGATATCGGCATTGCCGGCGGCAATGGCGAGGGCTTGTTATTCCGTAAAGGTGAAATCCTTTACAAGGTTCCCCAGGAGCGGCTTGTGGACGCCTTGATGGCGGAGATCGAGAAGCTGTAACGAAGAAATCCCACAGGGTGCGCCGGATGGCCGCACCCTGCGTCCTGTACAAAACCAACCAAAGCGGAGAGAGGAAAGCATGTCCAGAGACATTCCCTTTTTTGAAATGTTCACAGAGCTGCAGCTCTCCGGAGAGCTGCGGCTGAAGCTGGCGGGCGCGGTTCTGACGGGGGCCTGCATCGACCAGGCCACCATGTCCATGACCCTGCGGCTGACGGTGAAGAACCAGCTGTCGGAGGAGGACCTCCAGGGCATCCGGGAGTGCCTGATGCGGGTCTACGGCTTTTCCAGCGTGGACGTCCAGGTGACCTGCAAGGCCCCGGAGGCGCCCCGGACCATGCCGGCGGCTTCCGCGTCCGGCGGAGGCAAGCCGGTAGTGGGCAAGGTCCTGATGGGGAATCCCATCAAGAACAAGCCCATCCCCATGAAGATGCTGGACCTGAAGCTGGGCAACGTCACGGTCAGCGGCAAGGTCTTCGCCTTTGAGTGTAAGGAGACCCGCCGCCCCGGCATGTGGCGGCTCACCATCGACATGACGGACTACACCAACTCCGTCACCGTCCAGAAGAACCTGACCACCAAGGAGGCCCAGCAACTGGAGAGCGCCATCAAGCCCGACATGTGGCTGTGCGTTCAGGGCAAGATGGAGCCCACCTGGGACGGCAAAGACATCCAATTGAATCCCTACCACATCAACGTGACGGAGCACGAGGAGCGGAAGGACAACGCCCCGGTGAAGCGGGTGGAGCTGCATTTACATACCAAGATGAGCAACACGGACGCCCTGACCGATACCAAGGAAGTGATCAAGCAGGCTATCAGTTGGGGCCATCCGGCTATTGCCATCACAGACCACGGCTGCGCTCAGTCCTTCCCGGATGCCTGGCACGTCGCGGGGGATAAGATCAAGGTTCTTTACGGCGTGGAGGGCTATTTCGTCAACAACCTGGACGACCGGGTAGTGGTCCACGGCAGACAGGATCAGTCCCTGGACGACGAGTTCGTTTGCTTCGACATCGAGACCACCGGCTTAAAAGTGGACCGGGAGGCCATCACGGAGATCGGCGCTGTGGTGGTGAAGGACGGCGAGATCACGGAGCGGTTCCAGACATTCGTGAATCCCAACCGCCGCCTGACCCCGGAGATCATCGGCCTCACCGGCATCACCGACAGCATGCTGAAAGACGCCCCCCAGCTGAAGGAGGCCCTGACGGAGTTCCTCAAGTTCGTCAACGGCCGCCCCCTGGCGGCCCACAACGCGGAGTTCGATATTGGCTTCATCCGGGCGGGCTGCAAAAAGGTAGGGCTGCCCTTTGAGCCCACCTATGTGGACTCCCTGATCCTGGCCCAGAACCTGCTGCCGGACCTGGGAAAATACAAGCTGGATATCGTGGCGGAGCACCTGGACCTGCCCGCCTTCAACCACCACCGGGCCAGTGACGACGCGGCCACGGTGGGCTATATGCTGATTCCCTTCTGGAAGATGCTCCACGACCGGGGTATCCACACCCTCCAGGCCGTCAACAAGGAGATGGAGAAGCTGCGGCCCCTGGGCAGCAAGACCAACCGGTTCCCCAAGCACATCATCCTGCTGGCTAGGAACAAGGTGGGATTGAAAAATCTCTATCAGATGATTTCAGCATCCAACCTGAAATACTTCAAGCGGGTGGCTACCATTCCCAAGAGCCTGCTGAACGAGCACCGGGAGGGTATCATCGTGGGCTCCGCCTGCGAGGCCGGCGAGCTGTTCCAGGCGGTGGCGGCCCACAAGGACTGGGACGAATTAAAGCGTATCGCTGACTATTACGACTTTCTGGAGATCCAGCCCCTGTGCAACAACCAGTTCATGCTCCGTAAGGGCGAGGTGCAGTCGGAGGAGGACCTGCGGGAGTTCAACCGGACCATCGTCCGCCTGGGCGAGGAGCTGGGCAAGCCCGTCTGCGCCACTGGCGACGTCCACTTCCGGGAGCCGGAGGATGAAATCTACCGCCACATCCTGCTGGCCTCCAAGAAATTTGCCGATGCCAATGAGCCCCTGCCCATCTACTTCAAGACCACCGAGGAGATGCTGGAGGAATTCAGCTACCTGGGGGAGGAGAAGGCCTACGAGGTGGTGGTGGAGAACACCCGCCTGGTGGCCGATCAGATCGAGACCTTCGAACTGCTGCCCAGCGAGCTGTTCCCGCCGCGCCTGGAAAATTCCGAGGAGGATCTGAACCGCTTGGTGTGGGAGAAGGTCCACCGGCTCTACGGCGAGGACCCGCCCCAGCTGATCGTGGACCGTCTGAACGTGGAGCTGGGCGGTATTCTGGGCAAGTACGACGTGGTGTACATGTCCGCCCAGAAGCTGGTGCAGCGGAGTCTGGAGAACGGCTACCTGGTTGGCTCCCGTGGTTCCGTGGGTTCGTCCCTGGTGGCCTACATGTCCGGCATCACGGAGGTCAACTCCCTGCCGCCCCATTACCGCTGTCCTAACTGCAAGCACAACGAATTCATCCTGGACGGCTCCTACGGCTGCGGCGCCGACATGCCGGACAAGGTGTGTCCCGTCTGCGGCACCAAGTACGTGAAGGACGGCTTCGACATTCCCTTCGAGACCTTCCTGGGCTTCGGCGGCGGTAAGGTGCCTGATATCGACCTGAATTTCTCCGGTGAATATCAGGCCCGGGCCCACCGCCACGCCATTGAGATGTTCGGCGAGACCCAGGTGTTCCGCGCCGGCACCATCGGCACCCTGGCGGACAAGACCGCCTTCGGCTTCGTGCTGAAATACCTGGAGGAGAACGGCATGGAGGCCTGCGCCGCGGAGAAAAAGCGGCTGGCGATGGGCTGCGTAGGCGCCCGCCGTACCACCGGACAGCACCCCGGCGGCCTGGTGGTGGTCCCCGACGACAAGGATGTGGAGGATTTCTGCCCCGTCCAGCACCCTGCGGACGACAGCGACTCCGACACCATTACCACCCATTTTGAATATCACTCCATGGAGGCCAACCTGCTGAAGCTGGACATGCTGGGACACGATGACCCCACCATGGTCCGCATGATGCAGGACCTGACCGGCGTGGACCCCCACGATATCCCTCTGGACGACCCGGACACCATGTCCATCTTCACCTCCAGCAAGGTGCTGGGCTATGAGAATGACGAAATTCTGGGTCCTACCGGCGCCGTGGCGATCCCGGAGTTCAACACCCGCTTCACCCGCCAGATGCTGATCGACACCCAGCCCAAGGATTTTAATACCCTCGTTCGATTGTCTGGCTTCTCTCACGGAACGGATGTGTGGATCGGCAACGCCCGGGACCTGATCGTCAGCGGCACCGCCTCCGTTCTGGAGACCGTGGGCTGCCGTGACGACATCATGCTGTACCTGATCTCCAAGGGCCTGGACCCCAAAATGAGCTTCAAGATCATGGAGAAGGTCCGAAAGGGCAAGGTGAAGAAGGGCGGCTTCGACGAGGGCTGGGTGGAGGCCATGCGGGACCACGAGGTGCCGGAGTGGTACATCGAGTCCCTGGCCAAGATCGGCTATCTGTTCCCCAAGGCCCACGCCGTGGCCTACGTCATGATGGCCTTCCGCATCGCCTGGTACAAGGTCCACCAGCCCCTGGCCTTCTACGCCACCTATTTCTCCGTCCGGGCCAAGGCCTTTGACGCGGAGTTCTGCTGCGCGGGGAAAGAGGCCGTCAAGCGGAAGATCCGGGAGATCGAAAACAACAAGGACTCCACCGCCGTGGAAAAGGATATGATGACCACCCTGGAGGTCTGCTATGAGTTCTATCTCCGGGGCTTCCACTTTGATACCATCAACATCTATGAGTCCGACGCCACCAAGTTCAAGATCACGGAAAACGGCCTGCTGCCACCCTTCACCACGGTCCACGGCCTGGGCGAGGCTGCCGCCATCGACACTGTGGAAAAACGGAAGGGAAATCGGTTCATCTCCATCGAGGAATTTTCCATGTGCTGCAACAAGCTGTCCAAGACCCACATCGAGCAGCTGAAGGCCCTGGGCGCCTTTGCGGGCATGGCGGAGACCAGCCAGATGACGCTATTCTAAAAGAGCAATGTTGTTTTCATTGATTTTTTAAAAAATCATGATATGATATTGGGTGAAAAATTGGTCGAAGAACCACATATTATGAAATGCCTACAAATAAAATGTCAAGTGCTAATTGATAATCCCGATAGCTGCTTAGTTGAGTAAAAGAGCATGACAAAAAGGCCACCGTCATCAACGCTGGCCTATGGTGTGGCTCGGAAGAGTTATTGTGTGGTGTCTAAAGATTTCAAGTATTCTGTAACGCGACCGTAGTAAACCCGCAGAAACTTGTTGGCTCCAGCAGTCATGTAGACAAAGTATGGTTTGCCTTCAGCACGTTTCTTGTCCATGAAAAGATATACGGGATCGTCCATCGGTTGTTTCTTAATTAAGCAATCCATAACGTTGAATAGTGCTTTGCGCAAAGCAGGAGAACCACATTTTGAAGAACGTGCGCTCTTCAATTCCATGTTTCCGGATTGGTTTGCGCCAGGATCAACGCCCGCAAATGCTGACAGCGATCCCTTGTGAGCAAAGCGAGTTACATCACCGATCTCTGCTATGAGTTGAGGCCCAAGCCGTTCTCCGACACCATACATCGACATGACGACAGGATATTCCGGCAGTTGGGATGCCAGATGATTCATCTCGATGCGGAGCATTTCGATGCTCTTCGAACAGGCATTGAGTTGCTCCACTGCTTGTTGGATGGGGAATTTCGACGTGGGATTTTTGGGCACTGTAACCAAGATTTTCTTAGCCCCTTCATAAATCGCTGTTGCCGTTTTGTTGCTGAAGTTATAACCGTGGCGCTTGCACCACTTCTGATACCTTTCTGTAAAAGCGATTAAGCTGATGCTGCATACGCAGTCTACATGCCAAAAGGATGCAACAAAGTCCACCCATTTCTGGCTTCCATCGTCACGGACTGGACTGTCAAAAAGAGCGTTTGCACCGGGATAGGTTTGGTCAAGCAGTGATATGAGATTGTTTTTTAATGTTGTCCTATTTTTTGAAAACAAACCATATTGCCGATTCATAGTCTTTAACTGATAACGAATGGTGTCCATAGAAGAATACGGGCGTAAGTCGGCCCAGTTGTCAAGCCCGTAGCGAGCAATCTTTCTGGAATCCGCTTTGTCCGTTTTGATCTTACGAAGGGAGTTGTTTCCGTAGTCTTTAATCAATTTGGGATTGACGGCACAGACATAAATCCCTGCATCGTGGAGTGCTTGCGCAATCGGTTCATAGTATCGCCCAGTGTGCTCCATAACTACTCTTGTTTCACCCTCCGGGCTTTTCAGATAGTTTGCCAGCTCTCTGAGTTCACTGGGGGTGTGCTGTACAGTGAAAGGCAGAGCCACTACTTCGCCAAAAGGGCGAAGAACAGAAACCATGCTTTTTCCCTTGGAAACATCAATGCCGGCTAAGTTGTTCATGCAATCACTCCTTGTTATGGGTTAGCAATGTGGCGGGGCCACCTTTCCTCATTGCCGATTCTATCAGTCTGATAACACGAACGCTTCGGTTCTACCTACACAAATCGAACGCTGGGAATGAGAGGCGGCTGACTGACATTTCAACGGACGCTAAGTCCTTGGAGGACACCGTCAGGCCATTGCGCTCTCATTTTACCAGCTTAGGCAATAAGATGGAAAAGACGTGGCTGGCTGCCACGCCTCTAACCAAATATATAGTAACTGGAGGAACATCAATATGCTGAACGCAAAAGTCAAGGAGCTGCTGAACCAGCAGGTCAACAAGGAGTTCTACTCCGCCTATCTGTATCTGGACTTCTCCAACTACTACGAGGCCCGGGGGCTGGACGGATTCGCCAACTGGTACAAGATCCAGGCCCAGGAGGAGCGGGACCACGCCCTGCTGTTCTATCAGTATCTGCACAACAACAACGAGACCGTGACCTTGGAGGCCATCGACAAGCCCGACAAGGTGTTCACCTGCGATATGGACCCCCTGAAGGCCGGCCTGGAGCATGAGGAGTATGTGACCAGCCTCATCAACGGCATCTATGCCGCCGCCTACGAGGTGAAGGACTTCCGTACCATGCAGTTCCTGGACTGGTTCGTCAAGGAGCAGGGCGAGGAGGAGACCAACGCCAACGACCTGATCTCCAAGATGGAGCTGTTCGGCTCCGATCCCAAGAGCCTGTACATGCTCAACAGCGAGTTGGCCGCCCGGGTGTACAGCGCACCCTCCCTGGTGCTGTAAATGAAACATAAAAAAGTACCGTGTCCATCGGACACGGTACTTTTTTTCAGGCGGTGTGGGGCGCGTGGCCCGTTTCTTCCTCACCGCGGAACAGCAGGCTGATGCACCACAGGCCAGCCAGGCCCACCAGGGTGAAAATGATGCGGGCGAGGATGGACAGCTGACCGCCGCAGAAGAACGCCACCAGGTCGAAGCCGAACAGGCCGATGCTGCCCCAGTTCAGGGCGCCGATGATGACCAGGATCAATGCGATCTTGTCAAGGATCATGGTTAGACCTCCGTTCTGATCAAGGTTTCAGAGGTAGAATACCCGTATGTTGTAAGGATTATGCAAAAAAGCCGGAGTAACCTCGTGGAAAATAGATTGAAAGAACCTGGTGTGTATTGTATAATAATCACAATAATAATGCGCACCTGCGCAAATTGCAGTGATAAGGGGAGATACCATGAATATCGTATGTTTGGATATGGAGGGCGTCCTGGTGCCGGAGATCTGGATCGCGTTCGCGGAGGCCAGCGGCATTCCGGAGCTGAAGCGGACCACCCGGGACGAGCCGGATTACAATAAGCTGATGAACTGGCGATTGGGCATCCTGAAGGAGCACGGCCTGGGCCTGAAGGAGATCCAGGCCACCATCGCCAGGATCGACCCGCTGCCCGGCGCCAAGGCATTCCTGGACGAGCTGCGGTCCATCACCCAGGTCATCATTCTCAGCGATACCTTTGAGGAGTTTGCCAAGCCCCTCATGGAAAAGCTGGGCTGGCCCACCATTTTCTGCAACTCCCTGGAGGTAGCCGAAAGCGGCGAGATTACCGGCTTCAAGATGCGCTGCCAGCAGTCCAAGCTGACCACCGTGAAGGCCCTCCAGTCCATCGGCTACGAGACCATCGCCAGCGGCGACAGCTACAATGACCTGGGCATGATCCAGGCCAGCAAAGCGGGCTTCCTCTTCAAGAGCACCCAGAAGATCAAGGCCGACCACCCGGAGCTGCCCGCCTACGAGGAGTTTGGCGACCTGTTGACCGCCATTAAGGCGGCGCTGTAAAACGGAGAGGGGAAAATGGAACAGTTGACGGGCTACCTGAATATTTGGGCGGGCTTCTTCATGGAGTCATTGGGCGGTCTGCTCGGCGGAGCGTTCCTTTTGCCCGCTATTGCCGCACTGGCGGTCGGCCTTGTGGTCCTTACAGTTATGATTATTCGGGAACTTAAAAAATAGCAAATTGAAAGGAAGATGCCGTATGAACGAGAAATTCAACAAGCTGGGCTTTTATCCCGCGGACATCCTGCTGCCCAGGGACGCGGACATGACCAAGTGGGCCGTGGTGGCCTGTGACCAGTTTACCTCCCAGCCGGAATACTGGCAGGCGGTGGAGGATACGGTGGGGGATGCGCCCTCCACCCTGCGGCTGATCCTGCCGGAGGCCAAGCTCAACGGCCCCAATGTGGACAGCGACATCGCCGCCATCAACACGGCTATGAAGCAGTACCTGGACGACGGTGTGTTCAAGGCCCTGCCCGGCTCCCTTATTTACATCGAGCGCACCCAGTCCGACGGCAAGGTGCGTCACGGCCTCATCGGCATGGTGGACCTGGACCAGTATGACTTCACCCCCGGCTCCGGTGCCCTGATCCGGGCCACGGAAGGGACGGTCCTCTCCCGCATCCCGCCCCGGGTGAAGGTGCGGCAGGATGCTCCCATTGAGTTGCCCCACGTCATGCTGCTGATCGACGACCCGGATAAAACCGTCATCGAGCCCCTGACTGCCGCCAGCGGCGACATGGAGCAGCAGCTGTACGACTTCGACCTGCAGCAGGGCGGCGGCCATCTGAAGGGCTGGAAGCTGACGGACGGCCAGATGGACGGCGTGGCGGAGGCTCTGACGGGCCTGTGCGCCGATTCTGAGATGCAGAAAAAGTATGGCATGCGCGGCGTGGCGCCCCTGCTGTTCGCCGTGGGCGACGGCAACCACTCTTTGGCTACCGCCAAGCAGTGCTATGAGAATTTGAAAAAGGTCACGCCCGAGAGCGAGTGGGCCACCCTGCCCGCCCGGTACGCGCTGGTGGAAGTGGTGAACAACCACGACGACGCCCTGGGCTTCGAGCCCATCCACCGGGTCCTGTTTAACGTGGACCATGACGACTTTATGGCAGCCTTTAAGGCGGCCTATCCCGATGCCTACGAGGGCAAGGGTGAGGGCCACGTCATCGAAGTGGTGTGGGAAGGCCACGACGGCTATGTGACGGTCCCCAATCCTAAGGTCCAACTGGCCGTTGGCACCCTTCAGGGCGTCATTGACGAGTACCTGAAATCCCACAGCGGCGAGGTGGACTACATCCACGGCGACGAAGTGACCAAGGAACTGGGCAGCAAGCCCGGCAACATGGGCTTCCTGCTGCCCGCCATGGGCAAGGAGCAGCTGTTCAAGACCGTCATGGCGGACGGCGTGCTGCCGAGAAAAACCTTCTCCATGGGCCACGCCCAGGATAAGCGCTACTACGTGGAGGCCCGGAAGATCAAATAAGTTTGCATCGGAATTTTGAATATGCTAAACTGTCCCCGTGGAAACCTCCACGGGGACGATTTTTAAGGAGACACCGCTATGAGAACACGAACGGCACCGACAAAAGTGAATCTGGCCCTGGATATTCTGGGCACCAGGCGGGATGGCTACCACGATATGAAAATGGTCATGCAGACCATTTCGCTCTGCGATACGGTGACTGTTGAAGAGACAGCGTCGGGCTTTGAACTGCGCACGGATGGGGATTTTATCCCGGCGGGAAAGAAAACGTTGGAGCAGCGGGCGGCGGAGGCATTCTTCGCGGCCATCGGGAAGGCCGTGCCGGGCCTCCGGGTGACGCTGGACAAGGTAACCCCAGCCTACGCGGGCCTGGGGGGCGGCAGCGCCGACGTGGCAGCCCTGCTGCGTATTCTGCGGAATACCTATGCGCCGGAGATGTCCACGGCGGAACTGGAGCGCATTGGCTTTGCCGTTGGCAGCGACATGCCCTTTTGCATCCACGGCGGTACCTGTCTGGCGGAGGGCCGGGGAGAGGTGCTGACGGACCTGATGCCCCTGCCGGACTGTTGGCTGGTGCTCTGCAAGCCGGACTTCGGCATCCCCACGCCCACCCTGTTCGCCCGGGTGGATGGGGGAGAGCTGACCCGCCGTCCGGATATTGACGGGATGATGGCGGCGTTGCGAGCCGGAGACTTGGAGGGCGTGGCGAAGCGCCTGGGCAATGTGTTCGAGGAGGTCCTGCCGGAGGCGTACCATGAGGTGTTCGCCATCAAGGACCGCCTTTTGGAGTTGGGCGCTTTGAACGCCGCCATGAGCGGAAGCGGCCCCACGGTGTTCGGCATCTTCCGGGGGAGGGACGCGGCCGCCAGGGCGGCGGAGGCCCTGAAAACAGCCTATCCCCAGACCTATCTGGCGGAACCAGTAAAAAAATTCGGTTTTTCGGAATAAAAACGCAAAAAGGTGTCCATGCTTTCCTGAAAGGTCCCGAAAGGGCCTACATAGGAAAGGATGGAAACCGTAATGAAAACCAAAGTCAAAGCCGGAAACCGGCTGAAAATATGGGAGATCGCCCTGTTGCTGGGCGTGGCGGTGTGCCTACTCTCCGGGGCCAAAGCCCTGCATACTCAAAATGAGTTGGCCGACAAGGTGGTTCGGCTTCATGTCCTGGCTAACTCTGATTCGGAGGAGGACCAGGCCCTGAAGCTGCAGGTGCGGGACGCGGTTCTGGACCGGGCGGAGGACCTGCTGGCCGGGTCTGCCAGCCGGGCGGAGGCCGAGGGAAAGCTCCGGGGCCAGCTGCTGGAATTCGAGCGGCTGGCGGAAGCGGTAGTCCGGGAGGCCGGGTATGACTATGAGGTCACTGCGGAGCTGACTGACACCGAATTCCCCACCCGGGAGTATGAGGACTTTACCCTGCCCGCCGGAGAGTATCTGGCTCTCCGCATCCTCATCGGAGAGGCGGCGGGCCGGAACTGGTGGTGCGTGGTGTTTCCGCCCCTGTGCACCGCCGCGTCGGCGGACGTGCCCGCGTCGGCCATGGCGGCGGGCTTCACGGAGGATGAGGTCCGGCTTATCACAGAGGAGGACCGGGGCTATATACTGAAATTCAAGGCCGTGGAGTTTTGGGAAGCGCTCAGAGAAAAATGGGATTGAGGGAGGATGGATATGGGTTTGAAAGCAGGTGGACCGCTGTTTGCTGTGCGGGATATGGGAGCGTCCCTGCGCTTTTATCAGGACGTTCTGGGCCTGGAAGTGGACCAGGACTTCGGTGCAAACAAGGTGCTGACCGGCGGGCTGTCCCTGCAGACCCTGGAGACCTGGGCGCAGTTTCTGGACAAGGCCCCCCATGACATCCGCTTCAGCGGAAACGACGCGGAAATGTACTATGTGGCTGACGACTTCGACGCTTTTCTGACAGACCTAAAGGCCTATCCCGAGGCGGAGCTGGTACATCCGGTCGTGGAACACCGCTGGGGACAGCGGGCCGTGCGGCTGTATGACCCCGACCGCCACATCATCGAGGTAGGAGAGAGCCTGTCCAAGGTAGCCAAGCGCTTCCGGGACAGCGGCTTACATGAGGAGGGCGTGGCCCGGAGAATGGACATCAGCCTGGAGTACGCCCGGGAACTGCTGAAATGAGTTTTAAAATGGACATGCCGGTATGCCTTCTCCGGGAGGGATACCGGCATTTCTGCCATCAACTACATGAACTTTTACGGGAACGACTGTGTTCGCCGGGGTGACAAACGGGCGAAACTATGGTATAATCCTCACCGAATTGTGAAAAACCCGAGGGAGGACCCTATGGAAAACTATTTCGACATCACCATGACCGACGACCAGCTGCGCTCCGTCAGCTCCATTGGGCTGGCTCACGTG
>Ga0129317_1001310_pt1 | contig 19020 bp, 17 predicted proteins | sample Cm1ome_FD_94430 | JGI IMG/M metagenome (GOLD analysis project Ga0129317, IMG submission 94430) | Eastern black-and-white colobus group fecal microbial communities from Wisconsin, USA - Cm1105 metagenome | ecosystem: Host-associated > Mammals > Digestive system > Large intestine > Fecal | place... | reverse complement strand
GCTCAGATAATTAAAAATAGAACATTTTCTATATATAAAACGGCAATAGTAAAGCACCTATTGCCGTTTTTTTGTTAAATAAGCTCATAAAAACCTGCTATTAGAGAAAAAAGAAGTAGTTTTTTGTATAGAAAGTACATATAAAAAGTGTTTGAGAGAAGAATGAGGAAAGTTTACTGGTAATCAGTTACTTTCCTCATTTTGGTTAAAAGTGGCGAGGACAGACGAAGACGGGAATATGACAAGATGAGACAGAGGAACGTTACCTATCCGTAACCTATACCCCAAATGGGGAATATTGAGGTTCGGAAGAATGAGGAAGGTTACGAATTGAATTTGAACGCTCTGATTTATAGTGAGTTACTGATGAGCAACGTAAGATTTTTGGTTACGAACCAAATTTGCCGTGTTCTGCCGTAAAATGCGTAGCAAGAAAAGACTCTTCATGTATTAATTTTGAACGCAAAAAAGAATGACGTTATGAAGAGTACATTTTCAATTATCTTCTACCTCAAAAGACAGGTAGTAAAGAAAGATGGTACTGTTCCAGTTATGGGACGTATCACAGTGGACGGAACACAGGCGCAGTTCAGTTGCAAGACAACTGCCAATCCAGATTTGTGGGACACCAAGGGCGGACGCATGATAGGTAAGAGTATGCAGGCCTTGGAAGTGAACCGCAAATTGGACAAGATGCGTGTGAGTATCAGTAAGCATTATCAGGAGATTATGGACAGGGACAACTTCGTCACTGCCGACAAGGTGAAGAACGCCTTTCTTGGCTTGGAGTATCGTTGCCATACACTGATGAAAGTCTATTCTCAAAGCCGTGATGAAATGGAAAAGCAATATAAGGCTGGCATGAAATCTTTGAGTACATACACGAAGTATAGAATTGGGTGTGCCTATGTGGGCGAGTTCTTGCAGACGCATTACCATGTGAAGGATATTGCTCTGAAAGAGTTGTCGCTGCCTTTTATCACAGACTACGAGACTTTTCTCAGAACCGACAAGCACTTGAAGATAAACTCTGCGATGGTGTTTGTCCGCAATCTCCGTGCAATGGTATTCCGTGCCATAGATAATGAATGGCTCGTAAAAGACCCATTCAGACGATATGAGTACAAGGAAGAAGAGACCACAAGAGGGTTTCTGAGCAAAGAAGAGATTCACCTGTTGATGGAAACACCTATCACAAGAAAGAAGATGAGTATGGTGCGTGACTTGTTTCTGTTCTGCTGTTTTACAGGTCTCGCTTTCATTGATCTGTACAACTTGAAGGAAGAGAACATCAAGGAATTTTTCGATGAAGGTGAATGGATTGTTATCCATCGACAGAAGACAGGAACGGAAGCCAACATCAAGTTGCTTGACTATCCCAAGCAGATTATGGAAAAATACCGTGGATTGTGTGAAGACGGCAGGGTGTTTCCAGTACCCAACTACCAAAGTTGTATGGATTCGCTCAAAAGACTGGGCAAGAAATGTGGTATCACCAAGCCGCTGTCCTGGCACATGAGCCGTCATTCGTTCGCAACCTCGGTTTGCCTCTCCAACGGAGTTCCAATAGAAACCGTGAGTTCAATGCTTGGTCACAAGGACATAAAGACAACCCAGGTGTATGCCAAGATTACCAAGGAGAAATTGAGCAAAGACGTGGAAAAGTTGTCTCAGCAGATTAATAACATTGAGGAATTCACGTTTGGAAATGTTTGCAACGATAATACTAACACTATAAATGGCAGAGTATGAAACGACAAGTGATAACAATACAAGAAGAAATGGTCATCTACGCCCCACATCATGGTGAGGTGTGGATGACAGTTTGGGAGATTGCCGAACTGTTGAATGTAACAGGGACAGCAGTGAAGAATACCATCAAGCGCATTTGGAAACAAAGTGTGCTGAAAGATTTCCAGCTTTCTCAATACATCAAACTTGAAAATGGATATTCTGCGCATGTCTATGATATGGAAGTGATTATCGCCATAGCACTTCAAATGGATACATACCAAGCCTTGTTGTTCAGACAATGGTTTATCAGTAAGGTTGTAAACCGCAAGGATTGCCATGCAGAGCAAGTAAAACACGAGTATCCGATGATTATTGTGATGAACGGAACGATGCCAAGAGGTGCAAGTTAGAATTTTTCATCTTTTTAATAAGATTCCTACACCTTTATAATATAATAGCGTACAGAGGGAACGATTTTTGTCGTTGTACCCTGTACGCTATTCTTGTTTCGCTATTATGAAGCAGTACCCTCCCCTTGTGAAACAGTGCCGTCGATTATCGGCTTGCGGTAATTACCAGTGAGAAGTGCTTGTATCTCGGATTCCGGATAGAGGGTTTTGCCACATAATATAATGTAGGGTAAGATGCCTTGCTTGCGATATTCCTGCAAGGTGCGGCGACTAAGCTTCAGGAACTCGGAGAGTTCCTTGTCGGTGAGGTATCGCTCCCCGTCCAAAGGTGGGCTGTAGGACTCGATGAATGAGGATAGCCAGTTGTTGGCTTTCTTCAAGGATTGCATGGCGGTGTCTATCGACTTGCTCTCATGCGTAAGAAGTTGGTTCATGTTCATTGTTTACAATTTGGATTAAGTGGTGAATATAAAATGTGTTGGCTCGCCCAGGGTGAAGTTTTCGGCTTTGCCTTGGGCGAGTTTGGCTTTACGCTATACCGATTTGATTCTGGCGATAAGCGGAACGATGGCTTTGACCTCTTCGGGACAGTAATAGAATTGGCGACCTATCTGGGTATGCCCCAAGAAACGGCGGTCACGAAGTTTTTGTAAGGTGCGCTGGCTGATGCGAAGTTGCTGGCAGACCTCATGACCTGTAAGCCATTTGTTCAGACGCTTGCCGTTAGCCTTATGCTTCAGCAACTCAACTTTCTTTACCAAGGCATCGTATCTTGCCATCATCAAGTCGAATGCCTTCTTTTCCATTGTTACTACTTCCATATTCTCTGTTTTATTGGTTCAACAAATTCGGATGCAAAGTTAATGTGTGTATGTAGAAAATCAATGAAAACGAATAACTGTGGCAGTGCTTTTCTGGGGTTTGCCGACCGCTTGGCAAGAAAAATCAAGAAAATTATACGTGGGTCATTAATGAGTTGTTAAACGGGTATTTCACAAATGGTTAATTTTGCCGCCGAGAAATAAAAACAACGAATTATATAACATTTCAAACGGAATTAGGATGGAAGTAATAACAATGGAAAGTGCAGCCTTCAAAAAGCTGACAGAACAGTTGACAGAAATAGTCCAGTACGTGCGATTGGCAAAAATGGCATTTCAAGAAAACTTGACGGGTAAGGGATTGAAGCCGATGTTGACCAATGACGATGCAGCTAAGATGCTTGGTGTGAGCAAGCGCACCTTGCAGCGAATGCGCTCAGAGAACCGCATTGAGTTTATTAAAATTGGTAATCAATGCCGATACCAAGTTGAAGCCATTGAAAGAATGGTTGAGGAACGAACAATAGCAAAGGAAACATGAGCATGGAAGATGGAACATTGAGAAAACTGGAGTTATATCTCCATGACCTACACAAAAAGATAGATAGCATCTACGACATGCTGATGTTGAGACACGAACGAGAGACGGAGCAAAAAGGAAGTTCTGCCATCAATGAAAAATTGCTCGACAACCAAGACCTCTGCCTCTTATTTCAAATCTCCCCTCGTTCCCTTCAACGCTATCGCAGTCTGGGAGTGCTTCCCTACAAGCGTTTGGGGCAGAAAACCTACTACACGGAAGAGGATGTGATGCAGTTTGTAGAGAATAATGTCAAAGAATTCAAGAAAGAGAATGTGGAGCATTACTTGACTCGCATTCATCAGAAATTCAAATAACAACAGTATTCACCATTAAAAATTTACAATTATGGTACAAAAGAAAAAGAGTGATGAACAGGACGTGCTGGTAGTCCGTGACGAGAAGACGGGTGAAATCAGCGTCGTCGCCGGACTCAGCAGAGACGGCACACCGAAGCGAGCGCCCGCCAAGGCGGAGAACACGCCCGACTTCCTGCGTTTTGACCGCAACAGCGACCTGATGGACAGTTTCTTTAGAAACTTCTTCCGCCAGTGCAAGGAGCCAAGTCGATTCGGATTCTACCGCATAGCGGCAGACCAGGTGGAAAACCTGCTTGGCGTGATGAAGGAGTTGCTGAAAGATCCGGAGGCTAACAAGGAGATTCTTTCCGCCCACAAGGTTGACACCTCCAATTATGAGAAAGAGGCAAAGCAATCGGAAGGTCAGGCGAAAGAAACCGCATCATCGGACGATGCGTCCAAGACGCAAGCTAACACAGAAAAAGAGAATGTATCATCTGAACAAACCAACGAAAAAGAGAACGACATGGAACAGAAACCAGAACAGACCGCAACCGAACAGCAGGCACAGACCGCTCCGGGTGTAAAGCAGAACCTCATTAGTGGTAACGATGTGAACCTGCAGGAACTTGGTGCCAAATATGGCATAGACTTCAACAGTATGAATGAGAAGGATATGAAAGCCCTGCTCAACTACGGCAAGACGGGGCTTGTGATTGTGAAGCCGACCTTCGGCGGTGAACAGATAGAGATACAGGCCCGTCTGTCATTCCGCAAGGACGATAACGACCAGTTGCAACTCGTGCCGCATTTCGTGCGCAACGAGCCTAAACTCGATGTCGCTTACAAAGGCTATACCTTCACTCCAGAGGACAAGAAGAACCTCTTGCAGAACGGTAACCTCGGAAAGGTTGTGGATTTCCCCGACAAGAATACAGGTGAGCTGCGTCCTCATTTCATCAGTATCGACCGTCTCACCAATGAGATTGTTGACATCCCTACCAACAAGGTGCGCATACCCGATACCATCGGCAAGACACCTATTACCAAGGACGACAAGAGAGTGCTCTACTCAGGTATTCCGCTTCGCAAGGAGATTGAGCTTGCCAACGGGCGCAAGTTTACACCGCTGCTGCAGGTGAATGTGGAACAGCGTGGCGTGGAGTTCGTGCCTGGCAGCACAAGACAGGCGCAAGGTCAGAAACAGAATGGAGACAAGAAGCAGACCGCTGACAAGCAGGAGCAGAAGGCAGAAGGTGATGCGGGCGGTCAGAAGAAGCAGCAAGATCCCAACCACTGGCTCAATGAGGACGGGACCATCCGCCGACTCAACACCTATTTCAAGAAGGAACTGACCGAGCAGCAGAAGGACGACTATGTGGCAGGCAAGACCATCGAGATCAAGGAAGTGCCCAACAAGAACGGCAGCGGTACCTATACCGCCTACGTAAAGTTCGACTTCGACAAGATGCAGCCACGTTCCTACCGCAACAATCCAGACCTCAAACAGGCAAAGGAACAGATTCCGACCAATGAGAACAAGGTACAAGTCGCCGTCAACGAGCAGGGCAAGACCCATGAGGCGACCAAGCACACCAAGGATCCGCTGAGTCCGGGACAGTCTGCGCCAAAGAACGAAAAGCAGCAGAAGGAACAGAACGCCGAGGGACAGAAGCCAAAGAGAAAGGCAAGAAGCGTGAAGATGTAGTTGCCGCCACTTGATCCACAGAGTTAATCATCCATCATAACAACCGACATCTGCGACCGTCTATCCCACGGTTGCGGATGTCACAAAAACAACAGACAATGAAGACAATCATCGCAGAGAAACCAAGCGTAGCCAAGGAAATCGCCCACATTGTAGGAGCTGACAAGCGTGAGGAAGGCTATATGCAGGGCAATGGCTATTATGTGACATGGGCATTCGGACATTTAGTGCAGCCAGCCATGCCGGAAACCTACGGCATGAAGGGATTCCATGCAGAGAATCTGCCTGTGATTCCCGACCCGTTCGTTCTTGTTCCCCGACAAGTCAAGACAGAGAACGGCTACAAACCAGATGCAGGTGTGCTTGCCCAGATTAAAATTATCGGCAAGCTGTTTGACAGCAGTGAGCGCATTATCGTAGCAACCGATGCCGGACGTGAGGGAGAGTTGATTTTCCGATACCTCTATGCGTATCTCGGTTGCAGGAAACCTTTCGACCGTCTCTGGATCAGTTCGCTTACGGACACCGCCATCCGTGAGGGACTTCAGAACCTCAGGGACGGCAAGGAGTATGACAATCTCTATCATGCAGCCAAGGCACGAAGTGAGGCAGACTGGCTCGTCGGCATCAACGGCACACAAGCCCTGACGATAGCCGCAGGACGTGGCACCTATTCCGTAGGTCGTGTGCAGACCCCGACCCTTGGCATGGTGTGCGAACGCTATTGGGAACACAAGCGTTTCGAGTCGAAACCGTTCTGGCAGGTACACTTCGGTGTGGTTGATGCAGACAGTGGCAATATACTGAAGTTCACATCAGTCAACCGCTGGACAGACAAAGCTACCGCAACCGATATATATAATAAGGTGAAAGATACCGGTTCTGCCATCATCACAAAGGTAGTAATCAAGCGAAAGGTGGAGAAGGCACCGCTCCTTTACGACCTTACCACCTTGCAGAAAGAAGCCAACTCCCAGCATGGCTTCACGGCAGAGCATACACTCTCCATCGCCCAGAAACTCTACGAGGCAAAGTTCATCACCTATCCAAGAACATCAAGCCGCTATATTTCGGATGATGTATTTGCCACCCTTCCCAAACTCTTCAAGAATTTGGAGAATCATTCGGAATATGGAGAGAAAGTGAAACCCTTGCCTGGCAGTGAGGACTACAGCAAGAACAGCGTGAATGCCGCCAAGGTGACCGATCACCATGCCCTGCTCATCACAGAAAATGCAGCCATTGGTCTTTTCAAGGACGAGAAGATCGTTTATGACATGATATTGTGCCGGATGATTGAAGCGTTCTCGGCAGACTGCATCAAGGACATCACATCAGTAACGGCGCAAGTGGATCATGAAGTTGAGTTTGGCATCAGTGGCTCCATCATCCGACAGACTGGCTGGCGAGCGTTGTCGCTCAAGGAAAAGAACAACAGGCAGGACAAGGATGCAGACGCAACCGACAATGAGGTCAAGGAGCAAGTCATTCCCAACTGGCAAGAAGGACAGCATATCACTTTTTCGGGCTGCACCATCACGGAGGGCAAGACCAAACCAAAGCCATTGCATACGGAATCCACATTGCTTGCAGCAATGGAAAATCCGTGCAAGCGAGAGCAGTTCCAAACTTGTTTGGATTTGCCGAGTGCAGCCGGATTTGGCGGAACGCAAACCGCAGGCAAAGAGATAGAAGATGATACGATGCGCCAGGCAATGAAGGACTGCGGTATAGGCACACCCGCCACACGTGCCGCCATCATCGAGACTTTGCTCAAACGAGAGTATATGGTGCGCCAGCAGAAGAAACTTGTGCCGACGGAAAAAGGACTCGCCCTACATTCCGTGGTGAAGAACATGGCGATTGCCAATGTGGAGATGACGGGCAAATGGGAGGCGGAACTTGCCAAGATTGAACGAGGTGAAGCAAGTGCAGACGGGTTCACCCATAGTATCGAAGGTTATACCCGTGAAATCACTGCGGAATTGTTAGGTTGTGACAGACTTTTCAGCCACAAGGATTCCGGCTGCCAGTGTCCTAAATGCAAGCAAGGTACCATGCAGTTCTTCGGAAAGGTAGTAAGATGCAGCAACAAGGAGTGCGGTATGCCAGTGTTCAAGCAGGTAGCAGGAAAGTTGCTCACTGATTCCGACATCACCGACTTGCTCACCAAGGGCAAGACCAGAACGCTCAATGGTTTCATCAGCAAGCAAGGCAAACCTTTCTCCGCAGCCATTGCCTTTGACGAGAATTTCAACACGAAATTCGTCTTTGCAGAGCACAAAACAGCAGAAAAGCGAGGAAATGTGAAGAGATACAAGAAATAGTTTGTACCTTTGCCACCGAAACATGGTTCATAAATGGTGTCTTTATTCAGGATGCTTTTATTTACTGTGGATTAAGTGGCGGCACTCGGAGGGATACCGAGTGCCTTTTTCTTGCTTTCACACCAACCGCCATCCACGGTTTATTATTCACCACTTAATCCATTCAACAGACAAATGAACAGAAAGAAACAGGCACAGACAGAGTTGTCCTATTACGGACTGTATCTCTTGAACCACCTCAGAGAGAACCGTTTTCCACAAGCCAACGATGCGGACTTTATCCGCGAACGTGCAGACCATGCCGCTGAAGTATATGAGCAGGCACGGCGTGATGCCCTCTTTGCCGATGCGGCACAAGAACTTGCCATGTCAGCATTGCTGAAAGGTCTCCGCTTTTCCAAGTACAGCATCCTGTATGATGTTGTTGACCGTGAGTTTCCTCTGGAGGTAGCAGTAGAAGACCAGGAAGCGTTTGTCAAGCACCTCCTGCCTTTGCTTGACAACGTGTATTCCATTTACGACCTCACCGATGACGATTTTGCCCAGTCACCGGACTACGACCAGCTCTATACAGAGTTGACGGGAGCCGTAGCCATTTTCATAGAGTCAAATGGCGTACAATAGAAAACAACGGCTGAACGACAACATCAAGGCGATAGAGACGGCATTCATCCTTGACAGGGAACAGCGCACGCCGACCGCCCGTGAGCGTCTCCTTCTGGAGCGTTATTGCGGATTCGGTGGATTGAAGTGCATCCTGAACCCTGCCAGGGAACTGGCGGATGCCGTCCATTGGGCAAAATCAGACCTTGAATTGTTTGCTCCTACAGTGGAGCTGCATAGACTTATCCGTGAAAACAGCAAGAATGAAAGCGAGTACAAACAGTTGATGGATAGTCTGAAACAGTCTGTCCTCACGGCATTCTACACGCCGTCAGCCGTTACGGAGGCTCTGACGGATGTATTGAAAGAGCACCAGGTCATCCCCGAAAAGGTGCTTGAACCCTCGGCAGGCATCGGTGTCTTTGTCGATTCCGTCTTGGATAACAATCCCAAGGCAGACATTATGGCATTTGAAAAAGACCTGCTTACGGGAAAGATACTCCGCCATCTGCACCCGGAGCAGAAAGTGCGCATAGAGGGATTCGAGAAGATAGAAAAGCCTTTCAATGACTACTTCGACCTCGCCATCTCAAATATTCCCTTTGGCGATGTTGCCGTATTTGATCCGTCTTATACAGCCATGAAAGGCATGAGGGCACTTGTCACCAGACGCATACACAACTACTTCTTTGTCAAGGCTCTTGATACGGTAAGGGACGGCGGGTTGGTTGCCTTCATCACCTCACAAGGCGTATTGAATGCCAAAAACAACAGTGCCGCGCGTTTTATGATGCTCTATCATGCTGATCTCGTGTCAGCGATTCGTCTTCCCAACAACCTGTTCACGGAAAATGCCAATACGGAAGTGGGCAGTGACCTCATCATCCTCCAGAAAAATACCCAAAAGGAGTCGCTGCGAGGAGACGACAACCTGCTTGATACCGTCTATAATGACGAGAACCGCATTCCGACAAACAACTACTTTCTGGAGCATCCGGAACGCATTATCCATACAACAGCAAAGTTGGATACTGACCCGTTCGGCAAACCTGCAATGATATACACGCATGAGGATGGTGTGGAAGGCATTGCAGAGGATTTGCGAAAGATGCTCCATGAAGACTTTAAGAAGAACCTCAATTTGAACCGATACTTGGGGATAGAGGAAACAATGGCTGAGGAAGTTAAGGAGGTTGAAGAAACAGAAAAGATAGAAAAAACAGAGAAGATGAAGCCTTCCATTGAGGAAAAGCAGAACGCTACGGTAGTATCCTTGCAAAAGCAGGAAAAGCCTACTGATGATGCTGAGCTATCCCAAAAGTCCAATCATCAGCAGCCACCAGTCCAAATGACGCTGTTCGACCTTTGGGGAATGGAAGAAGAAAACCGTCAGGCTATCCATTCTACAAAGAAGAAAGCAGAGGTAACAGTGGGTGCTGTCGCCAAGAAAGTGTCAAGGAAGAAAGCAAGTCCGTTGGTAAAAAGCGTAAATCCGACTTTTGAAGTTGTGACAAAGCCTGTGGAAAAAGAAGAAAAGCCTTCGTTGACAGATGCAAAGGAGCAGGAAACAGCACAGGAGACAAAACCAATCCTGCCTGGGGATGAGCCATACGCAAGCATCTCTTGGGAAGAGAATCCGCCAATCAACGGCTTTTACGAGATGATGATGACCATGGCTCCCGAAGACAGGGTGATGCTGCGCCAAAAGGCGGAACTGCACCGTCAGGAACAACTCAAGGCTCTGGGCGTTGAAGATACGCTTGATCCGAAGTTCAAGCCGCCGATGGAACCGATTGAAGTTCTCAAAGTTCAAATCGGGCATGGACAGTCGAAAGGGAATGAGGCAAAAGAAGATTCCAAGACTCAGAGCCCATTGAAAGAAACAAATCATGAGCGGGAACAACAAAAAGAGCAAGAAAGAAAGCGGGAAGAGCTGGCAAGGAAGAAAGAGGATGCTATGAAGCCCCGTCCATTTGATGAGAAACAGGAAAGTTTTCATCGTGAGGGTTCTATGGTGCTCGACTCTGCCGGAAACATCGGTGTATTGAAAGACCTTACCAAGTATGGTGCTACCTTCATGCCGTTGGATCTGAATATGGAGCAGAAAGAAAAGGCTGTCTTGTATATCGCCCTCCGTGATGCCTATCAGAAACTTTACACCTATGAAGCGGAAGAACAGACGGAAAACAAGCAGATGCGTGAGAGTCTGAATGTCTATTATGACGCTTTTTTCATCCGCTTCGGCAACCTCAATGCCAAGCAGAACGTGAAGTTCATCCTTATGGATGCCTCAGGGCGCGACATGCTGTCGTTGGAACGGGTAGAAAACGGACAGTTCACAAAGTCAGACATCTTCGACCACCCGGTCTCTTTTTCGCTTGACGAGGTCAGTCATGTCGATTCTCCAGAGGAAGCGCTCACCGCCTCGCTCAACAAGTTCGGCCGTATCGACTTGCCGTATATGACTGAATTATCGGATATGCCGGAAAAGGAACTGACGGAAGCGCTTAAAGGACGCATCTATTACAATCCGCTCATAGACGGCTACGAGATAGCCGACCGCTTCATTGCTGGCAATGTAATAGAGAAAGCGGAGCGTATAGAAGAATGGCTGAAGGAAAATCCCGACCATGCAATCGTGAGAGAGTCGTTGGAAGCCTTGAAGGCAAGCATTCCCGAACCGATAGCCTTTGAGGACCTGGACTTCAACTTCGGTGAGCGTTGGATACCTACAGGTGTGTATTCCGCTTACATGAGCCACTTCTTCAACACACAGGTCAGCATCGTCTATTCCGACAGCATGGACGAATATTCGGCAAAATGCAGTATGAAGACCATGGCCATCACGGATGAGTATATGGTGAAGGGATATTACCGCCACTATGACGGCATGAGTCTTCTGAAACATGCCCTGCACAACACCTGTCCCGACATGATGAAGAGCATCGGTGAGGATGAACACGGCAACGACATCAAGGTGCGTGACAGCGAGGGCATACAGCTTGCCAATGCCAAGATTGACGAAATCCGCAACGGGTTCTCTGAATGGCTGGAGGAGCAGTCTGACTCCTTTAAGGAACGCTTGACAACGATGTACAACCGGAAGTTCAACTGCTTCGTGCGTCCGAAGTATGACGGTTCTCACCAGACCTTCCCCGGCTTGGACTTGAAAGCCCTTGGCGGAAAGTATGGCATCAAGAGTGTGTACCCAAGTCAGAAGGACTGTGTATGGATGCTTTTGCAGAACGGAGGTGGGATATGTGACCACGAGGTGGGAACAGGCAAAACCCTTATCATGTGCATGGCTGCGCATGAGATGAAACGCCTCGGTATGGCTCACAAGCCGATGATTATCGGGCTGAAAGCCAATGTCGCGGAGATAGCTGCCACCTATCAGACAGCTTATCCCCATGCGAGGATACTCTATGCCTCGGAGAAGGATTTTTCCACCAAGAACCGTGTCAGTTTCTTCAACAACATCAAGAACAACGACTATGACTGTGTAATCATGTCGCATGACCAGTTCGGGAAGATACCGCAATCGCCAGAACTCCAGCGGCAGATATTGCAGGCGGAGCTTGATACCGTGGAGGAAAACTTGGAAGTGATACGCACGCAGGGCAAAGACGTGTCGAGGGGAATGCTCAAAGGCTTGGAAAAGCGAAAGCAGAATCTGGAGGTGAAGTTGCAGAAGATAGCCTATAGCATAGAGCAGCGCACCGATGATGTGGTGGACTTCCGCATGATGGGCATTGACCACTTGTTTGTGGACGAGAGTCACCAGTTCAAGAACCTCATGTTCAACACCCGTCACGACCGTGTGGCAGGACTCGGCAACAGCGAGGGAAGCCAGAAGGCGCTCAACATGCTCTTTGCTATCCGTACCATACAGGAGCGGACAGGCAGAGACTTGGGAGCGACATTCCTGTCGGGAACAACTATCAGTAACTCACTGACTGAGTTGTATCTGCTCTTCAAGTACCTGCGCCCTAAGGAACTGGAGCGTCAGGACATCCGCTGTTTCGATGCGTGGGCGGCAATCTTCGCCAAGAAAACTACCGACTTCGAGTTTAACGTCACTAACAATATCGTGCAGAAGGAGCGTTTCAGATACTTCATCAAAGTGCCGGAGCTTGCAGCCTTCTACAACGAGATAACCGACTATCGTACGGCGGAGGCGGTTGGTGTGGACAGACCACAGAAGAACGAGATTCTTCATAACATACCACCGACACCAGAGCAGGAAGATTTCATCCAAAAGCTGATGGAGTTTGCAAAGACGGGTGATGCCACCATCCTCGGCAGACTGCCACTGTCGGAAACGGAAGAGAAGGCAAAGATGCTCATTGCCACGGACTATGCCCGAAAGATGGCTCTCGACATGCGCATGATAGACCCGACTTGTGAGGACCATCCCGACAATAAGGCAAGCCATTGTGCCAAGATGATAGCGGACTATTACAAACGCTATGACAATCACAAGGGCACGCAGTTCGTATTCTCAGATCTTGGCACATACAGACCTGGGGAATTCAACGTGTATTCTGAAATCAAGCGTAAGCTGATAGAGGATTATGGAATACCCTCGTCAGAGATTCGCTTCATTCAGGAGTGCAAGAACGAGAGGGCAAGAAAGGCGGTGATAGCAGCCATGAACGAGGGTTCGGTACGAGTATTGTTCGGCTCCACATCCATGTTGGGTACAGGCGTAAACGCACAAAAACGGTGTGTGGCTATCCATCATTTGGATACACCGTGGGTGCGACATGAAGTCGCATAGATAATTGTTGGAATGATACTTTAAGTATCAGTTTTAACCCGCTGTTCCGTCAGCGGTAGCCTACCGACCGATGCACCTTAATGTTGTATTAAGCGGTCGGGACAAAGTACACTTTCACAAGACAAGACAGAACCGTGAGGGGAAGTCAAGTATGGTTAGTATCATACCGTAGAGTGGCGAGGCTGGATAGTATGGTTAGCGTAAGCGAACTGTTAGTAAACTTCGTAATGTCGTAAAAGAGTGCAAGATACTGATACACTCTACCCAAAATGGGATGCGGTCAGATAATCCTCTCCATGGTAGGATTACACGGATGTAAAGACCGTCGGAGGATGAGACAGAACCTAACCTATCCGTTAGTTATCTATGTGGAACATGGTAAGCCTGTACATCTCCTGTCAGACAAAAGACAGGTAAGTTGAAAGTAATGGATGCTGAATGATGTGCAGGTATAAGATAACAGAGAAAGCGAATGCCGTTCTGTAATGGGACGGATAGGGTTTGAGCCACTTATCACGAGTTGACAAGGGACAACATCAACCTACCACGAAAGTGGGCAGACTTCTGTGGTAATGTTTGGGAGGCAAATACCCAACATTAGCCAAATGGTAATTCTTTACAATAAACTTTTAGAACTTTTTAAAGTAGGAATGCAAATGAACGATAAAATCAAAGAAAATCTCCTCGACCAATCGTGTGCGCCGACTGACAACCTGCAATCAAATTGGGACAGAATAGACTGGACTAAGGCGGAGCAAGCTGTTAAGAAGCTTCAAGCTCGTATTGTAAAGGCTCAGAAGGAAGGCAGACATAACAAGGTGAAAGCCTTGCAATGGACGCTTACCCACTCTTTTTACGCAAAAGCCTTAGCCGTAAAGAGGGTTACTTCTAACGGGGGTGGTTGTACTCCTGGGGTTGACAAAGAAATATGGGATACCCCTAAAGCTAAAATGCAAGCAATAACCCAACTCAAACGCAGAGGCTACCAGCCAATGCCGCTGAGAAGAGTTCATATCAAGAAGAGCAACGGCAAACTGCGACCGTTGGGAATACCGACAATGAAAGACAGAGCCATGCAAGCACTCTATCTTATGGCATTGGAGCCTGTATCAGAAACTACAGCTGATACTCGTTCATACGGTTTCCGCAAGGAACGCTGCTGTATGGATGCAATACAGCAATGTCATAACATTCTCCGAAAGGGATATTCTCCCGAATGGATTTTGGAGGGTGACATAAAAGGGTGTTTTGACCATATCAGCCATGAGTGGTTACTTGCCAATATCCCAATGGATAAGGCAATACTCCGAAAATGGTTGAAATGTGGCTATGTTTTCAACAAGCAAATGTTCCCGACCGAGGAAGGAACACCGCAAGGTGGTATAATTTCTCCGACACTTGCCAATATGACTTTGGACGGATTGCAGAAAGCTCTTGCAGATAGATATAAGCGCCATCATGTTAATGGTAAGTTGTATTCACCAATGGTGAACCTTGTACGTTATGCGGATGATTTTATCATCACTTGCGAGAACAAGGAAACTCTTGAAAATGAAATCAAGCCATTGGTTGCTGAATTTATGTCTGAAAGAGGTCTGACCTTATCAGAGGAAAAGACGGTGATAACCAACGTGCATGACGGTTTTGATTTTCTTGGCTTTAATATCCGCAAATACGGCAAGGACATATTGACCAAGCCGACAAAGAAATCCGAGAAACGCTTTATGGAGAATATCCGTAAGGTAATTAAGGAGAACAAGGGTTGCAGACAGGAGTCGTTAATCAGAATGTTGAACTCTAAAATCCGAGGATGGGGAGGTTATTATCAGCATGGAGCGACACGTGATTCATTTCACAGAATCGACCATCAGATATTCCTCTCACTATGGCAATGGGCAAAACGCCGTCATTCCAAGAAAGGGAAACGGTGGATAAAAGACCGATATTGGCATGACATTCGAGGGAACAAATGGACTTTCGCTTCAAAATTCAAGAAACCAAACGGAAAGGAAGACCAATTGACATTATTGTCTCTGACTTCATCGTTTCCATTCCTGCAATACACGCAGATTAAAGGAGACATGAACCCGTTTGATGCAGACTGTCGTCTGTACTTCTATAAAAGAAAGAAGTCGAAAATGCTTGTTACGCTAAAAGGACGCAAGTCACTGCTGTACCTATGGGAAAAGCAAGGACGCAAATGTCCTATATGCGGTGAGCCTATTGATACGCACAAGGCATGGAATGTCATGCCAACCGTTCAAAACGGAAAGAAATGCAATCTGTTGGTTCATGATGAATGTTTTAAATTATCCCGCAAATCAAATGGAAACAAGAAGTAGTTTGAGCCGGTCTCTGCATACAAACAGAGGCTTAGAAAAGCTTGAGCCGTATGAGGGGAAACTCTCATGTACGGTTCTTAGGGGGGAAGAGGGCAGCAATGCCCTTGACCTACCCGATCGACCGTCAGACTTGGCACAGCGTGACGGTCGAGGTGTGCGTGCCGGCAACGAGATTGCCAAACTGTATGCCGACAATAAGGTGGATGTCATCATCTATGCGGTGGAAAAGTCGCTTGACTCGTACAAGTTCAATCTGCTGCACTGCAAGCAGACGTTCATCTCGCAGTTGAAAAGCGGAGCCTTGGGAGCGAGAACCATTGACGAGGGAGCGATGGACGAGAAATCGGGCATGAATTTTTCCGAGTATATGGCTATTCTCTCCGGAAATACTGACTTGCTTGACAAGGCGAAGCTGGAGAAGAAGATTGCTTCTCTGGAGGGTGAGCGCAAATCGTTTAACAAGGGTAAGCGTGACTCAGAAACAAAATTGCAGTCAAAGACGTCAGAGCTGGGTAACAACAAAGCCTCTCTCAAGGGAATGACCGAGGACTACGGCAAGTTTATGGGCAAAGCCAAGAAAGACAAGGACGGCAACATCCTCAACCTCATCACTCTTGATGGTGTGGAGTCCACGAACTTAGAGGTTATAGGAAAGCATCTGCAAATGTTGGCGGAGAAAGAGACAACTGGCGGACAATACAAGCGGATTGGAGAAATCTACGGATTCCCTGTCAAGATTGTCAGCGAGACGAGTTTCGAGAATGGTCTTCCATTTGTAGACAACCGCTTTTTTGTCGAGGGCAATTACAAGTACCAGTACAACTACGGTCACATTGCCAAGTCGGACCCGATAGCAGCGGCAAACAACTTTCTGAATGCCTTACAGAAGATACCAAGCTACATTGAGCAGTATGATTCAAGATGCAAGGCTTTGGAAAAGGAAATACCGCAACTCCAAGAGATAGCTGGCAAGACATGGAAGAAAGAGGATGAGCTGAAAAGTCTGAAAGCGGAACTGGCGGCGTTGGACAGGAAAATACAGTTAGAATTGGCACCACCACAGGAGCAAGATACTGCTGAAAAACACGAAACAAAGAATATAGAAACAGAACAAAGCATAGTTGGAAAACAAGCACGCTCCTTCTGTCGGTTATGACACCTTATTATATATAGGGGTATCTTAATGTTTTTATCATAATAAGATACCCCTGTTTTTATCTAAAAAATGGCGAAATATTCAATAAATAGCCTTTAAAACAAACTTTTTGGAAATATCACAGCAATATTTAGAATAATTATTGTATTTTTGCATACGAATTATATATCTATAAAAGTATGGCAAAGAAAGATGTAAACAGATTGAAGATAATGTTGGCAGTAACCAAGCGCTCAAACAAGTGGTTGGCAGAAATGTTGGGTAAAGACCAAGCAACCATTTCTAAATGGTGCACCAATACTTGCCAACCAGACTTGGAAACCTTAATACGGATTTCTGATTTGCTGAAAGTGGATGTAAACGATTTGTTGAACAAAGAATGTATCAAAGAATGATGGACGATATATTGAAACAGATAAAGGCTGGCGAGGTGTCGGGGGTGCAGTTCAAGGAACGCATTCTCGACAAATATTACACCGGTGTGGGTAGCGGTATCACTCGTGCACTTGATGAAGATGTTAATGTCACGTTTATGAATAATGACAATATAGCCAAATACATCACCTCCCTTGTTGCAGCAGGATATTTGCAGATGACTAATCCAGATAATCCTACAGCAAGTAATCAAAAATACAAGAAAGTAAACAAAAGATAAGAAGCGTATGGATTCATTATTTCTATTTCAGTTTGCATGCTTCATATTCATGCTCGTCAATGCCTTCATCGTAGCACTCTCTCATCTGCATGTAAGATGGGAGAACAAGCGGTATGAGCGTTCTCGATGGATGATCGTTGCTGCCCTGATAGGACTGGCGATACAATATGTGCTGCAGATGACTTTCGGGTTCCGTGCTATGCACGATAATCTGGGGGCGGTCATCAACATCCTCCTCTATACCCCCTGCTTCTCGCTTATCTCCATAGGAATCTACAACATAGAAACCACCCGTGCTAACCTCAGAAAGATGATACTGATGTGCAGTGGTATTTATGCTGCCATCATTGTGGTCTTTTGCGTGGGTATCAGTCTTCATCATAGCCTGTATATCAGAGAGGGGCTTTATCTGATGCTGACTCTGTTTTGTGTAAGTGTTTTCTATTGCATATACATGATTATTCAGGAGATGATTAGGCGTAAAAATATGTTGGAGACAATGGCGGCAACGGATTTGTTGCCTTACGTGAAATATTCGCGTGCAAGTGTAATCATTCTATGGCTCGCAGTTCTCGCTATGCCAGTTGCCATCTTTTCTACTACCTTATTATATATAGTAGGTCCAGCCGTATTGCTTGCCTTGCTGTTCTTCAACCTTACGTTTATCGCTCTCGGCAGCAGTTATATTCCAACAGAAGAGCTATTGGATAAAGAAGAGGAAAATCAACGAAGCGGAGAGAAAAAACCTTTACAGCAATTGTCTGAGGAGCGCAGAAACTTTATCCAAAACAGTCTTGACCAATGGTGTATGGATTTGGGCTATAAGGATTGTAATGTAAACATGTTGACGCTTTCTCGCACACTTTGTATCTCCAAGGATGAGTTATCTGTATTCTTCGACCAGTATCTGAAAACTACATTCAGAATATGGCTTGGTGATATACGTTTCAATGCGGCAAAGAAGATGATGTTTGAATTTCCAGACTATAGTAATGACATTATTTCTGCCGAGTGTGGCTTCTCTGCCCGTACCTATCTGTACCGGATATTCAAGTCAAAGGAAGGTTGTACGCCTACCGAATGGCGAGAAGAACAAGTTGCAAATGCAGCACCAGATGATAAAAAACAGGATTAACCATTTTTCAATAAATATCAGAAAAACGCATAATAAAAGGGAATAAATCGTTAAAATGGGTGTCTACTTCCTACGAAGTAGACACCTAAAACATAGGAAGTAGACACATTGACAGGGGAATGCGCCTCCTTTTTTACATGAAAAACACTATCTTTGTGCCATGAAAGAAATGTTAGAATCTATACCAAGGATAGAATTAGCCCTGATCATCATCGGGGTGTTTGTACTCATATTAGGTATTATCTTGGGATATGCCATGATACATGAGTACAGGATATATCTTGATGATCACTATAAGGCTCGCTATAGCTTTCGTGACTTCATCAAGAGGGAACGCTTTTATATATAGGGAGGTTCTAAAAATTGGTTTTAATGGCACAGATAAGACAGAACCTCTTTTAGCCTTATCAGCTCCATTAGTTTAGGTGCAAACTATAGGGAGGTTCTAAAAATTGTTTTTTGACGGCGCG
>Ga0129317_1001309_pt1 | contig 19020 bp, 18 predicted proteins | sample Cm1ome_FD_94430 | JGI IMG/M metagenome (GOLD analysis project Ga0129317, IMG submission 94430) | Eastern black-and-white colobus group fecal microbial communities from Wisconsin, USA - Cm1105 metagenome | ecosystem: Host-associated > Mammals > Digestive system > Large intestine > Fecal | place... | reverse complement strand
GATTTTTTTGTATAACGATTTGATTCCACCTGCATAGCAGGTGGGTTTTGGTTTCAAGCATTTCCATTTTTCGGAACACGAAAAACTCCAATGCTTTCAACAGGCTAAAGCCCATACAAAAAGCTGCCCCTCATCGGGACAGCCTTCCTATTCATATTATTCATATTAGATTACGCAAATTTCAAAAATGCTCTATAGCCTTTTACTGCTTCATAAACATCTGCTTTACTGCTTACTTCGTATGGTGCATGCATATTAAGAACTGCCACACCACTGTCAATAACTTCCATACCATAATTTCCCATGATATAAGCGATTGTTCCACCGCCTCCTACATCAACTTTGCCAAGTTCAGAGAACTGATAAGTAGTATTTCCTTGTTCAAAAATACGGCGCAGATCTCCAAGATATTCTGCATTTGCATCGTTCGATCCGCCTTTTCCGCCTTTTCCTGTAAATTTATTGATGGAAAGTCCTTTTGAGAGGAAAGCTGCGCTTCTCTTTTCAAACGCTTCTGCATACAGTGGATCATAGCCGGCACTTACATCAGAAGAAAGCATACGTGATCTTTCTAATGCACGACGAACCTTCAAATCTGATTCTCCTTCATTAAGCGCAATAAGTTCTGCCACAATATTTTCAAAGAAGCGAGACTGCATTCCAGTTGCACCCATACTTCCTACTTCTTCTTTATCTACCAAAAGACAGCAGCTTGTACGAGTTGTGTGCTCCACATCAAGCATTGCAAAAAGTGAAGTAAATGCACAGACTCTGTCATCCTGTCCATAAGCGAGAATCATGCTGCGGTCAAATCCACAGTCTCTTGCCTTGCCTGCCGGAACGATTTCCAATTCTGCTGATGTAAAGTCTTCTTCTTCAATATCATAAGTATCTTTTAAAATCTTAAGGATATTTGCTTTTACTGCGTCTTTTTCTGCTTCTTCACCTGTCACAGGACTGTTTCCGATCAGAAGATCCAGTTTTTCACCTTCAATAACTACGCTGGCTTTCTTGTCAAGCTGCTGAGCTGACAGATGCACCAGAAGGTCTGTAATTACAAAAACCGGGTCAGCAGCATCTTCTCCAACACAGATGTTCACAACAGTTCCATCCCTTTTCACTACTACACCGTGAAGTGCCATAGGACTTGTAACCCACTGATATTTCTTAAGGCCTCCATAGTAATGTGTATCAAGATATGCAAACTCATCTGATTCATACAATGGATTCTGTTTAATATCAATACGTGGCGAGTCAATATGTGCACCTAAGATATTCATACCATTTGAAATTGGTTCTTCACCCATTCTGAATAAAGCAATTGTTTTTTTCATGCAAACAGCATAAACTTTGTCTCCACACTGAAGAGCTTTTCCCTCAGCGAGAACTGTATCAATATTTTTATAACCAGCTTCTTCTGCCATTACAACAGCCAGTTCCACGCACTCTCTTTCTGTTTTGCCTTTATCAAGACATTCTTTGTACTTTTCGTTGATTTCATGAAGTTCTTGTAATTCCTGCTCACTGTAAGATAACCACAAATTCTTCTCTTTCATGTCCATTCTCCTTTTTCAAATTTCCATATTATCGTTCGTTCTTATGAACCGTACTTTAATCATTATAACATTTTATTTTTCTAAATCAACTGTCATTTCCATAATTGTTTTCCCATAAACAGGATGTCTTTTATATGGTGCAATTTCCTGCAAAGGTTTCAGAACAAACAGGCGATTCTGCACATCTACATGTGGAATACAAAGTGCTTCTTCCTGGATAATTTCGTTGTCATAAAAAATAATGTCAAGATCCAGTGTCCTTGGGCCCCAGTGTATCGTCCGTTCTCTTTTGGCCTCTGCTTCTATTTCATGCAGAAGCTCCAAAAGTTCCTGTGGGGTAAGCAGCGTATCCATCACAAGTGCACCATTTAAAAATGTATCCTGATCCACACCTCCATACGGCTCTGTCTCAATCAAAGAAGATACGCTCTTCACACGACAATCCTTTCTATTTCTAAGCTTCTCGATCGCCTGCGAAATATAAGCCTCTTTATCTCCCATATTTGAACCAACCGCGAGGCAGACCTCATGCCATTTTCTTCTGATGGAAACAGACACGTAATCAAGCGGAAGTCCAATCGGGGCCCACGGTTTCTTCACCTCCAGTTCAACCTCACGTATCTTTTCATCATAAAGAAGTACGCTCTCTGCCAGATGCTCCGCTACAGCTTCGATTAATGCAAAGGTATTTTCTTCCAGTTCCTTTTTGATCAAATGGGACACAAACCCATAGTGCACAGAAGCATCCAGCCGATCTGTTCTTCCGGCCTTTCTTGTATCCAAATATAACATGCAGGAAACAATAAATTTCTGACCTAATTTTGTTTCTTCCGGAAACACACCATGATTTCCAAACACTTCCAGATTTTCAATTTTGATTTTATCCATATCTGTACCCCTTGCTATGGTCTTTTCAAAATGGTCTCTGCCATCTGAATTGCTCTCTTATTTTTCTTCACATCATGTACACGTACGAATCCATACCCCTGTTCTACTGCCATGACCGTGGTTACAAGCGTTCCTTCTTCCCTTTCTGTCACCGGAAGGTTCAATGCATTTCCGATCATTGATTTTCTTGATGTACCGAGAAGAAGCGGATACCCCAACTTATGAAAGACATCCAGGTGTTTCATCACGTCCAGATTCTGTTCGTATGTTTTCCCGAATCCAACTCCCGGATCCAGAATGATTTTATCTGCTTCAATGCCTGCTGCCTTCACAGCCTGAATACATTTTTCCAGATCCTGACACATATCATTTAAGAAGTCCTCATAAATCGTTTGGTTCCTGTTATGCATCAGACAGCAGGCGACATCATATTTCTTGATAATCTCCGGCATCCTTTCATCGTACAGGCATCCCCAGATATCATTTACCAGATCTGCACCTGCGCCAAGTGTTGCTTCTGCGACTTCACTTTTATAAGTATCAACAGAGACAGGAATATCATAATTTTTTTTGATCTTTTCTATAATCGGAGCAACTCTTTCCATCTCTTCTTGTACACTGATCTGTATGTGCCCCGGTCTTGTAGATTCTCCTCCAACGTCAAGGATATCCACACCTTCTTTTATCATTTCCTCTGCATGAAGCATAGCTGCATCTTCTTCATTCCATTTTCCTCCATCTGAAAATGAATCCGGTGTCACATTCAAAATTCCCATAACATACGTATGATTTTTCGTGTCGAATTCTTTATTTCCTATTCTCATTTTGCACCTCTACCACAATATTCTTTTGTTTTTCTTTTCTTCGCTCCAGTTACATTCTGCTTCTTTTCTACAGGAAAAGCAAGCTCTGGACAACTTGTCCGCATCATAAATAATCTTTGCAAGATCACCATCTCCATCTCCCTTGCGGTGAGCCAGAATAGCTTTTACAATGTTATCTCTTTCTTCTGCTGAAAATCCAGTTTCCTCCAGAATGGTCTGCGCGATTTTTGCACTTGCCACTTCATGCGGAATTTTTTCCAGATACTGCTGCCATTTTCCAATATCATGAAGCAAGGCAGTTGCGTAAATTTCTTCTTTAGAAACTTTATAGTTCCTCTCTAATTTGAAAATATAAGCAATCCTTGCCACATCCATAAAATGTTCGATATCATGTCTGCAAAACTGACGCTTTTCTTCTGCTTTTCTGTTTTTTTCTATATTCTGTATATAAAGCGGATGTGTAAATACCTTCCACACCCGCTCCATATTTTTTAATTCCTTTTCTTTCTGACTCAAATCCATGGCTATTCTCTCACCATTCGGAAGAACATGTTCTGAAGTTTTTCATTGTCTTCAAATGCTCCCCTCGTCACAACGCTGACAGTCTTACTTCCAGGCTTTTTCACACCACGCATCGTCATACACATATGCTCCGCTTCAACAAGAACCATAACACCCTTGGGTGCCAGATATTTCATCAACGCATCTGCTATTTCCACAGTCATCTTCTCCTGAAGCTGAAGACGTCTTGCATACACTTCCACCGTACGTGCCAACTTACTAAGTCCAACTACTTTTCCATCCGGAACATAAGCAATATACACTTTCCCATAAAATGGCATCATATGATGCTCACACATAGAATAGAATGTGATGTCCTTTTCCACAACCATCTCTGCATTTTCCGCCGTAAAAGTCTTTTTCAGATGTTCCTCTGCCGATTCATACATTCCACCGCAGATTTCTTCATACATTCTGGCAATTCTGTCAGGGGTCTCTACAAGACCTTCTCTTTCGGGATTTTCACCGATTCCCTCCAACAGAAGCCTGATTCCCTGTTCAATTTTCTGTTTATCCATCATATTTCTGCCCTTCCTTCCAAACGAATCACTTCTCCCAGATAAGAAAGTGATCCAAAGACAAGTATTCCCTGATTGTGATCTATTTTATTCCTTGCGAGTTTCAGTGCATCTGCAACATTTTCCACCATTTGTGCCGGTATTTTCTGCGCCTTCAGCTCCTGTACCAGATCTTCCTTTTTAAGCGTGCGCTCCCGATTCGGGAGATCAATCGCATAAACATATTCTAGATATGGCTTCATGATCTGTATCATCTTTCTATACTCTTTATCCCGGAATACTCCCATTATTGCCACAAGTTTCTTCTCTTGTAAATAGTTTTCTACATTTTCTGCCAAACGCACTGCCGCATTCTCATTATGTGCCCCGTCTGCAATAATAAGAGGCTTTCTTCCCAATACCTGAAATCTCCCCGGCCATGTGGCATTCTCCAGACCTCTTCTTATGGCTTCAATGGAAATTGACACGCCTTTTTTTCTGAGAGCGAACACAATTTCCAGTGCGGTCGCTGCATTTTCTATCTGGTTCATTCCGAGCAGATGAATCTTCACTTCTTTAAATTCTTTATAAGAAAAAACCTGTTCCTCCAGATCCGATTTCTGAACACTGATCCGGGACATATCCACCATCTGAAGTCTTCCTTCCGATGCAATTCTCAAAACAGTCTCCACAGCCTCCTTTTGTGGTGCAGAAACCACACTGGCTTCTGACTTTATGATTCCCGCCTTCTCGGATGCAATTTCTTCTATTGTATTTCCCAAAACTCCCATGTGATCCATACTGATCGACGCAAATGCACACACTATCGTATTTTTCACGATGTTTGTAGCATCCATTCTTCCTCCAAGCCCCGTTTCCAGAATAACATAGTCGCATTTTTCTTTTGCAAAAAACCAAAAAGCTATTGCAGTCTCTATCTCAAAAGCAGTAGGTGAAGCATATCCTTTTTTCAGCATTCTTTCTACCGCCGCTTTGATTTCTCCGGTTATTTCTGCAAATGTCTCTTTTCCCATATAAATTCCATTGATTTGAAAACGTTCCAGATACTCCATCACCGTTGGTGAAATATATCGTCCTACTTTGTATCCTTCTTCCTTTAAAATGGTAGAAATAAATGCAAGTATAGAACCTTTTCCATTTGTACCTGCAATATGAATAAATGTAAGCTCATCCTGCGGATTATTCAGTTCCTCAAGTAAAATGCTTATACTTTCCAAGCCAAGTACACTTCCGTATTTCGATGCCTGATCCAAATATACCCTTGCTTCTTCGTATAACATATCTTTTTTCCTTCCTTTGCATTGCGTTTCCTATTCACCGCTATCTTACCACAGTTTCGTAACAAAAAGAAGTAGCAGCTTCCTTTTACGGAAGCTGCCCACTCTTTCTATCTCTTACCATGCAAATTTTTCTTCAAAGTAAGCTTTCAGATCTTCAATTTTAACTCTTTCCTGTTCCATTGTATCACGGTCACGCACGGTAACTGCTCCATCTGTCTCAGATTCAAAATCGTATGTGATACAGAATGGTGTTCCGATTTCATCCTGACGACGATATCTCTTACCAATATTACCTCTGTCATCAAATTCGCAGTTGTAATATTTGCTGAGTTCTGCATAAATCTTCTCCGCACCTTCATTCAGCTTCTTAGAAAGTGGAAGTACCCCAATCTTAACCGGTGCAAGTTCTGGATGGAAATGAAGAACAGTACGTGTATCTCCGCCTTCTAATTCTTCTTCATCGTAAGCTCCGCAAAGGAACGCCAGAACAACACGGTCTGCTCCGAGTGATGGTTCAATTACATACGGAACGTATTTTTTCTGCTTTTCATCATCAAAATACGACATATCCTGTTTTGATACATTCTGATGCTGTGTCAAATCGTAGTCTGTTCTGTCTGCAATTCCCCAAAGTTCTCCCCATCCAAATGGGAATAAGAATTCGATATCTGTTGTCGCTTTGCTGTAGAAGCTCAATTCTTCCGGTGAATGATCACGGCAGCGCATTTCCTCTTCTTTCATTCCGAGAGACTGCAACCAGTCTATACAAAACTGTTTCCAATATGCAAACCATTCCAAATCTGTATCCGGTTCGCAGAAGAATTCTAATTCCATCTGCTCAAATTCACGTGTACGGAATGTGAAGTTACCTGGTGTAATTTCATTACGGAATGATTTTCCGATCTGTCCGATACCAAATGGGATTTTCTTTCTTGAAGAGCGCTGAACATTCTTAAAGTTTACGAAAATACCCTGTGCTGTTTCCGGTCTCAAATAAACGACGTTCTTGGCATCTTCTGTTACACCCTGGAAAGTCTTAAACATAAGGTTAAATTCACGAATTTCTGTAAAGTTCTTTTTGCCGCAGCTTGGGCATACAATATCATGTTCCTGAATATACGCTTCCATCTGTTCATGTGTCCATGCATCAACACTTTCTTCGAATGTGATTCCATGTTCAAACGCATATTCTTCAATTAATTTATCCGCACGGAAACGTTCATGACATTCTTTACAGTCCATAAGCGGATCACTGAATCCACCCAAATGTCCGGAAGCAACCCATGTCTGTGGATTCATAAGAATCGCACAATCTACACCTACATTGTATGGATTTTCCTGAATAAATTTCTTCCACCAGGCGCGCTTTACATTGTTCTTTAATTCAACACCAAGGTTTCCATAGTCCCATGTATTTGCAAGCCCACCGTAGATTTCAGAACCTGGATATACAAAACCCCTACTCTTTGCTAAAGCTACAATTTTATCCATTGTCTTTTCTACCATAATACCAATCCTCGCCTTCTCTTCATTATATAGGAGCCTTAACTCCATCTCTCCCTGATTCTCTTTATTATACAGATAACTTATGTAATTTGCAAGCCTTTTAAGTCTTTTCGTCATTTTCTTAACAAAGTTCTGTCAATTGCCTTATGATTTCCAACGATTTAAAATGCTTTTCTACATAAACTTCTTTATATCGTTCCATAATTCTGTCAAATTCTTTTGTAACTTCTTCGCTGAGCTGAAACGTATATAATTTCTCTATAGAAGAAGAAATGATATACTGCATTGCATACAAAGTGGAAGTGTTCAATTTCCATCCATCCGTCACACTCCGATCACATTCATTACAAACAAGACCACCTGCTTTCACACTAAACACGCATAGCCGGTCCTTACATCCGCAGATTACACACTGAAATACCTGGGGACCCTCTCCATTAATACTGATCGCTTTCAGTTCAAAAATATTTCTCACCAATGGCAGTGGAAGAATCCGTCTGGTCAGCACGCGCATGGTCTGAAATAGAAGCCTCAACATTTCACGCTCATCATTTCCTTCTTTTGCATAATAATCTGCAAATTCAAGAAAATAAAATGCATAATACGCCGCCTCCACATCCGTTCTGAGTTCAGCAAAATAATGCGAAATCTCTGCCGAATGAATCGTGTAAGAAGTTCTCCCTTCATAGAGGCTGAACATTCCAAAAGAGCAAGGAGCCGTCACTCCTGCAAGGTGACTCTGCGGCCGCCTTGCTCCCTTGGCAAACGCTGACAGCTTTCCCCGCTCCTTTGTCAATATGACAACTCTTTTATCATACTCTCCTATCGGTGATGCCGAGATCACCATTCCTGTCACTGTGATTAACTGACTCACTCTTTTGGTCCTCGTACTTTTTCATAATGTCCTGACAGGTTTTGATTCCTTTATACGAAAGATAATCCTCTACTTTTCCTGTCATGGCAAATTGTTTCCAATATTCTTCCATTCAGAGCACCTACCTTTTCTTCTGCATATATTTCATTTTAATTAGTAGATTCTCCAAACTCTCTTTTCCTATACCGGACAATATCTGCCAGTAGATTTTCCAGTGAATCCCTTGACATTTCTAAAATTCATCATTCTCATGATAGCCAAAATTCTTAATCAAGAAATCACTGTCCCTCCAGTCTTTCTTTACTTTTACCCACAATTTTAAATTTACTTTGCAATCGAGAAGACGTTCAATCTCATATCTTGCAGTGCTTCCTATTTTTTTCAGCATGGCACCTTGTTTTCCAATAATGATTCCTTTATGGGAGTCCCGTTCACAGATGATAGTTGCATCTATATCAATAATATTTTTGCGCGCTTTCATCCGTTCAATGGAAACAGCAATTCCGTGTGGAATCTCTTCATTCAGAGAATGTAACGCCTTTTCCCGGATCAGTTCCGCTACAATCTGTCTTTCCGGCTGATCTGTGATTGTGTCTTCATCATAAAACTGCGGGCCATACGGGAGATACTTCATAATAACTTTCAGAAGCTCTTCTGTATTCTTCCCTGTTTTAGCTGACACAGGCACGATATCCGCAAAATCATATGCCTCACTATATTTTAAGATACAAGGAAGAATCTCTTCTTTTTTCACGGTATCTTCCTTATTGATCACAAGTACAACCGGCGTCTTTACCTTTTTAAGCTGCGAAATAATACGCTGTTCTCCTGCTCCGATAAATGTCGTTGGCTCAACAAGCCACAAAACAACATCCACCTCACTTAGTGTACGTTCTGCCACATTTACCATATATTCGCCAAGTTTATTCTTCGCCTTGTGAATACCGGGTGTATCTACAAAAATAATCTGCCCTTCTTCTGTTGTAAGAACCGTCTGAATACGATTTCTTGTGGTCTGTGGTTTATTGGATGTAATCGCAATCTTCTGTCCGATCAAATAGTTCATAAGGGTGGATTTTCCCACATTCGGACGTCCGATCAATGTTACAAACCCTGATTTAAAATCTGATTTCATTTCTTTTCCTCGTTTTATCTTTCTTTAGAGCAACGCTGTCACTTCATCAAATACGTCTTTTGCTTCCTCGATTTTTGTTTCATTTCCGATCACACAGATCTGTTTCTCCACAAGTACAGCCTCTGCAATTTCCGAGAGCTTTCGAATATCTTCCTGCGTTGCGCCAAGGATTTCTCTTCTCTCTGCACGGATCATCTCCGCTGTCACATGGCTCATATACAGATTCATGGAACGATCTCCTTTCGCCGCAGGTGACATCGGCTGATCAATATTACTGATTGTACCAATAATATATTTTGTCATATCACGTTCACTTACTGTAAAGTTCCTGAGATACTCCGGCACTCCCGCATATGTCTCCAGTGTTTTCTTAAGATTTGGATCTCTATAAGAAACAAAATAGCCTTCTCCGATACGATTAAAGTTACACATGCATCCATATGCACCGCCCTTGACCCTGATATTCATCCAGAGATATTCATAACTCATGATAACCTTCAAAATCTGAAGAGCTCCGACATATTCCTCGCCAGCATCAATAAAATTTCCTGCCTGTGCAACAAATTGTACTTTAGAAGATGTCTGAAATCCTTCATTTTTCTTTTCACAGTGAAGAACACATCTGCTTTCCGGCTTCTGTTCCTCAAAAAGTCCTGCATTTACTTTTGAAATCTCTTCTTCCAATCCACGAAGGCCTTCCCTTGAGGCCGTATAGCTGATCATCATATTTCCTCTGCGGCAGATCAGGCGAATCAGTTTCTGAAGATTCTGAATCAATATTTCTTTTTCCGCATCAAAATTCTCTGCGATCCGGCTGATATGTTTATAATATTCCACACCATTCGTCAAATCTTTGAATCTGGAGAGCGGTGACTGATATGCCATGGCACGTGTTACCGATACAGCATGTCCGGAAGAGAGGAAACGCATCTGCAGACGCGACACATTCATATCCAGAATTTCTTTCAGTCGTTTTTCATCATCCAATTTCGATCTGGTAAGGATTTCCAGCATCATCTGAAGGGCAAATGGAATCTTATCATAAAGTGCTTTCGTCTTAGCCTCCAACGTGGCTTTGAATTCCTTTTCTTTTACTTTTGTTACATCAGCATAAAGTTCCATGGACGTACCGATACCGCCTGTATGCACGTTAATTTCATTGAAAAGTTCACTGTATTCATAATTTTCCGTATCAATAATCCCAAGAACTGCCTGCAAAATTCCCACATACGGAAGTAGATCTTCCGGAACTTCTGACAGATCAAACATCAGTTCCAGATATCCAATTCCATTTGTCTCTACTTCATGGAAAATGACCGGAACTCCTGCAATCTTCATTTCTTCATTATAAATTGGAGCAATCTCTTCTGAAATATCCGCTCTGGTAAGCACCGGAATCTTTTCAATATCTTCCGGACTTGACGGTTCGTCCTGATACTCCATCAGACGCAAGGTTTTCTCTACAATCTCATTCAATGCTTCTTCGCTCAAAGATTCCTTATATTTTTGCAGTCTCTCTTTCAGCTCAGCATCCATTCTATCTGTTCGTCCTTTCTCAGGAACCACCGTCACAATCGTACCGTGCTGATTATCTAACAAATATTTTCGAATCAATTCTTCAAAGTAGTTGCTATTTATTTGTTCTTTTAAAAACTTAAAAGTTTCTATTTCTTCTGCATACATGAATGGATTATTGTCATCATAAAGCCAACTGTCCAACATAGAAAGTCCATAAATCAATCCTTTTGGATAGCCTCCGAAATCTGCTTCTCTATAGCGGAACTCATGATAATTAATTCCTGCTTCCAATGATTTTTTATCAATTCCATTTTCCACCAGATTTCGCAATGTATCTTCGATCACACGCACAAACGTTTCTTTCTGTTCCGCATTGGCATTCTTTGCCACAACCGAAAAGATCGGCTGGTATGTGGACGCATCATAAGATCCCGTAATATCTTTTCCAATTCCTGCATCCTGCAGCGCTTTCTTGAGCGGCGCCCCCGGAGCAGAAAGAAGTGCATAGTCCAGCACATCAAATGCAAGGCATAATTCTTTATCAAGACTTGTCCCCACAACTTTATTGTACGACAGATACGTGTTGTCTTCCTCTGACTCACTGGTAGAAATAGAATACGTCGCCTGGATATCCCGCATCTTGTCAAAAGTTTCCTGATGACCGATTTGGGAATCTATTTCCTGCATTTCATATTTCGAAAGATATTCTTTATCCAGCCATTCCAGCTTTTCCTCCATATCCATATCACCGTATAGATAAATATAACTGTTCGATGGATGGTAATAAGTACGATGGAAATTCAGGAACTCTTCATACGATAACTCCGGAATCACTTCCGGATCTCCGCCGGATTCGTTTGCATAAGTAGTATCCGGGAACAATGAATTCAAAATCATTCGATCCAACACTCCATCCGGTGATGAAAATGCGCCTTTCATTTCATTATACACAACACCATTATATTTCAGCTCATCTTCCTTATCTTCCAGATGATAGTGCCATCCTTCCTGCCGGAAGATTTCTTCATATTTATAAATATTCGGATGCAGCACCGCATCCATATATACATCCATCAGATTCTGAAAATCTTTTTCATTGCAGCTCGCAACAGGATATACTGTCTTATCCGGATATGTCATAGCATTCAGGAATGTATTTAAAGATCCTTTCACCAGCTCTACAAATGGATCTTTTGCCGGAAATTTATCTGATCCGCAAAGAACACTATGTTCTATAATATGTGGTACTCCGGTACTGTTCTGCACAGGAGTACGGAACGCAACCGAAAATACTTTATTATCATCATCATTGGATACCAGCAAAATTCTTGCTCCACTTTTCTTATGTTTCAATAGCATTCCTTCTGATTTTATATCAGTCAGTTCTTTCTGCATAATCATTTCATATGCATGAAGCTTTGTTACATTCATTCAAATTTTCCTCCATAATTAACTAACATCACCAATCTCGTAATTGTTATTTTACACTGTTAAAACTTTTGATACAAGGGTTTATATTTTTAATTAGTTAAAAAGCGCCACACTGTAACGTATGACGCTTTAAACTTCTCTTTATTCATTTGCCATTAGGCTTCGCACATCTACGATCTATTCTTCCAGCTTTCCGTCAAATACATTTCTGATAACCATCAGTGTTACAATCATAAGAATCACACCGACCGGAAGTGCAATCCATGCACTCTGCACAAATCCTGCAACAATATAAGTCACAAATGATACTGCTGCACATGTAATTGCATATGGAAGCTGTGTATTTACATGATTGATATGATTACTCTGTGCTCCGGCAGATGCCATAATTGTGGTATCTGAAATCGGTGAACAATGGTCTCCACATACCGCGCCGGCCATGCAGGCTGAGATAGAGATAATCATCATTGTTTCATTGTTTCCAGCAAACACATTTACTACAATCGGAATAAGGATACCAAAGGTTCCCCATGATGTTCCTGTTGCAAACGCAAGGAAACATGCAACAATAAAGATGATCGCCGGAAGGAAATTGAGTACTCCAGTTGCACTTGCTTCTACTACAGAAGCCACATATTCTGCTGCTCCAAGACTTTCTGTCATTGCTTTTAATGTCCATGCAAATGTTAAAATCAAAATTGCAGGAACCATTGCTTTAAAGCCTTCCGGAATACATTCCATACAATCGTGAAAAGATAATACTTTTCTTGAAATATAAAGAACCATCGTGATGATCAGACCGAAGAAACTTCCAAGCATAAGCCCAACAGATGCATCACTTGCAGAGAACGCTTCTATAAATCCTTTTCCCTCGAAAAATTCACCAGTATAAATCATACCAATTACACAGCAGACAATAAGTGAAATAATTGGAATTACCAGATCAATCACTTTTCCATTTTGGTTTGCCTCTTCCCCTTCACTTGCATTTGCATATGGTCTGTCCGGTGTTGTAAACAGATCACCTTTTAATGCATTCTTCTCATGTAATTTCATCGGACCATATTCCATTTTTAAAACTACCATGCCTACCATCATAACCAGTGTCAATAATGCATAAAAGTTATACGGAATTGCGCGGATAAAAATAGAAAATCCGTCTTCCCCTTTTACAAAACCGGTTACTGCTGCAGCCCATGAAGAGATCGGTGCGATAATACAAACCGGTGCTGCTGTTGCATCAATGAGATATGCCAGTTTTGCACGGGATACGTTTGCTTTATCTGCCACCGGACGCATAACGCTTCCTACCGTTAAACAGTTAAAATAGTCATCAATGAAAATAAGAACTCCAAGAAGAATGGTTGCAAGCTGTGCACCCACACGGCTTTTCACATGTTCACTTGCCCAGCGTCCAAATGCTGCAGAACCTCCGGCTCTGTTCATCAGACATACCATTGTTCCGAGAATAACAAGGAAGATTAAAATTCCCACATTGTAGCTGTCAGACAGAACCGTTACAATTCCATCCTCAAACACATGAAGGATTGTTCCTTCAAATCCAAATCCTGAATAGAACAGACCACCTACTAAAATACCTATAAAGAGGGAACTATATACCTCTTTTGTGATAAGTGCAAGTGCGATTGCCACGATTGGCGGCACCAGCGCCCAGAATGTTGCGTACATTTCCGGTACATACTCTGTAGCTTCTTCCGCTGCAAATGCCACTGCCGGGCAGCACATTACAGCCATTGCAAGTGTAAGAAATACACCGCTTAATCTTTTGATGTTTGCTTTCATAACTCTCTTTTCCTTTCTGTTTTTACAATTGCTTTTGCGTCTCGTGTTTTCCGCCCGAACTTTTTTAACAGTAAAAAACCACGAATACGCTTTTGCAAAGCTTACCCGTGGCATAAACATTCCTGATCATCCAGTCAATTATTCATCACCGATAGCGCTCCACAAAATGTGACAGTACGATGCATATTCTGCATCGTCCCAGAAACAGCCTTTAGGATGACTGTCCCTTCGGCGGTCTCTCCTTTCCATCACAGCAGTTTCCCTACTTTGCGCTGTGGTGTACTCTTAAATTCCGCACCTCTATCATGTTAAATATTCACATACATAGGTTGTATCACTTTTCTTAAAAAAAGTCAATTACAAATTTCACTTTCGACATATTATTCTATTGTTCTTACCGTTTATTATTGCTCCTCATATAGAAAACTCACATATTCATCAATCACACTGAAATCAACCTGGCAGCCTTCTTCAAAAATCCCCACCGGAACTTTCGCATCAAATCCATAGATTTTCACATCGTTATCACGTTGAAAATCATATACTAAAACAATCTTTTTCGACGGGTCTACCATCCAATATTCTTTTACCCCGGCATTCATGTACTTCATAAGCTTTATGTACATATCTTTTTTCTTCGTTCCCGCAGAAAGCACTTCCACCACAAAATCCGGTGCGCCATAAATTACTTTCCTTGTGACCTTGTTCCGATCACATACCACAAAGACATCCGGCTGTACCATCGTTCTATCATCACAGTCTAATTGAACATCCATCGGAGCAATAAATGGCAGGCACTCCCCGTCTTTCTTCTCAATATAAGTGCTTAAAATCTGATATATTTTTCCACCTATCAATTGATGCACAGACAGTGGCGATGCCATGTCATAAAAGACACCATCAATCAGTTCCACTCTTTGTTCCTCCGGCAAAGCATAATAGTCTCCCAGAGTATATTCTCCCTGCTTCTTACCTGCATAATATGGCGTGCTTTCTTTTACCATCACCGCATCACCATATGTACTTTCCCTCTTTCTCAGTACATTCTCCAGCGCGCGCATCGTATCATAGCGCGGTGTTTCTGTCGCACCGCTAAACACTTTCTGGACAGTTCCAAGCGGAACCCCCGAAAGTTCCGAAATCTGTTCATTGGTATAACCTAATTCTTTCTTTCGTTTTTTCATCTCTTCCAGAGTCATAATCTCTCACATCGCTTTCTCTTCTTACCACAAGTATAATACGATTGTTTTCATTTTTCGTTTCAACTATTTACTAGATCAGAATTCCTTCCAGATGATCTAACTCATGTTGGCAGATCTGTGCCGGCCATCCACTGAGTTTCTGACGTTGCTTTTTCCAATTTCTATCATAATACTCCACCTCGATATTTTCATATCTTGTCGTTTTTCGCATACCGGTAAGAGACAAACATCCCTCTTCCGTTTCATACGGAGTATCTTTACTAAGCAATATCGGATTAAACATCACAATATCTGCAAATCCTATATTTACAATGATTACTCTCTTCTTTACACCGATCATATTCGCTGCCATGCCTACGCAGCCGGCGCGGTTTGCCTGCAAAGTATCCTGCAGATCTCTTCCTACCTGCAAGTCTGCCTTGGTTGCCAGCTCTGATTTTTGTCCCAAAAAGAAAACATCTTTCACGATTGGTTTTACCATCTGTTCTTCCTCCGTATCCACTCATTTCACATCTGTCTTTCATTATATCAATAAAACGATAACTCTACTATAGCGAATTTGATTGAATACCCGATAAATTCTGTATCACACTTCAATGATAGACAATGTGTGATTCGTAAAAGGCAGGAATTTTTTACAAATATCCTCAGTTTTAATTTTCATATATCCTGTTGTTGTCCCATCACTACACCCGTACCATTTTTCATCCATCACTTCTTTGTCAAAAACAATCTGTACTTTATTTTCTATGTCTATAAGGCTTCCAAAAACGGTCGCTGCCCCAATTTTTGTGCCAAGCATTCTTTCCATTTGCTCTGCCGGAGCAAAAGAAACGCGGGCAACGCCTAGCGCATTACTGAAATCTTTTGAACGAAACGGCTTGTTTCCAACCGTAATAAACAAATAAAACATTGTCTGCTGCCTGTTGCAGAGGAATAAAGTTTTTACCATATTCATATTCAACTTTTCCTCAATAGCAACACAATCCACCATTGTAATTGCTTCGTCCGTATCAACACGCTGATAACAAATTTGCAGCTTTTCTAATGTCTCATAAACCTTTTTCTGAAGCAATGTCTGAAAATGACAAGGGGCTTCATTCTGAACTTCACTTACATAAAACATTTGCGATCACACTCCTGCTTGACTTTTTTGTGTTTTCAATTTACCATGTTTTTTATAATTACAAAAGCGAATATTTATCATGGAAAATATGATAAAACCAAATAATAAAGTGAGGTAATGTTATGGATATGAATATTCAAAAATATATGGCATTTGTCAAAACAGTGGAGTATGGCAGCTTCACAAAAGCCGCAGAAATATTAAATTACTCTCAATCGGGAATTAGCCGTATGATCAATGACCTGGAAAAAGAATGGAACATTGTCTTATTAGAAAGAGGAAAATTCGGTGTAAAATTGACCAGTGACGGAATGAAGTTGCTTCCTCACGCAAAGAACGTCTGCATGGAATATGAAAAATTACAAATGGAAGTAGACGAATTAAATGGTCTGCAATCAGGTCTTATTCGCATTGGTACCTTTTCTAGTGTGGCGACCCATTGGCTGCCAAACATTATCAAAGCATTTCAAAAGGCATATCCGAACATTGACTATGAACTGCTGCTTGGCGATTATACAGAAATTGAAGAATGGATTTCCAAGGGGCGCGTAGATTGTGGTTTCCTTCGATTACCCACTTGCTCTGATTTTGAAACCATTTTTTTAGAACAAGATCGGCTGCTTGCCGTCTTGCCGGAAAACCACGCCCTGGCACAGCTTGAGAGAATCCCTGTCGCAGCCCTTTGCAAAGAACCGTTTATGCTTTTGGAAAAAGGTGCAAAAGCAGAAATATCAGAAATATTTGAACGCTGTAACCTGACTCCCAACGTACATTTTACAACATGGGACGATTATGCAATTATGTCAATGGTAGAACACGGTCTTGGTGTCAGTATTTTGCCGGAATTAATTCTGAAGCGGATTCCATATCACGTTGTAACAAGGGAATTAGATATACCCGCATACCGAAAAATTGGGATTGCCCTGCGAAATAGAAAGACCTCTTCTCTTGCGGTTAAACGTTTTTTAGAGTATCTGCAATATCGTTAAATATCTATAGAGCAAAAAATAGGCTTTGCCTATTTTTTATTGCTCCTCATATAGAAAACTCACATATTCATCAATTATACTGAAATCAATCTGGCAGTCTTCTCCAAAAATCCCTACCGGAACTTTCGCATCAAATCCATAGATTTTCACATCGCTATCACGTTGAAAATCATATACTAAAACAATCTTTTTCGACGGATCTACCATCCAATATTCTTTTACCCCAGCATTCATGTATTTCATAAGCTTGATGTACATATCTTTTTTCTTCGTTCCCGCAGAAAGCACTTCCACCACAAAATCCGGGGCACCATAAATTACTTTCCTTGTGACCTTATTCCGCTCACATACCACAAAGACATCCGGCTGTACCATCGTTCTATCATCACAGTCTAATTGAACATCCATCGGAGCAATAAATGGCAGGCACATACCTTTTTTTCTTTTAATGTAAGCAGCCAAAATTTGATATATTTCCCCTCCTATCAATTGATACACAGACAGTGGCGATGCCATATCATAAAATACACCATCAATCAATTCCACTCTCTGTTCCTCCGGCAAGGCATAATAATCCTCAAGTGTGTACTCTCCCTGCCTCTTACCTGTATTATATAAGGCATGTTCCTTTACCATGGATACGTCCTGATAAAACTGTTCCTGATTTTTATCCTTCTTATCCGTCATACCGATACCCCCTACATCATTTCATAAAAAACTTTAGCCCTTTCATACACCACACGAAAATCTATCTCACAGTCTCCGTCAAAAATTCCAACTGGAACAGCCGAATCAAAACCATATATTTTCGGATATTCGTCATGCTCAAAATCATATACCAGTACCGTCCGCTTTTCCGGATCCACTAACCAGTATTCTTTTACTTCTGCACTCACATACTTTCCAAGCTTTAGATACATGTCTTTCTTTTTCGTTGACTTGGACAAAACTTCAACGATAAAATCCGGTGCACCATATACTTTATTCAGTTTCATTTTACTCAAATCGCAAAGCATAAACACATCCGGCTGTACCATGGTTCGATTATCACAGTCTAATTGAACATCTGCCGGTGCCATGAACGTCATACATGTTCCTTTCTTTTGTCTAATATAATCATCCAGTGCCCTGCAAATCTCCTTCGACAATAACTGATGAAGAAGTGTCGGTGCTGTCATATCATAAAACACGCCATCAATCAATTCCACTCTTTGTTCCCCCGGCAAGGCGTAATAATCTTCCAGTGTATATTCTCCCTGCTTCTTACCTGCATAATATGGCATGCTTTCTTTTACCATCACCGCATCCCCGTATGTACTTTCCCTCTTTCTCAGTACATTCTCCAGCGCGCGCATCGTATCATAGCGCGGTGTTTCCGTCGCACCGCTTAAAACCTTTTGAACAGTTCCGAGCGGAACCCCCGAAAGTTCTGCAATTTGTTCATTGGTGTAACCTAATTCTTTCTTTCGTTGCTTCATCTCTTCCAGAGTCATAATCTCTCACATCACTTTCTCTTCTTACCGAAATTATAATATGATTCTTTCCATTTTTCAACCATTATTTCCATAATATTTCCATTTTTCAACCATCGTTTTATCTATATAGAAATTCACAAGCATTCAAGTGAATTTTCTCGATAATAGAAAATTTCACATTTGTATGCTATAATAAGTAAACTCGAAAAACAAATTCTAATTTGAAAACCACAATTTTATAAGTGGTTATTAACCCTCACAGGGTTTTAATAAAATCCTCCAAAAGCCTTGAAAATAAAGGGTTTATCGCAAAATGCTCACCTTAACTTATTAT
>Ga0129317_1001308_pt1 | contig 19022 bp, 18 predicted proteins | sample Cm1ome_FD_94430 | JGI IMG/M metagenome (GOLD analysis project Ga0129317, IMG submission 94430) | Eastern black-and-white colobus group fecal microbial communities from Wisconsin, USA - Cm1105 metagenome | ecosystem: Host-associated > Mammals > Digestive system > Large intestine > Fecal | place... | reverse complement strand
TGCACAGGCTCCGCACCTGCTTCGCAGGGTGGCCGCTGGTATGGGCCGAGGTGGCCGTTTTAATCGGACCAGGTGGCCGCTGAGATCGGGCACCCGTGGCCGCTGGAGAGGGCCTTATGCATGTAGGGATTTTAACCTGCGAAAATCCTGCTTTTTTGCGTGTTTTTATGTCGAAAACGGGCCTATTTTAGAGTCTTAAAAGCAAGAAAGGCTAAAAAAAACCAGTGTTTAAGCCACTTGTCTATAACAAGGTAAAATTGATATTTATCATTAGGCTATCGTTTCAATCGCTTTTCACTTTTAAATCCCGGAATGGACTGGGGCTTGTAAGGTGTGGTATACCTGCACGTCAGTACCAGTCATGCTTTTCATTTCGGTTAAGGGCGTTGATCCGCGCCATCTCCGCTTCGGTCAGTTCAAAATCATAGAGTTCCGTATTCTCCTGGATATGGTCGGGGTTGCTGGAGCCCGGAATCACCACCACACCTTTTTGGAGATTCCAGCGGAGGATGACCTGAGCGGATGATTTGCCGTGGGCTGCGGCGATGCCGGAGATGACCTCGTCCTCCAACGGCTCGGCGGTATGGCCCCTGCCACCCAGGGGATACCAGCCCTGCACCACGATACCCAGGCTTTGGATATAGGGGATCACGTCGTTTTCCTGGTAATACGGGTGTATCTCATTCTGCACCAGGGCCGGGGGGATGCTCACCTGGGGCAGAAATTCTTCCAATTCCTCCACATACCAGTTGGACAGGCCGATGGAGCGTACCTTCCCCGCTGCCACGGCCCGCTCCATCGCCCGGTACGCCTCCACGTCGCCCGTTCCCGGATGGTGGAGCAGCAGCAGGTCGATGTACCCGATATCCAACTTTTCCAGTGCCTCGTCGATGGCACCTTCCGCATTGGCAAACTGGTTGGGGTAGAGCTTGGTGATGACGAAAACTTCTTCCCGGGGGATGCCGGATTCCCGCACGGCCTGTCCCACCTCCGCCTCGTTGCCGTAGATGTGGGCCGTGTCGATGAGCCGCACGCCACGCTCCAGCGCGGCGGACGCGGAGCTGACGCAGGTCTCGCCGGTCAGGGAGTAGGTTCCCAGGCCGTTGAGGGGCATAATATAGCCGCTGTTAAGGGTAACGGTTTTTGTTTCAAAATCAAATTCAGGAACATTTTCTGTCCGCAAATCGAGTCCTCCAATCCATTCTTCCATCGTCTCCCGGGTCGTTCCTCCGGCAAACTGCCTGCCGGAGCGCCAATCGGCTCCGGGAGCCAGAGTGTGGAGCTCCATATCGCTGGAGCCGATCCCGCTGCTGTGGGAGGTGCAGAAGGGCACGATGGTCTTGCCGGTGAATTTGTAGTGCTCTAAGAAGGTACTGATCACCTTTGGGGCCTGGCCGTGCCAGATGGGATAGCCCAAGAGCACCACGTCGTAGTCCTCCATGTTGGATACGCCGCCGGAGATGGCGGGGCGGGCCGAGGGGTCGGACTGCTCCTGATTGGCCCGGCTGGAATTGCTGTTGTAGTTCAGGTCGTCGGTGGTATAAGGGACCTCCGGTACGATCTCGTAGAGGTCGGCATTTAAGATGTCCGATGCGTATTCCGCCAGGGCCTTCGTGGCACCGGTGGCGGAAAAGTAGGCCACCAAAATTTGGCCGTTCTGTTCCATATGCCCCCCGGTCAAATAGCGGTACAGCATCGCCGCGAGCTCCCCCCTCCTGATGTTTGCCTGCGGGACACAACGACGCTCCTCCGTCATGCCGTCCAGGATGCCAGCGGTATCCGCCCAGTGGAATGCGGACCGTGCCCAACTGGAGATAGAGCCGGCATCGGAAAAGACTTCTTCTGTGCCGCCTGTCGGCTTTCCCGCATAGCGCCACAGGATCGTTACCGCCTGCTCCCGGGTGGCGGGGTCGTTGACGCCGAAGACGCCGTTTCCATACCCGGCTATGACGCCGATCTCCGCCGCCCAGGCCACTGCGTCGCCGTACCAGGTCCCGGGCTTTGTATCGGTGAAGTCGGGCGGCGCGGAAACGGCTGGACTGCCGCTCATGCGGTAGAGGGTGGTGGCCAGCATGGCCCGAGTTACCTCCGTCTCCGGTGAAAAGATGTCACTGCCGGTGCCCTCCATGATACCGTGGGACTGACAGTAGGTTACGCCGTCGGCATACCATGCATCCTGGGGAACGTCGGTAAAACCAGTCGCCTGTGCGGCCAGGGACTCAGCCTCATGGTCCGCCCCGCTACCCGCGGCGGGGAAATCCGCCGCCGAGCAGGAGGTCATCGTCAACAGGCACAGCATGCAGACAGCCCGTGACAGGGAAAGAATTCGTTTTCTCATACCGACTCCTCCGTTTCAATTTTTTTGATCACGCGGGCGGGTGCCCCGCCCACCACCGTATTGGGCGGCACGTCCTTTGTCACCACCGCCCCCGCGGCTACGACGGCCCCGTCTCCGATTGTGACGCCGGGGACCACGGTGGTGTTGGCCCCGATCCAGACGTTTTTGCCCAGGACGATGGGCGCCGGGTGCAGGACATGGCGCTTGGCCGGGTCCTCGTCATGGTTGAGGGTGGCCAGCACCACATTGTGACCGATGAGGGCCCCATTTCCCAGAACGATACCGCCCTGGTCCTGAAACCGGCAGCCGGCGTTTATAAATACATTTCTGCCCATGGTGATGTTTTGTCTATGGTCGGTGTAGAAGGGCGGGAACAGGCAGAAGGTGTCGTCCTCCGGCTGACAGATCAGTTCAAAAAAGCGTCTGCGGACCTCCTCCGGGGTGTAATACCGCCCATTCAGCTCCATGGTCAGCCGGAGGGCCCGCTGGCTGGCGGAGCGCATGGCTTCCGGGTCCTCCAGATGGAAGCGGATTTTGTCCTTTGATTCCATGTACGCCTCCTCTGGATCAGCGAATGAAATTTGTCCGCTGGCAGGTCTCGGCTCGGGTCGGCTCCATGCCGTTTTCTCTCCCCAGCGCGATACACTTCAAAAGCCACGCCATGTTCCGGCCAAGATTCCGCAGAGTCTGCATTCCCTCTGGGTCCTCTTTGACCTGCTCCGGCGCGGTGCCGTGGACCATGTTCCAATAGGTGGAGGACACCACGGGCATCTGGGCGTCGGCAAAGAACCTATTCAGGACGTCCAGGGAAGCGGTTGTTCCCGCCCGCCTGGCGGAGACTATCGCCGCGCCGGGCTTGTGGGCGAAAGCGTCACCTCCGGCGTAGAACAGCCGGTCCAGCGCGGACAGGAGTGAACCGGTGGGATGGGCGAAGTAGACCGGCGAGCCGAAGATGAAGCCGTCGGCCTGACAAGCCTTTTCGATCCACTGGTTCACTACGTCGTCTGTAAAAACACAGCGGCTTTTTCCTGCGCAGCCATCACAGCCTATACACTCCCGAATGGGTTCACCGCCCATCTGTAATATTTCCGTCTCCACGCCCTCGGCGTTCAGTGCCTTTGCCACCTCGGACAGAGCAACATAGGTACAGCCGTTTTTCCGGGTGCTGCCGTTCAATAGTAAAACTTTCATCGTTCCTCCATTTCTTCTGATGGAAAGCGGTTCTCTGCCTGCTACGTTCCAAAATAATTGTTGATCTCCGCCATCCGCTCCTGCTGGGCCACCTGAAACGGGCACCTGCTGTTGCAGTGGCCGCACTGAATGCAGTCCGCCGCCGTCTTTTCCAGCGTCAGGTAGTGCTCCTTCGCCAGTGCGTCGCCCTGCCGGGCCAGGTCGTAATACTTGTTGATAAGGCCGATGTCCAGCCCCGCGGGGCAGGGGTGGCAGTGCTTGCAGTAGACGCACCTGCCCACGGACTCGCCCGGCGTGAAGGAGCCGGTGACCGAGTAGTCCCGCTCTGCCTCAGTGGCGTCGAGGTAGGAGAGGATCTCCCTGAGTTGTGCGGTGTTGGCGGGGCCACCCAGCACCGTGAGCACGCCGGGGCGGTCCAGGGCGTACTGGATGCACTGAGCGGTGGTCAGCGCCTGGTGGAAGGGGGACTTTTTGGCGTCTAGAAGCTGGCCGGCATTGAAGGGCTTCATCACCGAGATGCCGACCCCCTCCGTCTCACAGCGGCGGTACAGGTTCTGCCGTTCGTGATTGCTCCCGTTGGCGTAAGCCCCCTGCCCGCAGTCATACATGGGATTGATGGAAAACATGAGCATATCCAGAATGCCCATGTCCAGCACCAGATTCGCAAGCTCCGGCGCGTGGGTAGACAGGCCGATGTGCCGCACGACGCCCTGGGCTTTCATGTCCAGCACGAATCGCAGCACCCCGTTTCTCTCATAGGCAGCCAAGTCGCTCTGCTCGTCCAGACAGTGGATGAAGCCGAAGTCGATATAATCGGTCTTGAGATGGGTGAGCTGCCAGTCAATGGAGCGTTTGACGGTTTCCAGCCGGGTGCTCCACCCGTAGGCCCCGGTGGTGTAGTCCGCACCGAAGTGGACCTGCAGCATGGCGTCCTTCCGCCGCCCTTCCAGCGCCTTCCCGCAGGCGGGAAAGATGGACGCGTGTCCGCCCGCCAGGTCGATGTAGTTGACCCCGGCGTTCAGGGCATAGCTGATCGTGTCGATGATGTCCCGTTCCGCCTGCTCACCGACAACAGACGTACCCATCCCGATGACGCTGATTGTTTCCCCGCCGTGGGGCAGATTCCGATATTCCATAGGGAAATTCTCCGCTTTCTGTTATGATGTCCGTCCCTGGGATTTGCCTCCTTGTTCGTCTGCGTGGGCGGAAAACCCCTGCCGCCGTAGCAGCTCCGGTACCTCCGGGTAGTGGTCATAGGGCGGACAGTAGAAGTCGGCGGCGAGCTGTGTCTAAGTCCCTATGCGGCTGTTCTGGGGACGTTCTCGCAAATATCCGGCATAGGCTTCGTCGTACTGCTCCAAAAGAGGCGCAAGCTCCTGATTGTAGCGTTCTTCAAAACAAACTGCCTCTTTTGGCAGGCGGAACTTCTGACCGGACCATTCCGCCGGATAGCCCACGCACAGCCCCAGCAGGGGAAGCACATATTGGGGCAGGCCCAACTCCGTGACCGCTTCCAATGCGTGGAGCCGGATGTCCCCGATGGGCACGGTGCCCAGACCAAAGGATTCCGCCGCGGCCACGGCGGTGCCAAGGGCAATCCCCACCTCGTGGGCCCCGACAATGAGGTTGTCGATCTGTCCCACCACTTCATCAAAGGGCTGGCCCTTGGCACAGCAGGCAAGCCAGGTGCGGTAGAAATCCGCGCAGAACACCAAAAAGACCGGCGCCTGGGCGATATGCGGCTGCTCTCCGCAGAGCGCGGCAAATTTCTTGCGGCGCTCGGGGTCTTTTACCACGATCACGGAGACGTGTTGAAGGTTGACCCAGTTGGGGGCGGCCTGCACCGCCTGGATGATTTGGTCCAACACATCCTCCTCCACCGGCCGGTCCGTGTAGGCGCGGATGGAGCGGTGGGAAAGCAGGGATATCATCACTTCATTCATGGAAAGACCTCTTTCTACAGCAGGCCGTTCTTCTTCAGCCAGTCAGAGATTTTTGCTTTCGCGTCCGCACCGCCGTCCTCATAGAGATTCAGGCTGTCCAGCAGCTTTGCGTTCTTGCACTGCGCCTTGATGTCAGACGGAATATGCCCGAGGCCGCCGCCCCCATTGGTGCAGAACAGGGCAATGGGCTTGCCTTCAAAGTCATTTTCCGCCAGGAACGTAGCTACCGGGGGCGCTACGTTGTTGAACCAGTTGGGGGTTCCCAGCAGGACGGCGTCGTAGCCGGACAGGTCGGGGGCCGCCTCCGCCAGGGGCGGGTGGAAACCGTCGCGGGTCTCCTTGCGGCCCTGCCGCTCGGCGGTGTCATAGTCCTGGGAATAGGGGGCGGCGGGACGAATCTCGAACAAGTCTCCGCCGGTCAGCGCCTGAATCTGCTGGGCAATCCCCTTGGTGTGCCCAGTGTAGGAAAAGTAAGCGATCAGTGTGTTCACAAAAGGTTCCTCCTTATCAGCGGTAAGATTGTTCAAAAATACCCGCGCAGTCCTCGTCGGTGAGTTCGCAGGGGTTGGCGGCGAACAGACCGCCCTGCATGGAGCGGGCCCCTTTGGCCAGGGTCATGGCCTCCTCCGGCGCGAAGCCGTAGTCGCTCATCTTCAGATCGGCCACGCCGCAATCCTCCTGGAGCTTTACCAGGGCGGTGATAAAATCCTCCGGCTTGTCGGCATCGGGGAGCCCCATCACGCGGGCCATCTTGACGAACTGCCCGTCACAGGCGTGGCGCTTGATGAAGAACCGGACGAACACAACGGAGATCATGATGAGGCCCGCACCGTGAGGCAGGCTGTGGTGGTAGGCGCTCATAGCGTGCTCCATGGAGTGCTGGGCGGTGGTGGAAGTGAGCTGCATGGTCATGCCCGCCAGCGTACTGCCATAGGCAACGTGCTCCCGGGCCTCCAGATCGTTCCCATCCCGGACGGCACGGGGCAGGTACTGGGCGATGTGCTCGATGGCAGAGAGGGCCAGCGTCTCGCTCATCAGGTTCACGCCCTTGCTCATCATCACCTCGGTGTTGTGGAACAAGGCGTCAAAGCCCTGGTAGGCGGTATACTTGGGCGGCACGGTGCGCATGAGCTCCGGGTCCACGATGGCCAGCACGGGGATGAGGGATGGGTGGCCGCCGAAGCCGATCTTCTCGTGGGTATCCGGGTTGGAGATGACGCCCCAGAAGTTGATCTCCGAGCCTGTTCCGGCAGTCAGGGTGACGGTAACAATGGGGAGTCCGGGATTCACCAGAGGCAGCCCCTTGCCGGTGCCGCCCTGCACATAGTCCCACAGGTCGCCGGGGTTGGTGGCCATGGCGGAAATGGCAACGGAGGCGTCCAGTACCGCGCCGCCGCCCAGCGCCAGGATGAAGTCACAGTCGTTCTCACGGGCGAAGGCCGCGCCCTCCATGACGGCGCTCTTGAGGGGGTTCTCCATGATTTTTGCGAACTCGGCCCACGCCACGCCCGCCGCTTCGAGCTGGGCCGTCACCTTGCCATAGGCGCCGCTGACCTGGGCGGACCTGCCGCTGGACATGAGCAGCAGCGCCTTTTTACCCGGCAGCGGCTGCCGCCCCAGCGTTGCGATGCTCCCGCTGCCAAAAATCAAATGGGTGGGGTTGTTAAAATCAAATTGGATCATTTTGATTCCTCCTGACACTGTTCTTTTTCTGTTTGATAGACGAGGTAGTCCAGGCAGTCTATCTGTTTTTGATTCCGGTGGACCGCATCCAGCAGGGTTTTCCGATGACCGGCGAGCAGCCGGAGCAGCTCGGAGGTTTTTCCGCTTTGGAATAGGGCCATACACCGCCGGACCGTCTCCCGGTCGCAGCCCGCGTCTACTAAATTCTGATAGAGAATACCTTGGACATCTGAGGCCTCCGCCATGGTGCCACCTCCTTTTGTCCTGAGTATAAGTCTGACACGCAGAAATATCAAATACCCGTTTTCTATATCAAGTTATTCTTGAAAAGAATAACTATCTCTGCTATTCTGGAGAGAGGAGGTGTCAGCATGGAAATCCGTGTCCTGCGCTATTTTTTGGAGGTTGCCCGGGAGGGGAATATCACCCGGGCGGCGGAGCGACTTCATGTGTCCCAGCCCACTTTATCCAAGCAGCTCAAGGATCTGGAGGGCGAGCTGGGCAAAAAGCTGTTTGTCCGCAGCAATTACAGCGTCAAGCTGACCGACGAGGGGATGCTCCTGCGCAGGCGGGCGGAGGACATCCTGGACATGGTGGACAAGACCGCCGGTGAATTCAAGGCTCTGGGGGAAATCGCCGGCGGGGATATCCGCATCGGCTGCGCCGAGTCCGACGGGGTCAAGTACCTGGCCTGGTGCGTTAAATCTTTACAGGAGCAGTACCCCCGTATCCGGCTGCACCTGTACAGCGGCAACACCGGGGATGTGTCGGAGCGGCTGGACAGGGGCCTGCTGGATTTTGCGGTCCTGGCCCAGGAAGTGGACCTGTCCAAATATAATTACCTGGAGCTTCCCCACGCCGACCGCTGGGGCCTGGTAATACGAAAGGACAGCCCCCTTGCCAGTAAGGAGGCTGTCCAAATGGAGGATCTATTGGGCCTGCCGCTGATCTGCTCCCGGCAGGGAATCACGGAGGATTTTCCAAAGTGGTTCGGAGAGAAGGTGGACCGGCTCAATATCGTGGCCACTTTTAATCTGGCCTATAACGCCGGAATCCTGGTGCGGGAGGGGATGGGCTACGCCCTGTCTTTCGATAAGCTGATTAACACCGGCTCTGACAGCGAGCTGTGCTTCCGGCCGCTCATGCCTGCGCTGGAAACGAAGCTGTATCTTGTCTGGAAAAAGTATCAGGTGTTTACAAGAGTAGCCGAGGTGTTTCTGAAGCAATTGCAGCAGGAATTGGGTTAGCTGTTTTTTATTATCGGTCCCCCGGACAAAGCACAGGGGCGGTCCTTTTGTGGACCGCCCCTGTGCTTTGTCCGATTTTCTTCTTTCACACCCCTCGTACCCACTGGTAACTGGGCGTTCGACTCCTGCCGGAGTGACTTTGGGGTGGGGCGATATCTAAAATTCGAGGCCCCCAACTTTTTAAAGTTGGGGGCCTCACAAGGCTTGAAAACACTGGCTTTGGGGTCCAAATATCTTTTTTGCCTTGTACTTTTGGTGCGGCTGACGGGAGTCGAACCCGTACGCCCATACGGACACAAGCACCTCAAGCTTGCCAGTCTACCAATTCCAGCACAGCCGCGAAGAGCGGTTTTTCCAAACCGCTAGATTATTATACTGTTCCATCAAAGATTTGTCAACGGAATTTTTCTTCATTTGGTACTAATTATGAGCTTTTCCCTGGTCCGCAATGGCCTCCCGCTCCCGAAGCAGTTCCTCATGGAGCTGCAGCGTATTCCATTCACGGTTCGTCTCCGTTAAAACCGCCTTTAAGGGGATAGGGGGCAACTTGGCCACCCGGATAACCTCCAGCACCTGGTGGAGCAGCGCATCCCCCAGACCGCAGAAAACCAGCATGGCCTCAGGAAGCGCCTCACCCGCTTCTGCGGCTGGCTCACCCTGCCCCTCAGACAGTTCAGCCAAAGTCAGGTGATAGCGGTCCGCTCCAACGGGCCGCATTCGCAGCCGAAGCATGGCAAAAATCTGACGCAGCTTGGAGAATTCGGGCCCGGAACAATTGTACATCAATATGGTACCTGATTTCATTTCCCTTATCCTTTCCAAATTGGGGGGACGATCCGAAAATCGTCCCCCTCAACTTTCCCTTACTTCATTTATACCTGGGCCAATGCCTGTTCAATATCGGCAATCAGGTCGGCGGCATCTTCAATCCCGCAGGAGAACCGGACCAGATCGGGCGTAATCCCGGCGGCGGCCAGCTCCTCGTCATTCATCTGCCGGTGGGTAGCGGAAGCGGGATGGAGACAGCAGGTCCGGGCATCTGCCACATGCGTCTCAATGGCGGCCAGCTTCAGGTGCCTCATAAATGTTTCAGCCCCCTGGCGCCCCCCTGTCACCCCAAAGGACACCACGCCGCAGGTTCCGTTGGGCATATACTTCTGAGCCAACTCATAATATTTATCCCCTTCCAGTCCCGGGAAGGTAACCCAGCTGACCTTGGGATGGTTCTTCAAGAATTTGGCCACAGCCAGTCCATTCTCACAGTGGCGGGCCATGCGGACATGAAGGCTCTCCAGCCCCAGATTCAGCAAAAAGGCGTTCTGAGGAGACTGAATGGATCCAAAGTCACGCATCAGCTGAGCGGTAGCCTTCATAATAAAGCCCAGCTTCCCAAACTTCTCAGCGTAAGTGATCCCATGGTAGCTGTCATCCGGCGTACACAGTCCGGGGAAACGCTCGGCATGGGCCAGCCAGTCAAAATTCCCGCTGTCCACAATACATCCGCCCACCCCGGCGCCGTGTCCATCCATGTATTTGGTGGTGGAGTGGGTTACAATATCACAGCCCCACTCAAAGGGACGGCAGTTCACGGGAGTGGCAAAGGTGTTATCCACAATAAGCGGCACACCATGGGCATGGGCCGCCTTAGCAAAACGCTCTATATCCAACACGGTGAGGGCGGGATTGGCTATGGTCTCTCCAAAAACAGCCTTGGTATTGGGGCGGAAGGCGGCCTCCAGCTCCTCATCGGAGCAGTCGGGCTCCACAAACGTAAACTCAATGCCCATTTTCTTCATGGTTACAGCAAAGAGATTATAAGTACCGCCATAAATGGTGGAGGACGACACCACATGGTCCCCGCAGTTGGCGATGTTAAAGACAGAATAGAAATTGGCGGCCTGGCCGGAAGATGTCAACATCGCCGCAACGCCACCCTCCATGTCGCAGATCTTGCCAGCCACATGGTCGTTGGTGGGGTTCTGCAGGCGGGTATAAAAATATCCGCTGGCCTCCAGATCAAAAAGTTTACCCATGTCCTCGCTGGTCGCATACTTAAACGTGGTGGACTGGATAATGGGAATTTGACGGGGCTCGCCATTGCCGGGCGTATAGCCGCTCTGGACGCACTTGGTATTAATGGAATAAGCGCTCATTGAATATCCTTCCTTCCTACTCGTTTCCCGGGGAAACCTCCCCGCCGCTTTGCCATCTGATATGATAGCTAAGACTACCATTTCAGTGGGAATTTGTCAAGAACACCCTTAGAACTTTTCTCTTTTTTCATTTCCCCGCGCGGTCCCCCTGATCCGCCAGCACAGCCTCTTCCGGCCGAAGACGCTGATGACTGCGGTAATTGGCCGTGTGTCCTTCAGAGATAATCTCCACCGACTCCACTCCCTCCAGTTGACCAAGGGTCAGGGCCACGCAGTAATCCGCCATAGTCAGTGAAATATCCGCTAAACCACTGTACTGTTCAGACAGCCAAACTTGCAAATTATTCGCCTGGTCCTGGTCCCATTCCCACCGCTGAAGCGTCACACCTCTGGGAAAAGGGGACACAAGCCCCTCCCGGGAGGGCCCGGCGAGCAGCGCCGTCAGCAAGCTCTCCGGGTCTGGTTCCGCCGTTCCGCTGTAGGGCTCCGTATCTAAGGCCGGGCCATGGCCGCCCTGGGACGCAACAAAATAGAGGAGATAGTCCGCCTCCCGCCCCGCCTCACCCTGCCCGCAGGCGGCACACAGCAGCAGGATCAAAGTCAGCAGCGCCAGTAATTTTCCTTTCACGGTTCCCCCTCCTCCCCCTCGGCCAGAGGAAATCCCACGGTGAACACACTTCCCTGGGGATGGCGGGCCCGGGCGGTGACCCATCCGCCATGGCGGCGCACCGTATCCCGTACAATGGACAGCCCCAGGCCTGTCCCTCCTGCGGCCCGGGAACGCGCCTTATCCACCCGGTAAAACCGGTTGAACACCTTGGACAAATCCTCCTCTGGTATTCCCACACCGGTATCCGCAACCTCAATCAGCACCTGATCCCCGTCTCTATATGCAGAAACATAAACAAATCCATCTGCATAGTTGTACTTAATAGCGTTTTCAATCAGATTATAGCAAATCTGGTACAGATCATCCTGGCTGCACCGAATGATGCACGCTCTCTTCAAGCTGGTATGAACGGTGACCCCCGCCGCATCAGATACCGGCAGGAGCATGTTAACCGACCGCTCCAGGACCGCCCCCACATCCACCAGCTCCGTCTTTCCCGCCGGGAGGCTGTCCAGCCGGGTCAAGGCCAGAAGATGCTCGGTAATTCGGGCCAAACGGTCGGCCTCGTCCCCGATATCCGTGACAAAATCCCGCACAGTGTCCCGATCCATCTGTTCATTCTGAAGAATGGAGTCAGCCAGCAGGCGGATGGAGGCCAGGGGTGTTTTCAATTCATGGCTGGCATCGGATACAAAGCGTCGGCGCACCTCTTCCGTGGTCTGAAGGCGGTCTGTCAACTGGTTGAATTCCTCGGCCAGCTGAGCCATTTCATCCCGCCCAACGGGCTGAAGCCGGTGCCCATACTCCCCCTCTCCCACAATCCGAATTGCCCGGAGTAAAGCGGCAATCCGGGCCGTGAGGATCCGGGAGAACAGCGCGCTCATAACCAGGGTTACGGCGGCAATTACCAGGGAAATACTGCCCAGATTCTTCTGAAGGCTGCTCAGCAGCTCACCCTGGGCCTGATCCACTTCCAAAATATAGATGGCGCCGATCACAATTCCCCGGTACATGATAGGCGAAGCAGCGGTGGAAATAAATTCTCCGCTGGAATATTGGGAATAAAAAACATCCTTCCCCCGCAGGGCGGACACCACTTCCTGGTATAAGGCATACCGGTACTCAGGCTCTTCCGGCTCAATCTCCTCTTTTCCGGCCTCCTTTTTCCCATCCACAAGACTGTCATACAGGATCAGACCTGCGGGGTCGGTGACTAAAATCTGTTTCAGCCCCATGCTGTCCAACATATTCATCACCCGGGCCACCTGGTCAGCGGACAGCGTCTCCAACTCCATCAGCGCCGAGGCCATCACCGCGGTTTGGCTTTTTAAAGAATCCCGTTTTGAGGTAAACAGCAGATCCTGAGAGGCGATAACCGGATAGGTGTTGAGCAAGATCAGCACGACCGCAAAGATAACCAAGTAGCTCATGGCATACTTCACTTGGAGAGATGCAAAAAACGAAACCGGTTTTTTCTGCTTTTTGGCGCTCTTGGGTTCCATTTTCCATCCCCCTCCCGCAATCTCCCTGCTTCAATCCCCCGGCTGCTGCCGCAGCCCCTCCCCACGGCCGGTTCCCGCCGGCCAGCCGGGCCATCTGCTTTTTCCGTTACTCCGTTCGATTGGAGAGATAGTACCCCACCCCCCATTTGGTCCGTATAAACTCCGGATTTGCCGGGTCCAGCTCCAGCTTCTCCCGCAGCCGTCGGACATGGACATCCACGGTACGGTAATCCCCGATATACTCATAGCCCCAAACCACATTGAGCAAATTTTCCCTGCTGTACACCCGGCCGGGATTACGCATCAGCAGTTCCATAAGATCAAATTCCTTCGCGGTCAATTCCACGATCCGGTCCCCTTTCCAGGCAGACCGTTCCCCGGTATCCAGTTTGATATGGCCCACTTCAAGCATACCCCCGGCCTGCTTCTGCTCTGTGGCACCGGAGCGCCGCAGCAGCGCCCGGACCCGCGCTTTCAGCTCCAAAATATTAAAAGGCTTGGTGATGTAGTCGTCGGCGCCGCACTCAAAACCCATGATTTTGTCCGAGTCCTCCCCTTTGGCCGTCAGCATAATCACCGGGACATTGGAGAACTCCCGAATCCGCATGCACGCCTGGAGGCCGTCAATCTTCGGCATCATTAAGTCCAAAATAATCAGCGAGAAGCCGCCGTCCCGGGCCAGCTCCACCGCCGCTTCACCGTCGTACCCCACCTCCACCTGGTAGCCCTCATGCTCCAGGTTGAATTTGATGCCCTTAACCAGCACCGCCTCATCGTCAACCACTAAAATCTTTGCCATAGTTATCTCCTCGCATATGGACTGTTCTCTAATCAGCCTTCGTCAGCCTACTCATCCCACGGCGGCGTATTCCCGCAGCCCGTCCAAAATCCCCTGTCCGATACCGTCTACCGCATCCAGATCATCCACGGTCCGGAAAGGGCCGTGTTCCTCCCGGTAGTCCACAATGGCCCGGGCCCGCTTCTCTCCGATGCCGGGCAGGCGCTGGAGGTCGTAGACGCTGGCGGTGTTCAGGTTAATTGTTTCACCTTCCAGCAGACTTTCAGGCCGGCTGTCCCCTTCAGGGACAGACTGCTCAGGCGGAGCCTCCTCCCATACATTTTGAGTGGTGGTCACCTGGTATGGCTCCGACCGATTTCTTTCCGATAAAAACCACCCGCCGGCAAACAGGAGAAAAGCAGCTGTCGCCCCCAGCACGGCCTTTTCATACCGGGATATTCCAGCCATCTTTCCCCCTCCTTGCTCTTGCAGACTGCTCTGCCCTTTGCTATAATAGGAATGTTCCTCTTTTTCCTGCCCTTGTTTCCACAGGAATATACATGATAAGTATAACATACATATGGAGATTTTCCTATGAAAAAATATCGTTTTCTCTCTCTGCTCCTGCTGATCCCCATGGTGCTCTCCCTGTTTTTCCTTCCAGGTGCGGCCTTGGAGGAATTGGATCTGCAGTGCCGCAACGCCGTACTTCTGGATGCAAATTTCAAAGAGGTACTCTACGACAAGGGCGCCAACGAAAAGGCCTACCCCGCCAGTATTACAAAGGTAATGACCGCCCTTCTGGTCATGGAGGCCCTGGAGAGCGGCCAACTGACACCGGACACCATCGTTACCGCCGGGGACACCGCCTATCAGAGCCTTACAGGCAACTTCTCCACCGCCAACATTAAGGTTGGGGAGGCCATGTCGGTAAAGGAACTGCTTTACTGCCTTCTGCTTCCATCGGCCAATGAGGCGGCCAATATTCTGGCCGCGGCAGTGGACGGCTCTATTGAAGATTTTGTGGCCCATATGAATCTCAAAGCGGGGGAGTTGGGCTGCCAAGGCACTCACTTCACCAATCCCCACGGTCTGCACAATGACGACCATTATACCACTGCCTATGATATCTCCTTGTACATGGCTGCCGCCTTGGAATATGACCTGTTCCGGGAGATCATCGCAACTCCAAGCCATACTGTACCAGCCACCAACTCGTCAGCGGAACGGTATTTTTTTAATACCAACGCACTCATCTCCAACCTGTACTATGCCGGCTACACCTATGACAAATGCATCGGCGGAAAAACAGGCAATACCGACGAAGCAGGCCGCTGCCTGGTTTCAGCGGCAGAAGATGGAGATACCCTGTTGATCTCTGTGGTCCTGGGCTCTGGCCCCATCCAAGTTCCGGGAGCATCCGAGTTGAAACAGGGGCAGTTTATAGAGAGCAAAAAGCTGCTGAAATACGGGTTCAGCAACTTTGAGCGCGTCACCATCACCAAGGGCAGCGAACCGGTGGATAAGGTGACCGTCACCCTCTCCCGCCAGGCCGACGAGGTAAACGTCAAACCTCAGGGTTCCATCACCCGTACTCTCCCAAAGGATTTGGACTTAGATCTCATCGAAACGGAGATCACCCTCTTTTCCCCCGAGGTCGAGGCTCCGGTCCATGAAGGACAAGTCCTGGGCACCATGAAGCTGTCCTACCAGGGCGAGGTCTACGGCACTCTGGATCTGGTGGCCGTCAACTCAGTGGAGCGGTCCGAACTGTTGTATAAAAAAGCACAGTTTCTCTCCTTTTTTCACCATTCCGGTGTTCAGATTGTTTTAATCGCGGTTCTTCTTCTGTCTGTCCTGGTTCTGCTTAAACTGCTGGTGTTCCGTAAACGCCGATATTATCGAGGCGGGAAAGGAACCCGGAGCCGGGGAAATTACCGCGGAACTCGAAAATAAAGCGAAAAATTTTCTTCGCCCCCCTCCGTGAGCGTATTCATCCGGAAAACAAGAGAGCCGCCCTAACGGGCGGCTCTCTTGTTCGTTCAATCATTGTTTGCCACAATAGTGGCTTACACAGAAGCTACCTTTTTTGCTTTCACTCTCTGTGTAATATAGATCACCAGAACCAAAGCAATCCCGACGATATCGGTAACCGTGCCGGCATCCACCAGAAGCAGGCCGCCGATAATCAACACAACCCGCTCCCACCAGTGGCAAGTCGTGCGGAAATACCCGGTAAACCCGGTGGCAATTCCAATCATACCAATACAGGCAGTCAAAATTGCTTTGAGGACCAGAGCCACGAACAGCGGTGTAGCCCAATTTCCCGTGTTCACCAAGACCAGAACCGGATTCATCACAAACATATACGGCACAAGATAGGCCGCGATACCCAGTCGCGTGGCGTTTAGTCCCGTCTTCATGGGGTCGGAACCGGCGATACCGGAGCCGGCGAAGGCGGCCAAGGCCACAGGAGGAGTGATATCAGCCACGATACCGAAGTAGAACACGAACAGATGGGCGGCAATGGGGGGTACATCCAAAGCAATCAGGGCAGGCGCGGAGATGGTCGCCTGGATGATGTAGTTCGCGGTGGTGGGTACGCCCATTCCAAGCACGATGGAGCACAGCATTGTGAGAATCATGGTGAGGTACAGGCTGCCGCCGGCCAGGGATACCAGGCCGTTGGCCATCTTCAGACCCAGGCCGGTCATGGTGACCACGCCCACGATAATGCCTGCACAGCCGCAGGTGACAGCCACAGAGATGGCGCTGCGGGCGCTCTGCTCCAGCCCCACAATAAACATCTTAATGAATTGAATGGGATCAAATTTATGAGTCTCGCGAATAATCTCAACGATCCAGATAAGCAGGCAGGAGAAGATGCCCCAAATAGCAGCCTTCATGGCGGAGCTTCCGCCGATCAGCAGAATGGTGATAACTACAATGGGAAGCACCATGTACCAGCCGCGCTTCAGCAGGGCACTGACCGCGGGGCGCTGGTCCTTGGGAATTCCCAGCAGGCCGTGCTTCAGGGCCTCGAAGTGAACGTTGGTAAAAATACCGGTGAAATACAGCAGCGCCGGTACACAAGCCGCCAAGGCAATCGTACCATATGGCAGACCAGTATACTCCGTCATAATAAAGGCGGCGGCGCCCATAACAGGCGGCATAATCTGCCCTCCTGTGGAAGCTGCCGCTTCTACCGCGCCGGCAAACTCCGGACGGTAGCCAGTCTTCTTCATCAGAGGGATGGTGATGGATCCAGTGGACACGGTATTGGCCACAGAGGATCCGCTGACCGTGCCCTGGAGGGCACTTGCAATAACGGCCGCTTTCGCGGGTCCGCCCACGGAACCGCCGCAGGCGGCCATGGCCAAACTGGTCATCCAGTCGCCCACGCCGCTGGCCTTCAGGAAGGTAGCGAACACCAGGAACAGGAAGATAAAGGTGGAGGACACATAGATGGGGGAGCCCAGGATGCCCTCAGTGCCCAGCCACTCGGTGCATACCACGCGCTTAAAGGTAAATTTAGCGTGGAACAGGAAAATAGACCGGGGAATCAGGTGGCCGAAAAATCCATAAAGCAAAAACGCAGTGCCAAGTCCCATTACGATGGGGCCTGCCACACGGCGGGCCGCCTCCAGCAAAAGAACAATGGCGATACAGCTGACCACGATGTCAAGCTGGGTAAAAGACCCTGCCCGCAGCAGCAGCTGTTCATAAAACACTACATGATAGGCACCGCAGCAGATGCAGGTGATGGCCAGGAGATAATCATACCAAGGAATGGATTTGCCCGCCTTCCCAAACATGGGATAGAGCAGGTACACCAGTGTCATGGCAGCGGCCAAGTGAGGTGCCCGCTGGAGAGTGGAGGGGAACGTGCCGAACAGGCCGGTGTACAGCTGGACAGCAGACCAGATTACACAAATAAAGAAGACCAGCTTGGCAGGGAATCCTTCCAAACGGCGGTATGCGGATTCCTTGTCATATTTGGCCATTAATTCGTCGGCATCAATCTCTGCTGCTTCAATGGGGGGGATTTTCTTTTCTTCACTCATATTTTGCTTTGCCTCCCGCATCAGATTCCAGAAGTTCAGCCCGAGTATCGGGAAAACTTCAAATTGGGTAAAAAAGGGGGCCCGCCCGGTCGCGGGAAGGCCCCCTCAGCTGGGTTACAAATAGTTTTTTACCTCTAAACGGAGAATATTAACGCTTTCTTAACGCATCAATCAGCCGTTGTCAGGAACTTCCATGCCCATCTCTTTGAAGTAACGGGCGGCGCCGGGGTGAATGGGAGTAGTCACGCCGTCCAGGCAGCCTTCCAGCTGGACTTCTTTACCAGTGGCGTGGGCAGCCGCGATCTCATCGCCGCTTTCATAGAATGCCTTGGTGATCTGATAGACGGTCTCGTCGTCCAGATCAGCGGCACAGTACAGAACGGCCTTACAGGTCACAGTGTTGCAGTCCTCAGTCTGCTTGGGATAGGTGCCGGCCTCAATCACCTTACGGGTGAAATAAGAAGGCAGCTTCGCCAAGATCTCATCGCTGATGTCGATGTAGGTCAGATCCATGGAGGTGGTCATCTCAACGATGGAGGAAGCGGGGACGGCCAGGGTGTTGCAGGCAGCGTCAATGTGTCCGTCCTGCATCTTGGTGGCGGCATCGCCGAAGGAGTCGCTCTGGCGCTGGATATCCTTATCGATGTCCAGACCGGCAGCCTCAAAGATCAGCTGAGTCAGACCCACGGTGCCAGATCCGGCGGGGCCGACGGCGATCTTCAGGCCCTTCAACTCTTCTACGCTCTTGGCCTTGGTCGTGGCAGCGTTGGCAACGATCTGATAAACCTCGTTGTAAACTACACCGATGGCCTTTACATTGGTAACCGCTCCGCTGTCCTTAAAGGCTCCGGTGCCTTCGTGGGCGTCTGCAGCCACGTTGTTCATGGCGATGCCCAGATCCATCTCGCCGGCGTTGATCAGGTTCATGTTCTCAACAGAGGCGCCAGTGGACTGAGCGGTAACCGTGATCTGCATATCGGCCAACTTGTTGTTGATGGCATTGGCCATGGCGCCGCCCAAGGCAAAGTAAGTACCGCCAGTGGACCCGGTGCCCATGACCAAGTCCTGAGGATCAACCTTGGGAGTGGACTGGGCTCCGGACGAGGCGCTGCCGCTGGGCTGAGAGCCGCCGGTGGGCTTGTCGTTTCCGCCGCCGCAGGATGCCAGCAGGCCGATTACCAAAGCGCTTGCAAGGGCCAGGGACAGAATCTTTTTCATGTTTTCTTCCTCCTTAAACTATTTCGATGTCTTGTCTTCCTTCTTTCCAACCAACCAATTTATGGCACGGGCCGCCCTATGGGCCGGCCCGCTGTGCCCGTATCAGGGGATACCCGCTCAGGCTTCCTCGCCTAGGCAGACCATCTTGCCGTTCTTGACGACGACCACTTCTTCAGCGGTGCCCTCGTCAAAGATGACGGTGGGATTGTACTGCACCATGTCGATATGTACGGTGGAGCGGGCGGGCTGGCCGTAGTAGTAGCCGTTGCCCATGGCGATGTGGCAGGTGCCCCGG
>Ga0129317_1001304_pt1 | contig 19046 bp, 16 predicted proteins | sample Cm1ome_FD_94430 | JGI IMG/M metagenome (GOLD analysis project Ga0129317, IMG submission 94430) | Eastern black-and-white colobus group fecal microbial communities from Wisconsin, USA - Cm1105 metagenome | ecosystem: Host-associated > Mammals > Digestive system > Large intestine > Fecal | place... | reverse complement strand
CAGCTATATGCGGTTATCTTGATATGCTGAAAAGTGAGGATAAGTCTCCTGAGGCAGAGCGCTACCTTGAGATCATCGGCGGAAGAGCAGAGTCAATGAAACAGCTTACAGAGGAGCTTTTCCGCTATTCTGTCATAATGACCTCGGAAAGTGAACCAAAGCAGGAGCAGGTGATCGTGAACGATGTGCTGGAGGAGAGTATAGCAGGGTATTATTCAATACTCAGTGAGAAGAAAATATCACCTGAAATAGATATCACATACAAAAAAGTGATAAGGATACTTGATCGCTCTGCACTTGCGAGGGTGTTCTCAAATCTTATAAACAATGCAGTCAAGTACAGTGATGGCGATCTTTCTGTAAGACTTTCAGATGACGGGACAACTGTTTTTTCAAACCATGCTTCGCAGCTTACTTCTGTGCAGGTGGACAAACTGTTTGACAGGTTCTATACAGTTGAAGCAGCCCGTAACTCAACAGGTCTGGGGCTTTCAATAGCGAGAACTCTTATCGAAAAGATGGGCGGAACGATATCCGCTTCTCTTGAAAACGGTGTATTATCCATTGTTATTCGGCTTTAGAGCTTATCTGCCGTGATATATGAAGTATTTTTGCTTCAACACTTGATTTAGAGAAAAATATGTGATATAATAATATTTACAGGGGAGCTTGCGGGACAGGCTGAGAGGAAGGTGCTACCTTCGACCCTTCGACCTGATTTGGTTAATGCCAGCGTAGGGAGTCTGATATTGTTATGTACATTCAGGGAACTGCGCAGGCGGTTCCCTGAATTTTTTAAGGAGGTGCCTAAATGGTAAAGATAAATGGTGAACTGCTTGAAAAAGACGGAAAAACTGTAACGGAAATGCTCGCTGATATGGAAATAAGCGGTCAGAGAGTGGCTGTGGAAATAAATGAGGAGATCGTTCCGAAGGCAAAGTACGATGAAACTATACTTAAAGACGGCGATCGTGTAGAGGTCGTTCGTTTTGTGGGAGGCGGCTGATATGCCAATACCTTCGAGAGAGGAAATGTACAGCGCTCTTGAGGAAAGGCACGGGGCTGAGCTTCAGAGAAAGCTTGACAGCGCTTCCGTGGCTGTCTGCGGACTTGGCGGACTTGGCTCTAATATTGCCATTGCACTTGCAAGAGCTGGTGTGGGATATCTTCATATCATAGATTTTGATAGAGTTGATATCTCAAATCTGAACCGTCAGCAGTACTTTCCTGAGCAGCTCGGGGAGCCAAAATCCCAGGCTATGAAGGACACACTTGAGCGTATCGCTCCGTATTGCCATATAAAAGCTGATAACATAAAGCTTTCTGAGGATAATATACCTGCTCTGCTTTCTGATGCGGATATTATCGTAGAAGCTTTTGACAAAGCAGATCAGAAGGCAATGCTGGTAAACTGTGTTCTGGAGAATATGCCCGATAAATATCTTGTATCGGGTTCGGGGATGGCAGGCATAGCTCCCTCAAATATTATAACCACTAAAAGGATAACAAAGCGCTTTTATCTTTGCGGTGACGGCGTAAGCGATGTTGAGGACGGAATGGGACTGGTTTCATCACGGGTCCTTATCTGTGCAGGTCATCAGGCTCATGCAGTCATAAGGATAATTGCAGGCGAATTTGATATATAAGGAGAGATCGTAATGAAGGACGATAAGCGTATTATTGGAGGCCGTGAGTTTTACTCACGTTTTATTCTCGGCTCGGGAAAGTATTCCCTCAGTCTTATTGAGGCTGCCGTAAAGTACGCAGGTGCAGAAATAATCACACTTGCTGTGCGCCGTACAAATTCCAAGGAACACGAGAATATCCTTGACTATATTCCCGAGGGAGTAACACTTCTTCCCAATACTTCGGGAGCAAGAAATGCTGATGAGGCTGTTCGTATAGCACGACTTGCCCGTGAGCTTGGCTGCGGAGACTTTGTAAAGATAGAGATCATGCGCGATACCAAGTATCTTCTTCCCGATAATCAGGAAACTGTACGCGCTACGGAGATACTGGCGAAAGAGGGATTTGTTGTAATGCCCTATATGTATCCTGATCTTAACATAGCCCGTGATCTTGTGAACGCAGGTGCGGCTTCTGTAATGCCCCTTGCATCACCAATAGGCTCCAATAAGGGACTTGCTACTAAGGACTTCATACAGATACTCATTGACGAGATCGACCTTCCCATAATCGTTGATGCAGGAATAGGCAGACCTTCACAGGCTTGCGAGGCTATGGAAATGGGTGCTGCTGCTGTTATGTCAAATACTGCACTTGCTACCGCGGGAGACCTTCCCGTAATGGCGGAGGCTTTCAAGCAGGCTATTGAAGCAGGCAGAAAGGCATATCTGTCAGGACTGGGACGAGTTCTCACAAGAGGAGCTTCTCCCTCAGACACACTGACAGGCTTCCTTCGTGACTGATGGTACGTCTTGAAAGGGTAAACGGCGGTAATATCTATGATATTATCGAGCTTGAAGTCGATGAGAGCCAGAGAAAGTTTGTCTCAGACAATAAAATGAGTATTGTTGATGCCTATGGTGCAATAACAGGCGGCGGTAATGCTTTCCCATTCGGTATCTATGATGATGATACACCTGTGGGATTTCTGATGATAGGCTTCGATGTGGATGAATACTGGGAGGACTATCCTCAAGTTGCTGTTGACAGCTACAATATATGGCGCCTTATGATAGACCGGCGTTATCAGGGCAGAGGATACGGAAAAGCCGCGATGAAACTGGCACTGGAATTTATACGGACATATCCCTGCGGAAAGGCTGAAAAGTGCTGGCTGTCCTATGATCACGAAAATCATGCAGCTGAAAAGCTGTACCGCTCATTCGGATTTGTGCCGAACGGCGAAAAAGACGGCGATGAAATTATAGCCGTACTGGAATTATAAAAGAAGGTAATTTAATGGAAAATCACTATTTTGTGGACTCGGACAAGCTTTCTGAGGCTGCTCTTAAAAAGAAGCATATGCTTGAAACAGATCCTGCTTCACGTACAAACCATATGGAGTACATGGAGGGCATGGAGCGCATAAAGTCCGACATTATGGACAAAGTTATGACTGAGATGAAGAACTATGATTATTCTCAGTATACTGCTCGTGACGTCAATGCAGCTCTCAACCATGAGACCTGCACAGTCGAGGATTTCAAAGCGCTGCTTTCTCCTGCGGCAGAGCCTTTCCTTGAGAAGATGGCTCAGCGTGCGAAGCTTGAGACCCAGAAGCATTTCGGAAACACCGTATATCTGTTCACTCCGCTGTATATCGCCAACTACTGCGAGAACTACTGCGTTTACTGCGGCTTCAACTGCTATAATGACATAAAGCGCATGAAGCTCAATAAGGAGCAGATCGAGCACGAGATGAAGGTCATCGCCGACAGCGGTATGGAGGAGATACTTATTCTCACAGGCGAGAGCCGCGCACAGAGCAGTGTGGAGTACATCGGTGAGGCGTGCAAGCTGGCGCGAAAGTATTTCCGCATGGTCGGGATTGAGGTCTATCCGCTGAATACTGATGAATACAAGTATCTGCACGAATGCGGAGTTGACTATGTAACTGTATTTCAGGAAACCTATGACAGTGACAGATATGAGCAGCTCCACCTTATGGGACACAAGCGTGTTTGGCCGTACAGATTTGAAGCTCAGGAACGTGCTCTTATGGGCGGAATGAGAGGTATTGCCTGTTCAGCACTTCTCGGACTTTCCGATTTCAGAAAGGATGCACTGGCGAGTGCGCTTCACGTTTACTATTTACAGAGGAAATATCCTCAGGCTGAGATTTCACTTTCCTGTCCGAGACTTCGTCCTATAATCAATAATGACGAGATAAATCCTCTCGATGTCCATGAAAAGCAACTGTGTCAGATACTCTGTGCATATAGGATATTCCTGCCATTCTGCGGTATAACTGTATCATCCAGAGAGAGCGAGAGTTTCAGAAACGGTATCGTAAAGATCGCTGCGACCAAGGTGTCAGCCGGTGTTTCAACAGGTATCGGCGACCATGAGAGCAAGTACACAGGCAAGGAGAGCGAAGCTGCTGAGGGCGATGAGCAGTTCGAGATTAATGACGGACGCAGCTTTGATAAGATGTACAAGGATATGTCAGAGGAAGGACTCCAGCCTGTGCTGAATGATTATCTCTATGTCTGATATAGTTTGTGTGACCTCTCGTTCACTGTGCCGTGGTAACTTCCTTGATCAGCTTAGTAAAATTGCGAAGGCAGGACCAAGATATGTTATCCTCCGTGAAAAGGACCTGAGCGAGGAGAAGTATGGTGAGCTTGCCGAGAAGGCTGCTGCAGTATTCCAAAATACTGATACAAGGCTTATACTCCACTATTATTACAGAACCGCCATTGAAATGGGATGGAAGTCTGTACATCTGCCGCTCCATATTCTTCGTGAGCTGACTGCTGACGAGAAAAGCCGTTTTGAGCATATAGGAGCATCATGTCACTCGGTTGAAGATGCACAGGAGGCTGAGAGCCTTGGAGCTGACTATATAACTGCCGGTCATGTTTTCGCTACTGACTGCAAAAAAGGACTTCCGCCGCGCGGAATTGAATTCCTCAGCAGTGTGTGTGAAAGTGTCAGTATACCTGTTTATGCTATCGGAGGAATATCGCCCGATAACATTGATCTTGTCAGACAGTGCGGTGCCGCAGGCGCCTGCGTAATGAGCGGATTTATGAAATGCAGTGATCCTGTTGACTTTATAAAAGAATTTGAAAAGAAGTGATATAAATGAATATCGAAAGGAAAGATCTGCTCCTCTATGCCGTTACAGATAGAAACTGTCTTCACGGAATCAGCCTTGAGGACGCAGTCGAACAGGCTATACTCGGCGGAGCTACTTGCATTCAGCTTCGTGAAAAGGCTGTTGATGAGGGTGAGCTTATCAATAAAGCGAAGAAACTAATTGAAGTATGCCACAGATACAATGTTCCTTTTATTATCAATGATGATTATGAAGCAGCTTTGAAATGCGGAGCTGATGGAGTTCATGTTGGTATCGAAGATGCTCCTGTAGCTGAGATAAGACGTATTGCAGGCAAGAACTTCATTATCGGAGCCACAGCTAAGACAATTGAACAGGCTCGACTTGCAGAAAGCTCGGGAGCAGATTATCTCGGCGTCGGGGCTGTTTTTCCGTCTCCGACCAAGAAAAATGCTCTGAGGATAACTCCTGAGCTGCTGAAAGAGATATGCGGCTCCGTAAGTATTCCTGCAGTTGCTATTGGCGGAATAACAGCTGAAAATGTAAAGGCGATAGCAGGCTGCGGTCAGAGTGGTATCGCTGTAGTATCGGCTTTGTTCGGAGCGGAAGATGTCAGAGCAGCCGCTGAAAAGCTGACGGAAGCTTCTAAGGCTGCGTTATAAGAGGGAATATATGATAAAGTATTATGATATCGGACTAAATCTGTTCTGTAAACAGTTCAGAGAGCCGGAAATGATAATCGAAGATGCTGAATACGAAGGAGTATGCTGTATTCTGACAGGTTCTGATATGAAAAGCAGCGAAAACGTCAATAGCTTTGTAAAGGATCATGACTGCTTCGGGACCTGCGGTATACACCCTCATAGTGCAGACAGTGCTAAAGATGAGGATTTTCTGCGTATACGCGGGATAGTGTCAACAAATGACAAAATTGTTGCGGTAGGCGAGTGCGGACTGGATTATGATAGGATGTTTTCTGCCAGAGAAAACCAGATACGCTGCTTTGAGAACCATATAAAGATAGCAGAAGAACTTGGAAAGCCGCTGTTCCTTCACGAAAGAGATGCTGCGGATGACTTTATCGCACGTTTCAAAAAACACGGTGATATATGTAAAAGAGTGGTAATTCATTGCTTCACCGGCGATAAAGATACCCTGAAAAAGTATATCGACATGGGCTTTTATATAGGTGTAACCGGCTGGATATGTGATGAGCGCCGCGGAGGAGCACTTCGCGAGGCAGTGAAGTATATCCCTCTTGACAGGATAATGGCTGAGACAGATGCACCTTATCTTACTCCGAGAAATATCAAGGGACTTGGCAGGACAAATTTACCGCAGAATATAAAATATGTTGTAGCAGAGCTGGCAAGGAATATGCAGATAGATGAAGCAGAGCTCATAGATGCATTAAAAGAAAATACAGAGCGATTTTTCGGGATATAAAAAGATTGCACGACGTTAAGCCGTGCAATCTTTTTGCTTATTTGCAGCAGATACCGAACATTTCGCAGAGTATCTTCCATATGTTGTTGCAGCACATAAATGTATACCTCCTGTATGATAATTGTCCCTTTCGGGATGATTTAATTATACCAGAGGTGGTTAGTTAAATCAATGCAAAATATCTGGATATTATTTTTACAGAAATATCCTCTAATTCAGAATATAAACTGCAACAGCAAGGTATGACGCGAATATAAGCCATATAAAATATGGGATATTAAGCCATGCGGAAAGTTTTTTTATTCTGGTGAACGCTAAGATCATTGCTCCCACAAGCATCAGCAGCAGGATTGCAACAGCAGCTGCTAAGCCAAGAAATCTGAAGCGGAAGAACAGGATGCTCCATGAGAAGTTTACAGCAAGCTGAACATAATAAAGCTTCAGAGCTGTTGATCGGCATTTCGCGGAATCGTCAGTCTGCCATATCATATATGCTGATATTCCCATTAGTGCGTATAGAATTGCCCATACTACCGGAAACAGCCAAGATGGCGGAAGTAGTGGGGGAGCCTTGATCTCTGTATAAAATGAGGAGAAGTCTCCCGAAAAAAGAGCAGAGAGAGCCCCTACAAGTTCTGCGGTCACAATAAAAATGAGCAGATCCGTTAATTTGAATTTTTTCATAGCATCTACCTCTTCTGATTTGATAGTAAATACTATGCCGAATCTGCTCATATTATGTTTTATTTCAACGGAAGCACGCTATTGAATACAGCATAAAACTTGATAGGTATGTGCTTATCGATATGGCATTTGCCAAAAAACCATTTCTCGTATTTACAGGTCTTTATAACATCCTCAAAGAAAGCGTGCATTTCAAGCCTTTCGAGTACATCTACTCCAAGGCATTCTTTTAACGAAGCAGGGGGCTCATGAGTGATAACATAATCGATATTATAATGGTTTTCTCTCAGATGAGCGATACCTTCGGTAATTTCTGCCTGGGTAGGCTGTTCCTGAGGCCACCAGTCGTTATCGCGCCTGAACTCGATGTCCTGACTGTGTCCTCCGCCGAATGTGAATATCTTTTTCTTCTCGATTGTGTATACCTGTCCTCGCATGAGGTGGATGATGTTGGGAGCTATGATTCTCGCTTTTCCTCCATGCCATTCCTCGGGCTTATATTTCTCAAGAATATCGAAGTTTTCATGACAACCATCAAGAAAGGCTATGGTGTAATTCTTGTCCGCAAGCTTTTTTATCGCTGCGCGTTCCTGTTTGGAGTTATCCCAGAAAAAGCCAAAATCTCCGGCGATAATAAGGGTGTCTCCTCGACCCAGCTTTTTGATCTCAGGGCTTTTAAAGCGAGTAATATCTCCGTGAGTGTCTCCTGTAACGTAGATCACATTAAAAACCTCCGTTCTTTTGTTCAATTTTATACGGCTTATTTTTTTCTGTGCCGCTTTCGTTTTGTATTTATATTGTATCATATTTTCAGTAAAAGGTAAAGGGGGTAAGAAAAATTTTCCGAAATTTAAAAAAAATTTCAGAAACCCCTTTTAAAATGAAGTAATATCTGTTATAATATAGATTAGGCTTTTTCAGAAAGCAAATAACAGCGGGTGACCGCGTGAAATAAAGGAGAATGTATGAAGAAGTTATTATCTGCGCTGGCAGCAATAGTAATAGTACTTCCATTTATATGCAGTATCAGATCTGAGGCGGTCAGTTTTCCGCTATCTATGAACATAAAAAGTGAGTCTGCTGTATTGATGAACCTTGATTCAAATACAATAATCCATCAGAAGAATGCTGATACAAAGCAAATGCCGGGACCTCTGGTAAACATAATGACAGCAGTAGTCTGTATCGAGAATTGTCCCGATCTTTCACAGGAGGTCACGATCGATGAATCTGTATATGAGTACCTCTATAACATAGAGTTTCCTGATGATCTGAGATTTGCCGAGATCGAGAACGGCGATGTTCTTACCTATACAGATCTGCTTTATGCGATGATGCTTACTTCCTCTGTTGAAGCGGCTGAGACTATCGCATACAAGATCGGCGGAAACAATACTTCAAAGTTTGTTGACATGATGAATGAGAAGGCCGCTGAACTCGGACTTGCAGATACTCATTTTACCAATGCAACAGGAATGTACGATCCAAATCAGTACACAACTGCCAATGATATGATGACGCTTACGGTCTATGCTCTGGGCGTTCCCTATTTTGAAAGCATATCGACCACTTTCACATATACTCCATCAGTGCCAAATCCTAAAAATCACCCTGAGATGGACAAATGGATATGGCAAAACTCTAACGTTATGATGGACAGTCAGAGCGATTATGCCTACAATGGCACCAAGGGAATAAAAACCTCCAATCTTGAGCGCGCTGGAAGAAGTATAGTTACTATGGCAAGCCGCGACGGTAATAAGTATCTGGTAGTTCTCATGAAGTCGCCGCTGAATAACGCTGACGGAGACAACACATTCTACCATTTGACAGATGCGATCGCAATGTTTAACTGGGCGTTCGACAATTTCTCGTATCAGGTCATACTGGCTGATACTGCAGAGGTCGGTGAACTTCCGGTTGAGCTCGCAGAAGGAAATGATTACGTTCTTGCCATACCTAAGGAGGAATTCACGCTTCTGTGGTATGATGAGGTGGATATTTCGACAATAAGCCGAGATAAGGTGGTCTGGTACAAAAATACACTTCAGGCACCTGTTGCTAAGGGCGAGCCTCTTGGTAAAGTTACCCTTGAGTACTCGGGTGAAGAGCTCGGAACAGTTGAATTGGTAGCGGTAAGCAATGTCGAGCGTTCTGCTTCCAAATATAATATATATGTTGCGAAGATGTTCACCAAGTCTCGCTGGTTCAATAAAGCACTTATGGTGTCATTCCTGCTGTGTGCAATATATATCATAGTATGTATTTACTCGTACATTGTTTTCAAGAGCAAGGCAAAGCCTATGAAGCCAATATATGCAGTTCCTAAGGTCAATGACAAGAACCGCCGCAGACGCAGACCGCAGCAGAGCGAAGACGAAAAATAATCAAAATACCGTACAGCTTGTGACTGTACGGTATTTTTTATAATGTGATATATCTGCTGCTGGAATAACCGTTTATTCCATTGTAGCTGACTACATACCATCCGTTTGTCTCTCCGTTGATCATCAGAGTTGCTCCGTCAGGCGCTGAACCGATGATGTTGCCTGACAGCCCCGGATAATCACGGATATTGAGGCCGCTGCCGTCCGTTGTTACAGTGCCCCATCGAACCGCACCGGCAGGTACAAAGGGGATACCGAAATAGTCACAGAGAGAGCCAACAATGTTCTTGGCAATGTTTTCAAGATTATTTTTCAGCCACGCCTCGTCAGCGTAGTTGTCATGATATCCAAGTTCGCAGAGTACTGCCACTGCCTTGGTGCGCAGAACTTCACCAAGTGAGTATGTTGGAACAGCTCTCACTTTATCCGGTAGAGGATATACAGCTTTCAGATTGTTTGCGATGATATCCGCAAGCCTGCGGCTCTGTTCGCTTTTGGGAGCGTAGTAAATATCTATGCCTCTGAGTTTACCTGCAAGAGATTCAGGCGCGGCGTTAGAATGAAGGGCAAGGTGGACATCATAGCTTCCTGCATTGGAATCTGCAATTGCACCCGTAACATTTCTTACGGGATCATTCCGTAAGAAGCTTATGCCGCAAGAGCGAAGATATGGTTCAATTCGATCGGCAAGAAGGTTCATATACAGTTCCTCATTGCCGTTAGTGGCATATTGGTTCCATTCCTGAGTAGATGGACTTAAAAAGACCTTTGGCATATTATCATTCCTTTCGATTGATGTGAGAAAGCTCTCATTCCATTTTATGCCAAAGAAGCAATGTATGTTATAATTATTGATGTTCAAACTAAATCTTGAATTATATACTTGACAAAAATGAAGTTTCTCTGCGTTGCGAAAGCTCGCAATACGATAGTATTCCTTCACTTTTTTCGCCTTGATAAATACCATTTTTTACCTTTGTCTGAACTTCAGGATCTAATTGTCGCATCAAAATTCAACAGAAATCAATAACTGACTATTGACTTTTTGCTTTTAAAGCGTTATACTTTAAATGATAAAAGAAACTGGAGGTTTGATCTCATGAAAATATTAGTTGTCGGACTCGGACTCATTGGCGGTTCTCTTTGTAAGGCTCTGAAAAAATATACATATCATACAGTAGCAGGCTGTGACATCAATCGCGATATCGAGAATGCAGCTTTGCGCGATGTAGCTCTCGATGAAGTCTTTGACGGAAATTATGAGGGATATGATCTTATCGTTATATCACTTTTCCCTGAGGGCACTGAAAGTTTTTTTGCGGAAAATGCTTCAAAGATCGGAAAAAACACTCTGATTACCGATGTCTGCGGTATAAAGGGCGATTTCTCGCAGCGAATGAAAAAAATCGCAGAGCGAAACGGACTGAGATATGTTGGTATCCATCCAATGGCAGGCAAGGAGTTCGGCGGATATTACAACAGCACCGCTGATCTGTTTGTAAAGGCTAATTTTATCATAGCACCATTTGTCGACAGTCAGCAGTCTGATATTGATCTGCTCAACGGGCTTGCCAAGGAGGTAGGTGCAGGAAAAATTGTTATCACCAGTCCCGAAAACCATGATAAGATGATAGCGTATACTTCGCAGCTTGCACATATAGTTTCAAGTGCATATGTAAAAAGCCCCGAACTGGGGCTTGAATGCGGATTCAGCGGAGGAAGCTTTCAGGATATGACCCGTATAGCTACCATGAATGAAAAAATGTGGACCGACCTGTTTATGCAGAACAGGGAACATCTACAGTATGAGCTTGATACACTTATCGATAATCTGAAAAAATACAGTGAGGCACTGAAAAACGGCGATGCTGACGGAATGAGAGCTCTTATAGCAGAGGGACGTGAGCTCAAGGAAGAAAACCTGCGCCACAGAGTCGGTCAGCCTAACTAAAGAACCTTTTCTCGAAATCAGGAGCATTATCGGTTATTTTCAGCTTGTTGAGATAGCTGAACGGCGATCCATCGGGAAGATCAAATCTCAGTTCATAGGCACATAATGCCTGACGGAATACGCCGCAGCGCTTGTTAGCGGCGATATTACCATATTTGCCGTCGCCGAGAACAGGAGCACCGATATGTGCCATGTGGGCTCTTATCTGGTGAGTTCTGCCTGTATAGAGGGTTATCTCTGCCAGTGTCAGCTTTCCGCGCTGTTCAATAATACGGTATCCGGTTTTTATAGGTTTATAGCCATCAATAGGCGAGTCAGATATCTTTACAAGGTTTCTCGACTCGTCTTTCTGATGATAGGCAGTTATCACATCTTCTTTTTTAGGAGGTGGAGATGTGGTTATGCAGTGATATATTTTGTGGATACTGCCGCTTCTTATTGCTTCATTTAATTCGCGCAGCGCGGCAGCATTTTTTGCAGCTGTGACAAGTCCGCAGGTATTCCTGTCGAGTCTGCTGCAAAGCGCAGGGGCAAATGAGCTCTCGCTTTCGGGCAGATATTCTTTCTTATTGTAAAGATAATGCTTTATCCTGTCTATGAGGGTATCGGTCATGGGACTTCCGTTTGAGTGCGAGTCAAGTCCGATCGGCTTACTGACGATAAGCACATTTTCGTCCTCATATATTACATCGAGGTCTGCGGAGCACTTCAAAAAACTCATGTCGTGTTTTTTTTCAGCCGATACTTCATCCTTTACATAGACAGTGACCTTGTCACCTGTGTTCAGACGGTCGGCAATATCACACCGCTTTCCGTTGATCTTGATGTCTTTTTTTCTTATGAGGCGGTACATCATGCTCTTTGGAAGAGTAGGAAGTGCCTTTGAGATAAACTTGTCCACTCTCTGACCGCTGTCATTTTCATTTATAATAAACTCTTTCATGTAAACTCCTTAATTATTACAAAATTGTATCCATAAGTTACAAAAACATTTCATGAAATTCTTCAATCCTTACAAAAATACACAATTAATTGACTTTTTTGTGAGAAAAAGGTTGAAATAAGATTAATAGTATGGTATAATTGACTAAAAGAAGCTCGTTTTTAGTTTTTCTTTTTGCAACCTTAATGAAAAGGAGTTCGATAAGCTATGAAGATCTACAAAACTTTGCTTTCCTTATTGATCACCTGTGGTGTCATAAGCTCAGGGGTAATGATGTCTGCATCGGCAGCCGACTCCAACATATATAATGATATCACAAATTCATCGGAAAGTAAAGAGGACGAGGAACTTAATGTTCCCGACCAGATCGTGAAGGTAGGAAACAGCGCCCTGACAGAGAATGCTGTTCAGGATGAGAATGTTTCCGCTTCAGCAGCTATGCTGGAGACACCATATAACGTATTCGATATCTATGACGCTCATCAGAAGTATGTTAAGCTGCATTCGGGCGATATGAGCATGATCTATAAGAAGGCAGAGGGCATCGATGTCTCCTATGCACAGGGAAAGATAGACTGGCAGGCTGTAAAAGACAGCGGGATAGATTACGCTATTATCAGAGCCGGTTACGGAAATGCAAACAAGTACCCCAATCAGGTCGATACATGGTTCAAGTACAATGTTGAAGAAGCTGCTAAGGTAGGAATGGACATCGGCATTTACTGGTACAGCTATGCGGATGATGTTGAGACTGCAAGATATGAAGCAGAATCCTGCTATGAGGCAATAAAGGATTACGATATAAAATATCCTGTTTACTTCGATATTGAGGAGCCTAAGCACAAGAATTTCTCAGCTGCAAAGGTATCTGAAATAATCGAATCATTCTGTTCGACTATTGAATCAAAGGGTTATTATGCAGGTGTATATAGCTTCGCAAGTTTGTTAAGTACAAAGGTATATCAGGATGTACTTGATAAATACGCAGTATGGGTAGCGCATTGGGATGTTGCTGCACCAGGTTATGCTCATGCTTATGGAATGTGGCAGTATAACGCAAAGGGCAGAGTCAAAGGCATAAATACCGAGGTTGATCTTGACCACTGTTACATAAATTATCCGTATCTCATTTCACCCGAAACATATGAACCTGACGGCACGGAAACAGATTCAAGTGAACAGCTTTTCCCCATAAGTGTTGATAAAGGAAAGGCTAAGGGAATCGATGTGTCTGTATGGCAGGGAAAGATAGACTGGGAAAAGGTCAAGTCATCGGGAGTCGATTATGCGATTATCCGAGCAGGATACGGTGATCTTGCAACTCAGACCGATAAGTATTTTGAAGCCAATATTGAAGGTGCTGAAAAAGCTGGAGTAAACAGCGGTGTTTACTGGTACAGCTATGCATCATCTCCCGAAGACGCAGTTCTTGAGGCAGAAGCCTGCTATGAGGTAATAAAGGGTCACAAGTTCGAGTATCCTGTATACTATGCAGTGGAGGATCCTTCCATTGCAGCACTGAGCAATAAGGAGATAACGGATATTGTCAATGCTTTCTGCTCAACTCTTGAGAAAAAAGGCTATTATGTAGGTGTAAAGAGCTATGCAAACTTCCTTAATACAAGGATAGATAAATCTGTATATTCCAAATATGATGTATGGGTAGCTCACTACGGCGTTTCAAAACCTGCATTCAACAGCCACTTCAATATGTGGCAGTTCACTAACGAGGGCAAGATCGACGGCATAAAGGGCTATGTAAACTGCAATTATGCATATCTTGATTTCCCTGGAATTATGAAGAGCGCACATAAGAATGGTTTCTGATCAATAACACATATATGCATACCGTATTTGCGCGGTATGCATATTTTATATTACAGGAGATATTATGGTCGAATTTATTATCGGTGCCGCAGGCAGCGGAAAGACTACCCGTATGTTCGGGCGCATAAAAGAAAGATGTCACGAGGCGGACAAGCTCTGTATTATCGTTCCTGAGCAGTTTTCTCAGGATTTTGATAAGAAGCTGTATTTCTTCCTCGGAGCCGAGAACTTCAATGAGCTTTTCTCACTTAGCTTTACCGGCCTGTCAAGACAGCTTTTTCAGCTTTATGGTGATCCGAACAGAAAGGGCGAATATGCTGATGAAATGGCGAAGATGATACTTGTGTATCAGGCTGTTGAGGCGGCTCTTGCCCGTCCTGAGTCCCTTGGGAGTTTCCGCAGGCAGAGTACTCAGAGCGGATTTGCCGAGGAGATCATTACTCTTATACGCGATATGAAGCGCATTGGCGTTAGTCCGGAAGAGCTTCTCGTTCGTTCTCAGCTTCTTGATAAGAGGCTTATGGATAAGACAAAGGATGTTGCAGCCATTTTTATAGAGTATCAGCGGCTTATGGAGGAGTACGGCTTCAAGGATGAGCTTGATAACATCAAGGAAGCCGCTGCTGTTGCAAATCTAAACAACTACTTCAGAGGCAAAACTGTTTTTCTGGACGAGTTTGAGAGCTTTACAGCTGATCAGTACGAAATGATAAAGCTCATACTGTCATCGGCTGATAATGTGTGTATTACTCTGAGGACAGACGATGTAAACGCAGGAGAATATACTTTATTTGAAACCGTTAATGATACATACAGAAGAATAAATATGCTTTGCCGTGAGATCGGCGCAGATACAAGAATTACTGTATGTGATCAGAGCTATCGATTTCTCACACCAGACCTTGAATATGTAAGCAGACGATCTCTTCGCAATCTGCCAAATGAGCCCGGGAAAGCTCCCAAAGCTGAGAATGTTCATATTTTTGAAGCAAGAGATATGTACAGTGAGGCTGAGTATGTCTGCGCGACGGTCAAACACCTTCTATATGAGGACAGTGAGCTGAAATATCGCGATATCGCTATAATCTCAAACGATATCGCTATGTATTCGGATGTGCTGAAGGCTGCATTCAAGAGATATGACATACCGTTTTTTCTAAGCCTTGAAAAGCCTGTTTCCCATACAGCCGTAATGGTATATTTTACTACTCTTCTTGATATTCTGAGCAGCAGAAGATTCCGGTCAGAGCAGATATTCAGGCTTATCAAGAGCGGTCTGCTGGATATAGACCTGACAGAGACCTCGCTTCTTGAAAACTATTGCTACAAGTGGGGCGTAGACGGAGAACTGTGGAATGCTCCGTTTACAGCTGAAGACCAGTTCCTTGATAAGCTCGAAGTCATAAGAAAAAAGATCATTCCGCCGATTTCAGAGCTGAAAAGAAAGATCAGGCGTGATATTGCCGCTTCGAAGATATGCTCGCTGTTATATGATCATATTGTTAACTGCGGTGCAGAGAGAAATACCGCACGGCTGATGGGAGAGCTTATTAAACGGGATAAGGACTATGAGGCGGCCGAGTTAAAAAGGCTTTGGAGCTGTCTTATAGATATTCTTGACAGTATAAGTGACACGCTCGGTGACAGAAAAATCAGTTTTGCTGAAATATCCCGAATGATCAGGTCTATGATAGGACGTATACAGTATTCTGTGCCTCCGCAGACGCTTGATGCGGTCACTGCTGCATCTGCAAGGATGGCAAGACTTGACTCGCCTAAGATCGTTTTTGTAATGGGTGTTAATGATGGGGATTTCCCAAATCGCATCAGTCTTCACGGACTTTTTTCGGAAGCAGACAGAGCAAAGCTTGCAGAAAACGGCATTGAGCTGTCAACACCTCTTGCGGAGCTCATTGCATCGGAGAGACTTGTTGTTTATAAGGCAATATCCGCGGCTTCCCATAAGCTTTACATAACCTATCCGTTATCCGACCTTTCAGGACAGGCGAAGTATCCGGCACAGATAGTTGACAGGATAATAGGCATGTTTGGTGATAACAGCATTCGCGTCAAGGATGATGACGTTCCTGTGGATTATTATGCTGTCACTTTACATTCGGCATTTTATCATTATATGCAGGAGAGAAGTTCGGATAATTCCTCGGTGGCTTCTATCAAAAAACTATTGATGGAAAGCCCTGAGTATAGGAGAAGACTGTCCTATGTTATAAGCAGGAGCAGCTTAAAGCAGGACTACCATATTGACAGCAGCGTTATTCAAAAGCTTCAGAGCTTTGAGCCGTTAAGGTTATCATCAACAGGCCTCGAGGAGTATAATCAGTGTCACTTCAAGTATTTCTGTGACAAGTGTCTCAGGCTCCATATCAATGAGAAGGTCGAGCTTGATGCGCGGATAGCAGGCGAGCTGACTCATGAGTGCTTTTACGGCATTCTGGGTTCAAGGTCAAAGGCGGATTTCATAGCTATGTCTTATGATGAGGTCAAAAGCGAGATAAACAGCTGTGCTGAGAAATACCGTGAAACTGCTCTGGCAGGGGATTTCGGCAAGGATGCTAAATTCGGGCTTATCTTCAATAAGCTTACGGAGCGTATGTCCGATGTTTTCCTTTATACCCAGCAGGCTCTTATGGCTTCGGACTTTGTGCCTCATGATTTTGAGCTTGATCTGAGGGAAAGCCATTCGGTCGTGCTTCCTTTTGGCGACGGCAGAAGCCTGAGCTTCGGAGGAATAGTTGACAGAGCTGACATATGCAGGATAGGTGACAGTGATTATCTTCGCATTATCGACTATAAGAGCAGCCGAAAGGATATAACTCCCGAGACACTTGCCTGCGGTATCAATATGCAGATGCTGCTTTACCTGTTTGCCTCTACTGATAAAGGCGGATTGTATGAAGGCTTCGAGCCTGCGGGAGTGCTTTATTCTCCTGTCAGGATATCTGATGTCCATCTTGAGTCGCATAAGGTAGACACCAAGAACAGCGGTGCGGTGAAGGAATCGCTGCGTACAAGCGGACTTGTTCTCGGAGATATGGATATACTCAGAGCTATGGAAAAGGATGTCCGCGGAGAATTTATTCCTGTAAAGCTTGATAAAAACGGTGTTCCTGACAAGAGATCATGCTGTGTATCTGCAGAGGGAATGACTCTGCTCAGAAAATACACTTATGGTAAACTTGTCAGCATGGCAGAATCTCTGCTTGAAGGAAATGCGGAAGCTGTTCCGCTTGTGGTTGATGGCAAGGTTCCGTGTACTTACTGTGACTATATCAATATATGTGATAATTCGGAACTTCTCAGTCAGCGTGCTCCCGATGAAGAGCAGGTGGCGGAAGCAGCTGAAATTCTCGGCAGAAAATATAAAGGAGAGGTGGAGTAATATGGGCTGGACAGAACAGCAGCAAAAGGCGATAGATGCGCGCGATACTTCACTGATCGTTTCGGCAGCCGCGGGAAGCGGAAAAACAGCAGTCCTTACAGAGCGGCTTGTACAGCTGCTCGCCGACAGGGATTCAGGTGTAAGAGCTGACAGGATGGTCGTTGTAACTTTTACAAATGATGCGGCTTCAGAGCTTAAAAAACGTCTCGACAGCAAGCTGAGAGCAATGATCAATGAGTCTCCTGACGACAGACATCTTCTGAAACAGCAGATACTCCTTCAAAGTGCGAGGATATCGACCATCAACTCCTTCTGCTTTGACCTTATCAGGGACAATATAGGAGAAAACGGCGTCACATCCGGATTCAGCGTGCTTGATGATACAGATAACAAGGTGCTTCGAGCACGCGCTATGGAAGAACTAATAAACTATTACTGCGAGAATGAGTACGAAAAGATATCATTCATGTATGATCATTTCTGCATAAAAGATGAAAAAAGACTTGTCGAAGTGCTTGAACGTGCTGACAGCTTTCTTTCATCTGTTGCTTTAAGGGATAAGTGGCTCGAAAATGCGGTAAGTATGTATTCGGAGGACTTTGAACGTTCCGTATATTATGAAAGCTTTTTTGCTTCTGTCACAGAAGAACTGAATAAAGCGGTCAGAGCGGCGGATGATAACATTGGAATGATAAAAAGGATATTCCCCGATATGTCAGCCGCAGCGGCTGAGAAATCCTATGCTCAGGCGGAGGATGACTATGACAGGATATCAGCTATTGCTGATATTTTCAGGTCACGCCGTTTCCCTACAGCTGAGGAGGCTGAACAGGCTCAGGCTTTTTCGGCTCTTGTCAGAACCGGAAAGACTCCTCATGATAAAGCTCTCAGAGAGATATATAAGAAAAAACGCGACCTGATAAAGAAAACGGCTGAAAAAGTTTTAAGCAGTATATCATCAGTAAAAAGCGATTACCGCGAGTGCAGAGAGGTGACGAAAGTACTTGCTGAAATGCTGAAAAAGTTCGGTGAACTTCTCTGGGAAAAGAAATGTGAGAAGAATGCTCTCAGCTTTGATGACGGCGAAAGGCTGGCACTTGAGATACTCGCAGCAGAAGATGAAAGCGGCATGATCATACAGTCCGAAACTGCTGAAAGAATAGCGGAATACTATGATATCATAATGATAGACGAGTATCAGGACTCCAATAACAAGCAGGACCTGATATTCAAGCTGATCTCAAAGAATTACAGACATGATGAAACAGGAGAGCCGCTTTACGGTGACAATGTATTCCTTGTAGGTGATGTGAAGCAGTCAATCTATCGATTCAGACTTGCAAATCCCCGTAATTTTATCAATACACTGCGGGTATCCGAACCGTACAGCGAGGATAATACCTCTAAAAATCAGGCTATCGTTCTCAACAAGAATTTCCGAAGCTCACCACAGGTCATAGACTTTGTAAACTTTGTCTTTTCTCAGATAATGAGTGAAAAATGCGGAGATATCAATTATACCGAGGATGAAATGCTGTATTTCGGAGCTTCTCAGTATACCGAAAATGAAGCTGCAAACAGGAAGGCTTGTATATCGTTTATAAACGATGATGCTCCAGAAGATGATGAGCAAACTGAAAAAGTTAACCGTGAAGCTGTAT
>Ga0129317_1001303_pt1 | contig 19050 bp, 12 predicted proteins | sample Cm1ome_FD_94430 | JGI IMG/M metagenome (GOLD analysis project Ga0129317, IMG submission 94430) | Eastern black-and-white colobus group fecal microbial communities from Wisconsin, USA - Cm1105 metagenome | ecosystem: Host-associated > Mammals > Digestive system > Large intestine > Fecal | place... | reverse complement strand
TCGCCGCAGGGTTCTGCACGCTGACGGCGGTAAGTCTTGCAGACCCTTCCTTCAGAGCCGACACGAGGACCGTTCCGTCTCCGTTCGCCTGTATCCTTGCAACCGATGCATCGTCTATTGTGTACGAGACCTTGTCTCCAAGACCTGCAGGTATCGTCGATGCCTTGACGGTCCTGTCTTCGCCTGCCTGCATGACTATGGAATCCGATTCGAACACCACGCCCGTCGTCTGCTTCACAAGCGTCTGGGACTGGGCTCCCACGACCACGAGGACCGTGTTGGATACGTTTCTGTAGGTCGCCTTGATGCGTGTCCTTCCAGCCGAAAGAGGAGAGACCGTGGCTTTGTTTCCGTTTGTCTGAAGCCCCGCCACGGCTGGGTCCTCGATCTCCCAGACGACCTGGGCGTCGTCAAGCAGAGCGAACGACGAGTCGTATACGGAGGCTTCGACCTCCATGGTCTCGTCCATCCTCTCCTGTGAGAGATAGACTGCGTTCTTTGAGAATCTGATGGAGGATGCATAGGCTTCCTCCTGCGCAGGCATTGCATACACATACACCTGACATGAAAGCTCTGTCTTCTGTTCCATATAGGAAACGATGGCCTTTACGGTGCATCTACCTGCTTTCTTCGCCTCCAATACGCCGTTTCGGTCTATCGTTGCAACGCTCTCATCGGACACTGCATAGACCACATCGACATCAAGACCCTCCGGTATGGTCTTCGTCTCGAACGTATAGGAAGATCCTTCTTCGATCGAGATCGACGTGGAGCTGAGCATCGCCCCCACCAGCTTCGTCTTCGCAACCTCGGTGGAGTCGATGACCTCAACGAGGAACGATGCGCTGTATGTCGGGTCGTCCACGCTCGTGGCCGTCACGTATCCGCTTCCCACAGCCTTCTTTGTGAGGGCGACCATGTTGTTGCCCATGTCCATGACGGCCGCTGCGTCCTTGGCTCCATCGGAGTATGTCCATGACACCTTTGAGTCGGATGCCTTTCCGTTCCTATAGACGGTCGCCTTGACGACCGTAAGGGAACGTTCGGCCATATCGAGGACTATCGAAGACTTGTCGAGCAGGACCGCGGTCACTTCGTCCTCGGCGACGCCTTCCTTGACCGTCACCTTCATGTCGGCCTTGATGTCTGGATGTTCGAGGGAGTATACGGTTATCGTGCCGGCTCCGGCCTTCACGCCCTTGAGCACGGCGCTTCTCCCATCCTCTGCGATTTGGATCTCGACGTTCGCGGGGGTCGATACCGCCCACGCAAGGTTGTCGTCGTTGGATGCAGGGACTGTCGTCGCCCTGACGGGTATAGTGGTGGACTGTCCGAGTTCGAGCACAAGGGGGCTTGGATAGACCATTATGCTTCTGAGCGTTTCGGTTTCGACGTAGGCTTCGCCGACGACTATCTTCAGCTGGGCCTCAACGCCATCCATCGATGCGGTCACGACGGCCGTGCCTGCGTTCCTTGGAGAGAACGAGAATCCGTTGTACGCCGTCGAGTACTCCAATGCGCCGCTGGGGTCTTCGACAGACCATACGACGCTTCTGTCGTCTATCGTGCGCCCGGTCGAGGAGGTAGTGACGGCCGTCACTTCGAAGACCTTGTCCATGTCCTCCTGGCTGAGCATCATCAACGTTTCGGAGAGCCTTATGCTCCTGGGCGTCTCCGATGCAGGGATGTTCTGTGAGACGACGATGCGGCACGTGTCGCTCTTGCCGCCAGCCGTGACGGTTATGGTGGCCGTGCCTACACCGACGGCCCTGACCTTCCCGTTGGATACGGTCGCGACCTGTTCGTCGTCGCTCGACCATCTGACCTCCGTCTGTGCGAAGAGGGATGCAGGCTGTCCGCTTGCGGTGAGGGTCGTGGTTTCGCCCTTTGCAAGTTCGACGACGCTTTCCGAGAGCATCACATAGCGGAGTTTCTGTGCCATCTGCGTCGTATCGACCATCTCCACCAGACATGATGCGGATGCATCCGGATTGTCCACGCTGGTAGCTGTGACGGTCGCAGCGCCCACCGTCCCTTTGTGGGCCACAAGCACAACCGAGCCGTTCTCCGTAAGCGAAACGAGGCTTTCGTCGGATACGCTCCAAACGACCTTTTCGCCGAGCGAGGCGATTCCGTTCCTGTACACGGTCGCCGATATCGTCTGAGGGGCCTTAGTCGCCAGATCGTACGAAAGGTACGACCTGTCCAGCTTTACGCCCGTTATGGCGGTGTCCACCTTGCCGGCCTTCTCGACGACCTTCACCTTGAGGGTCGAGGAGACCTTGCCGTCGGAGACGGTCACGTTCGAGGTCCCCGCCTCCAGGGCGCGGATGGACAACTCCTGTGCATTCGTATCCAAGGAGACCTCAACGCAGTCGCTTGAAGCCTTGGCTGCGAATACACCGCTGTATGCAGCCGGTACGGTCGCATACGAGACGGTCTTCTCCGTACCCTTCTCCAATGTGATGGAGTCGTATCCGAGAAATATGGATGCGTCTTCCTCCTCTGCAGGAGAGGAGCCGAGGACCACGTATACGGTGAACACTGCGCTCGCCTCGGGGTTCGACACGGACGTCGCCCTTATCGTCGCAGGGGCCTCGTAGCCCGTATAGTCCTTCGTGAGTATCGAGAATACGTTGGAGCGGCCTGCCGTGGACACGGCCTGTACGCCGGTCCCCATGACCGTCCAGTCGAACATCTCGTTGGCTACGGCCTTTCCATCGGCCCTGTAGGCCGTGGCCGTCAGTTGTATGGATTTTCTGAGTGCGCCTTCGATGAGGTGGGTCGTGCTTCCGCCTGCGGCCACGACCACATACGATACGCCTGTGTCCTCGACCTTCGCCTCTTCGACGACGTTGACCGCAACGTAGGCCTTCAGTCCGCTGTCGCTTTCGGCTCTGACGATGGTCTTTCCCGCCTTGAGTGCGAACACCGTGGCTTCAAGACCGTTTCCCGTCACCTGTGCGACGGCGGAGTCGTCGATGGTCCAGGCGATGCTCTCATCGAACTGTGCACCGAACGGAATGACGTTCAGGTTCACGTTCCGAGAGCTTCCCTTGGTCATGGTCACGGAGTCCGTCTCGGCTTTGAGCCTTACCTTGTCCTGAGCCACGATCGCGCCTGCACCGACCTCTATATGGAGTCTGGCTTCGCTCTTGGCCTCTTCGCTGTAGAAGAACCAGTCGCAGGAACCTGCGTTGAGGGGGTATATATAGAAGCCGCCGTTGGAGACGGACTCGATCCTCGCGACGCTTTCCGCTCCAGGCCCTGCCTTGAAGAGAACGTCAGTCTCGACGTCCTTTCCGTCTGAGTCCTTCGCCGCTGCGGATATGTAGTACGGATCGGAGTCCTGTGCGATCCTTATGTTGGACTCGGACAGTTCGATCGTCCTTATCGTCACAGGCTGGGAGACGTGCACGTTGGCCCTGACGGTCGCCATTGTCCTTCCATCCACCAGTATGTCGATGTTGGTGCTTCCTGAAAGTGCAAGGGCCTTCACATTGAGGCTGTAGCCCGATTCGGTCTTGGCTATGGATGCCTGGACGTTGTCGTTGCTGGTCCTTGCAATCGGCGCCGAGAACACCGCGCATGTCGGGAACGCAGTGAGGTCTATCGTAGTCTCCCCGCCCCCTGCGATGTTGACGGAGCTTGTGGAGGCTACAAGGGCCTTGAGCTCTCCATCCACCGTTATCGAGGCGCTTGAGGACACCTGTTCGTTGTCCTTGCTTCTGGCGGTGAGGACAGCCTTGCCCGGCTTCAAGGGCGTCACCAAGGCTCTGTTGGGATTCGATTCGTCGGTTTCGAGATGCAGCACGGAATCGTCTGAGACGCTCCAGAGGACGCTCTTCCCTTCGTCTATCGACGAGCTTCCATCATCGGCCCTTCTCCATACGGATGCGGAGACTTCGGTCTGGGAGTATGGAGGATAGCAGACGATTGTGTTGTTTGAGAGGGTCACCTTCTGGATCCTGTCGGCCTCGCTTGTGGGGACCTTGACGTTCACAACGATCTCCGTGCCGATGGAGGCGTCCACCTTGGACCACATCTTCACTTTGGAGACACCCTCGGACTTCGCTTCGAGCGTCATCCTGTACTTGTCATAGGAAACGACCTGCACGCTCGTGCCTTCGATCCCGAAGTCGAAGCCCCTTCTGTCTTCAAGCACATTCTCAGGGCTGTACGAGACGTCTATGGTCTCCTTGTCGCCCACCGCGAGGTTGTAGTAGGAAGACGACGTCGAAAGTCCTTCGATGTCGCCTGTGACCTTCACGGGGACGTCCGCCGTCACGGTCGTGCCATCGCTCGTATAGCTTGCATGGACGGTGAAGTCGCCGCCCTTCGTGGCGATGAGGGTGGCTATCCTTCCCGTGGTTGCGGTGAAGGACGCCTTGGTTTCGTCGGAGATGGAGAACTTCACCTCTCCGCCGTCCATGACGTTGCTGTTTCCGTCATACACCTTTGCCGTGAGGGTGAGGCTGTCGCCTACGTCGACGGAGGCCTGGCTGGGCTCCACGACGACGGCCCTTACAGGCAGCTTCTGGTCGGGCCCGGTCTCCTGCACGATCACCGTCACCTTGTCGCTGATGGCCTGGTTGTCCTTGCTTCTAGCCGTAATTACGGCAGTTCCTGCACGGCGCGCCGTCACGATGGCCCTTCCGTTGGGCTGCTCGGTCACCGTCACGACATCCCCGTTGTCTACGCTCCAGATGATGTCCGTCTGAGGCGTGGAGCTCGGAGTGAACGAGACCTTGAGGTCGAGGACCTCTCCGACTGGAAGCGTCCTCGAATCGAAGGCGCTTCTGTTGAGCTCGCAGATGTCCATCGATACAAGTGCGTCCTTTATCGTTATGACGCACTGGGCGGTCATCGAGACCTGCCCCTTGTACTTCACGCCCGCGGTGACGACGTACGTCCCAGGTTTGAGGATCTGGAACGTAAGCACGCCCTTGGACGTGGAGACGACCTTGAAGGCCGTGGTGTCGCTTGGCATGTCGAGCCACGTTATGTCCGTGGACTCCTTGCCGTCTTTGGTCTTCGCCTTCGCCGTAAGCTGAAGGTTCTTGCCAAGTATCTCCCCTATGGTGTCGAACTCCATAAGGTCCTTGTCGAGGCTTATGTCTGTAGGCTCCTTGGATCCGAACATGTCCTGGTCGCATGAAACGACCGAAACGACCATGAGGACCGCGAACAATGCAACTGCAATGCGTTTGGCCATATACCCTCCGTCAATCCCGCTTTCTCTGCGGTTTTCGTCTTCTTTCGTACAATTCTAGTTCCAAGGCGTTTTTTCCCAAAATGCAGGGTCGAATCAAGACCACCGGCAAGCCGGTGGTTTGTACCAGCCCTGTAAGGGCTTGGAACCTGCAGCGCGGGTGGCGCCTGAATCGAAACGGCAACTGCACCGTCTTCCCCGGACTGCTGCTCAAGCAGCCGGTCGTTTCCAATGTGCCGGTGCCTTGGGCTGCCGACACATATCCTCAATTCATTTGTCCTTCTTGTTCGGCTCACCCGTAAACGGGTCGTAGAACTCCTTGAACGTCAGTTGGTCGTCCTGCTTGTCCTCCACCAACTGGTTCCTTATGTACTCCGCTATCGCACGCCTGTTCTTTCCAACCGTGTCCACGTAGTACCCCCTGCACCAGAAAACCCTGTTCCCATACCTGTACTTCAGATTGGCGAACCGATCGAAGATCATCAGACTGCTCTTCCCCTTCAGGTATCCCATCGCGCTCGATACACTTATCTTTGGCGGTATGGTAACCAACATATGTATATGGTCGGGGCAGGCTTCCGCCTCCAGTATGACTATCCCCTTCCTTTCGCACAGGGTCCGCAGCATCCTCCCTATTTCGTTCTTTATCCGACCGTATATCACAAGCCTTCTGTACTTCGGTGCGAACACTATGTGGTATTTGCAATTCCATTTCGTATGGGCTAGACTCTCACTATCCATATTGACCTCCTATCTTCGGTGCAGTTGCCACACTACACCTCGATAGTAGGTCAATTCCTTTTTCTGTGCAAAGCTAAAGCTCTTTGGAACTCCCGGAACATCCGGGAGTTTTCGTTTCCACAAAAAAAAGGACGGAGGTCGATTCCTCCGTCCTGTCGGCATCGCTTCGCCAAGACCCTATCGCTTGAAGTTCACCGTCTGGTTCACAAGCATCTGTATCTGGGCTCCGGTCCTGACCTTTATCGTGGGCTGCATGTTGGCCCACCTGGACGTATACTGCATTCCGAAGTTTGCGGTGGTGTCCAGAGCGGAGTCCGTCAGAGCGCCCGCCGCACCTGAGATGTACTCGTTGCCTATCGTCTGGGCGGCATTGTCCACGGTGCTTCCTATGGTGTTGGCTCCGTAGTTTATTATCGACCCCAGCACTGCGCCTCCAAGGATTGCCCAGAAGTGGTTGTTGACCTTCCCCTCCACGCCGGAGTAGCCCTCCTGGGACACGCCCTGGAAACCCGGAAGCGTATAGACATACCCATCGGGCGTTATGAGCTGCGTCCATGCGACCTGGATCGACTTCTGTCCGAACGTGACCGAGCTGTTGTAGCTCGCCATCACTCGGGATCCCTTTGGAATGAGCACCACCGAACCCGTAAGCGTGTCGTAGACGTCCTGTCTGACAAGACCGACCACATCGCCAGGAAGGTCCGTGTTGATTCCTGTCACCAGCGTTATCGGTATCACGGTTCCCGCCACCAGATCGTACTTTGTGACCTTTCCCTTGTATCCTGCATCCTCCGTCCTCTGACCCTCAAGCCAGGAGCTCTTCTCGCTCTGTCTGTTGGCGTTTTCCCAACTGGAGGACGAGGTTCCGGACGACCCGGAGAGGGCCGAAAGCGTCTCGACCATCGCATTGAGGCTATCGGTCGGATCGGACTCCTGCATCCAGGACGGGTATTCGTAGGACGAAGAGCCTGTATCCGTGATGGACGTCGGAGCCTCGGTGCCGCCGAGCTTCTCGACCGTGACCGATACGCTTTTCGGGCTTTCCTCCTCCTGTTTGGCGGATGCCTGCATTATGGATTCTATGACCCCTTCGTCGTCATCGTACATCCAAAGCATGGTGTACACGTCCCCGAGGGTGGATCCCAGTCCATAGACCTGTCCCACGAAGTCCTCGTAGGGTATGGCCATCTCGTCCAGAAGCGCACGCAGCGCTTCGTCGTTGGTCAGCTCCTTGGTCTCTGCGGGTGTGGGCTCATCCTTGGGAAGCCTATCCTCCAGTCCGGCGAGGGCCATCGAGGCCTGCCCGTCGGTCTTCATCACCGAAAGGGCCTGTTCGAGGGCCTGGGCCCGTTCGTCGCCCTGGACGGAACCTGTCACCTGCCCCGTCTCGGAGACGTATGAGACGTTCCCCGCAGAATCGACCCTGATGCGGGTGGATCCATCGGTGAGGACGATGTAGTCCGCTCCCGTATCATAGGTCTTCTCCTGCGAGGGGTCGTAGTATTTGATCGTGGATGGAACCATAGGGGTCGTCACCGCCTCGGGCATCGTCTCGGCCTTGGGCTTGGACCTGACGGCTCTGAATATCAACACAGCCGCCAGAAGCACTACAAAGACCGCCCCGATAATCATCGCCTTCTTCAGCAGCCCGCCCTTGTCCAGGCGCTGGACCTCGCTGTATGTTCCCTTGGCCATGTTTCTACCTCCCCTTCGTTATCCTGACCTGTTCGCTCTGTCCGGACTTGAGGAGTATCGTCTGGGACGACGTTATCACCGTATCGAGCTGGTAGATGTTTCCGATTATGCGGTAGTTCACAAGGGCCTCCTCCTTGCCCTTGAGGATGTACACGGAAGGAAGCTCATCGGTGTTCGCTACGCTTGCGGGAAGCTGTATGTAGGTCTTCTTGTCGTCGGAGAACACGTTCTGAGGCGTCCATGTGGGATTCCCCTTGGCCTTCTTTATGACGTAGTTGTAGTCCGTCTTCGAAAGGTCGAGCCTATAGAGGGATTCGTCGGAGACCGATGTGTCCTTCACGAAGTCGGCGAAGTCCTCCTGGACGAACCACCCCTCTCCGCTGTCCACTGGATAGTCGAAGCGGAATGCCGTCATGTAGCTGTTCTCGAAGCTCGCGATCCTGAAGTAGTACGTCCTCTGGTCGGTGAGAACTATCATGGACGTGTCCAGCCCCACCGTCGTCGGCTTGATGAAAAGGTGCTGCACCGTCTGTCCGTTCTCGATGCTCGTACCCATCGTGAACTGCCATGAGGCGGAGTTGTTGTTGACTATGGGGCTTCCGGTGACGCTCTCCCCCGGCTTGAGTCTGAAGTCCGTTATCGCCTTGGGGCTGGTGATGACCTCGTATATGTTCCCTTCTATCCAGTCGTAGACGGCTATGGCCCCTGTGAAGTTGTCCGTGGACGTAAGGTACGTGAAGGAGTCGCTGGTGGCCTTCACTGCAAGCGCACCGCTGGATGTGCCGTACAGGGTGTCGTCGAGGCTCGTATCCGCAAGCGGATCGGTCTTGATGGCGTCCTGTATCTCCTCCTTCCTGGTCTGCTGTTCAAGGGTGGAGCTCTTGACCTGCTCCTGTCTGAACGACCTGTCGGCCTTCAGCGTCGTGATGTCGATCACGGGGCTCGTCACAAGGTCCTCCGGCTCTATCACAGCTGTCAGAGGCAGATTGCTCTGGGCGTTCGTCCAGTCGGCTTTGTCCTGGACGTTGATTATCTGGACGCTCGAATAGTCCGTACCGGACCCCTTCGCCGTCGCGCATGACGCAAGCATGCCAAGTGCAGCCAATGCCATCAGAATGGTCTTCGCAGTTCTCTTCTTCATAGTAAGGTTCCTCACAATTCCTTTCCGTATCAGATATAGCTTCGGAGCAGGTCCGAATCCATGTATGTTATGTACATCCCCAACGGGTTCCATGTCCTCTCGTCCTCCGTCTCCGGTTGGGAGAACGAAGTGTACACCACGGCCTCGTACTGCCTGTCGGACATAAGAGAGCCGTTCTTGGCATCCGCGACGATTTCGCGCCACACTATCTTCCATGTGTTCGTTCCATACCTTGTGAGCTCTATGTCCTCATAGGGGACGTCGACGAGACGTTCCTGACTCAAAGGTATGGGCTGGTTGGCCGAAAGGTATGCGGTCACGACGGAGTACGCCTGTCCCAAGGACCTGTACGCCACGCGTCCTACGTCGTCTATGTTCGCCTGCTTGTCCGCCTTTACGCTCCTGAGGCTCTGTATGAAGACCTTCAGGAACCTTTCCTGAGCCGCCGTAGGAGGAGTCCAGTCCTCCATCAGCTTGCGTCCGTCCTCGATCCTAACGGCGCTTCCGTCGACGGATATCTCCGTGAAGGACACATCGCTGTAGGCCGAAGATCCAAGGCTGGCGCACAGGAACGCAAGGGACAACGCAAGGAAGGCCTCCACAATGATCACCAGAGAGATCAGGAGGACTCTTCCCCTATAGCGTATTTCGGTGGATGCCATTCCGATGCGCTTCACATCAGACTCCCTATGAGGTTCGTCTCGAAGTCCGTTATGTACATGCCTATCGGGTTCTCCCTCTTGCGCCGTTCGGTGTCCGGAGTATAGAAGGACACAGAGAAAAGCCCTTCGTACTGCCTGTCTGCGGTCATCGTTCCATCGGACCTGCGGTATGTCGTCTCCCTCCAGGAGACCTTCCATACGCTGTCCGAATAGAGGACCACAGACATCTCGTCGCTTGGAATGACGACGTATTCCGTCCTCGACCTATCTATGGGGTTGTTGTCCCCATACCACGACGTCACCAGCTCGGTGGCTTTGGAAAGGGACTTCGAGTACACGGACGATGCATGGTCCTTGTTCACGTAGTTGTCGATGCTGACGCTTCTGAGGTCGGATACGTATCTGCTTATGAAGTACCTCTGTGTCGCATCGCTCGGAGTCCAGTCCCTCAGAAGGTCCACCGTGTTCGCATGGTAGTACGCCTCTCCGTCCGAGGAGAGCTCTATGACATAGGGCATCTTCTTCGGAAGGGCTCCCAGGTAGAACGCTAATGCCGCCAGCACAACAACCACCACCGCGAGCACCACCGCCACGGCCGTGCGTATCGCTATCGTCTGCTTGTATCTTGCTATCGTCTCCGCCGCTGTATTCCTGTTGTCCATGACTACTCCACCATCACATCGTTCTTCGCGTCCCAGAGCTCCACCAGCCTTCTCTTCGCCGACCCCGGCTCCCTTCTCATCTGGAGGACCACATCGACGGCCTGTCTGACCATCGCGCCCTGATCGCTCGTAGCGTTCCTGTTCGCAAGCTCCGTAAGCCTCGGAACGACGTCCCTTGCGCTGTTCGCGTGCAATGTGGACATTCCTCCAGGATGCCCGGTGTTCCAGCTCTGGAGCATCTCTATCGCCTGCTGCGGATAGCGGCACTCCCCTACGATTATCCTGGTGGGATTGTGTCTGAGAGCCTGCGCAATGGCCTCCGCATAGTCGAACCTGCCGTTGATCTCGGCGTTGAATACATCCGGCTGGGTGAAGACGAGCTCAGGCGAATCCTCCACGACGTAGAGCCTGTCCTCATGGTCGATGAGCGTCATCAGACTGTTGAGGACCGTCGTCTTGCCGGAGTTGTGGACGACCATGTAGTCATGCATGCAGTAGAGGTTGTTTCCATCCACCATGAACCCGTAGTACATGCCGGACCCCGCTGGGACGACATCGAAGGGGACCATCCTGTTGCGGCCCTTTCCGTTCGGGTCGATGTACGAATAGTAGACCCTCATGTTGCTCTTCCATGAGCCGGGCCTTCTGATGTAGTCCGCGACCGTCATGTATCGTCTTTTCATGAGAGTTCTGTCGACGAGGACAAGCACATGCCCTTCGTTGACGATGTACGGCATCCCTCCTCGGGGTCTTATCGCATACATCGGAGAGAATCCCCTGTGCAGTTCGAGCACGGTCCTTGGGGTTCCGTCGTCGCCCATCAGCACATCGCCTTCGACGATCCTCTGGGAGGCCTTCGTCGTCCCGTCGTGCATGAGTATCATCTCGTTCTTCGCATGGCAGCCAGTGCCTCCGGAGATGAGGATGTTCCTGTATCCGACTATCGACTCCTTCAGGAAATCCATCTGGCCGGCCGTGACCGAACCGCCTTCGACAAGCGACTCGGGGGAGACGACCGTCTTGGACGGCTTTCTGAACGAAACCGAGACCCTTCGCACTGCGGGAGGCCCTATGAACGAGCACCTGACGTTCAATATGGGGATTATCGCGACGAGGCTCTGAGCCTCCGCGGTGTTGAACTTCTTGGAGGAGTACGACGCAAGAGTCATGGCGGCGGACTCAAGCCCTTGGCTCGTGGTGCGGCATTCCACCCTTCTCTTCCTGTCTGAGTCGATCCAGACCGTACCGTCGGGATTGACCATTATGTCCGTCCAGTCGTCCTTCATCAGATATCCCCAGAGATCGGCCCCAAGGCTGACCCGGACCTCTTCGACGACCTTCTCGGGTGTAAGGTTTATATTCATACGCAAAATACCCTTCGGCGGCCTCCATACGGGGCCGCCTCCATGTGTTGGTTAGATCATAGCCCGAAGGCGTTTTACGACCAAACCTAGAAATCGGACTCTTCGAGCTTCTTCGCGAAGTCCTCAAGATACAGAGGGTCGGGACCTTCGGAACCGTACATCGCCACGGTCGCTTCGACCGCACGTTCGTTGCACCTCCCAAGACTCGCCTCGACCTTTCTGAGCATTCCGTCCGCCTCCTCCTTCGAGTATCTGGACATGTCCTTCTCCGTCACCCTCATCGCAAGGTTCCTGAACATCCCGTCCATCCTCGCGGATATCAGCCTTTCGCCCAGAAGAAGGTTCGAGAGCATGTTCTTCACCTCCTCCAGATCCATCTTCAGCTGAAGGATGGAGCATCCCGCCGAAAGCGTCGAATCCTTCACGAAGTCGGTCATCGATTTCCCTTCGCCCTCTGCGAGCCTTCTTATCCTGTCATGCTCCTCTTTGGTGAGTCTGAGGCTCAGCTGCTTCATCTCCTTCATAGTTCCATCTCCTCCATCGCGAACGCCTTCTCACGTTCGGCCTGATAGTATTGCAGCACCTCAAGCAACGCAGGGTCCTGCGATTCGTCGGGGTATTCGCTCAACCCCATCAGATCCAATACATCCCTTTCGCTGAGATATGCATCCACTTCGTTCATCGAGTCCGCATCTATCACGAACGGGTCCACGGGTTCGTCGTCTATGAAGTCGTCCTCGCCCCTGGCCCTGGCGCCCGGCTCCTTCAGCTCGAACTCAGGCAGCGCTCCGTTGTACCCTACGAGCAGATGCCAGCCCTCATCGTCGACCCCCACCCTGCGCAGGACTTTCCCTTCCTTGTTCCTTTCGACCGCATCGGGATGCGGTTGGTTCTCTTCGATGGACTCTTCGCTCTCCGGTGCGGGAAGCATCCTTCCCTTGTCGTCCAGATAGAGCCTTCTGAAACGCTCGTCAAGATAGTATCTGACCTTCTTGGCCTTGTACGGATGCTCGCCGGACATGAATATGATGCAGTCGTCCTCCGGCATCGTCCTGATCTCCTCTGCGGTCATCAGCTCACGTCCGACCTGCTCTATGTTGAGGTTCGTGCTGTTGTTCGCGACCGCGAAGACGTTTCCGCTCGTCCCCAGCTTCTTCTGCCTTTTCGTCTCGTTGCCCAGGGTCTTGGATATCTTCTCGCATGTCTTCAGTTCGTTCACCCTGAGGATGATCTGCCTTGCGAAGTTGTCGGTGAACGTGGCTTCGCTCTGATACAGCTTCTGGAGCTGGTCGAAGCTCTGGATGACGACCGCGCACAGAACTCCGTATCCAGCTGTCAGCGAGAGGGCCTTCTCGACGATCTCCATCCTTCCCATCTGATAGAACTCGTCGAAGACGAGCAGCAGCTTGTACGGGTTCTTCCTGAGCTCCCTCGTAAGCAACGTCACCGCCTGCTCGTACATCATCCTTATCAGAGGCATGAGCCTTTTCATCGAAGACAGCGACACGCACAGATAGAGGCTGATGGGATGCCTCACCCCGTTCTCGTCCACCACGCCTTGGACGAAGTCCTCCATCACGAAGTCGCTTCTGTCCGTGACGTCCTGGACGTTGGGGTCCGCTATGACCTGAAGGTTGCTCATCATCGTCGATACGACGGACGAAAGCTGCCTGTCCTCGCAGTTTGCAAAGTACGCAAGGTCCTGCTGGAACCTCTCAAGGTTCTTCTTGTCGTCCTCGGTGAGGTACTGCATCGCTTCAAGCTCCACGCTCTCCCTCTCTTTTCGGGGAAGCCTGTACCTGTCCTCGAACCTCGCCCTCAGCTCCTCCCCCATCAGAGGCATCGATTCGTTGTAGAGAGCTGCGTTCTTGGCGTACCTTCTCAGATACTTCTTGACCGCACTCTCCCCGTCGTCCTGCTTCTGCTCCTCGGGCTTCAAAGCACCCATCCTGTCGTCCTGGACCGTCCCCTGGGGCATCTCCACAGGAGTGATGTCCTCGATGGAGGCCGTGAATACGGAGTAGACCTGTCTGAAGGTCTTCCTTTCGGGAGGCTCGCAGTAGACGACGTATCCGATCACCGCCGCAAGCAGCTTTCGGGCCTCGTTGTCCCAGAAAGGGTCCTTGGCGTTCTCGTTGTATGGAATGAGGATCAGGGCTAGGTTCTGTATGTCGGGTATGGTCTGTCTGCCCCTTCTTATCGAGAAGAGCGGATTGTAGTGTATGCTCTGCTTCGGATGCTCAGGTTCGAACTTGAAGGTGTAGCTGAACCTGGACCTGAAATTGGCGGATATCCCCCATCCCTCGGACTTCGGGTCCAGTACGATCATGCTTTCGTTCCATTGGAACTCCGTCGGGATGATGACGCTGACGCCTTTCCCTGAACGTGTCGATCCGACCACCAGAGTATGGTTGTTCCCGTTCTCGACAATGAGGTCGCCGGGGGTCTCCATTTCAAGGTCCACATCCTTGGGGGACCATTTGGCGAGCCTTGACTCGAAGTCGTCGCGGGACTCATCTTTCCTTCGTCTGGGTCTGCCCGACCTCCTTCTCCTGAACTTCGCATTCGAGGTCTGCCCCATCACGAGACCGGCTTTGTTCAGCATTCCAAGGTTCTCCAGTTCCTTCGTGGTCATCCATTTGGACGAACCATGCAGCGTCGTCTTTCGGTTGTACGTCAGCGTGCTGACCCTCGCGATGAGGATGTAGCACACATACCAGAAGACGGCGGCTATGAAGAACGGAAGCAGATATTTCAGCCCCAAAGCCAAATAGACCTCACCCGTGTGGTTGCGCACGACGACCCATAGTCCATGGAAATCGCACTTGTATATCGGAAGCGAGATCGGACCGACATTGAGTCTGACCACCGTCACCAGCCTGTATATCGCACCGGGCAGGACGTCCGAGCTGAGGCTCACCACGAAGCACTCGCTGACAAGCAGAATAAGAATCGATACGATGCCGTCCAGAAGAAACAGTCCAAGCTTCAGCATCTTGTCCTCCCCATGATCTCCCTTATCTTCGATATGTCGAACGGACCTTCGGGCATCGAGTCTCCGAGGTCCTCGTCTATGTACTCTTCGCGGATATGTCTGATCCCATCCTCGTCCATCAGAACAAGGAGGATCCTGGCATCGTCTTCGTCCGGTCTCTTCGATGCCACGACCGAACACCTGTACGCCCCCTTCGTCCCTTGGACTGAATCGACGATGCAGTCCGAAAGGTCCATTCCGAACTCCCTTGAGAACTCGGCCTTGCGGACCTTCTGTTCAAGGTTGCGACCGATGGCCCAGAACCCTTCCCTTCTCAGCCCCACGGAATCGGGGCCTATCCAATCGACGATGCGGCGCCTCTTCAGGGCCCTCAGTCTCTGGACGACCTCCATGTAGCCCTTGGGATCCATTGCCGCAAGCGCATGCTGGGGTATGGTCCTTCCGTATTTGGGATCCTCCCTGGACATGGCGAGGATCCTTCTGTCCATGTCGCAGAATCCGACCTCGCCGGCCTTCGAGGCGATGGTCCTGAGCTCTTCGTCCCAGTTGACCCTTCCCTTCTGTCTGGTGAGGATACGCATCGCAGCCTTCCTTGCACCGACCTTCACGAACGTCGATGGAAGCCTGAGAAGGCCTTTGCGTCCTTTTCTGGACACGACTATGTGCACGTGTGCATGCGCCGTGTTGTGATGCGTGACGGCGAACCATCTCAGAGGCTCCCCCAGCTTCTTCTCAAGGACCTTCATGAAACCGGCTGCAAGCAGACCTATGTCCACGCCTTGGTCCTCAGGGGAGAGGACTATCTTGAATATCGGATCCGAACCCACTATGTCGGAGCAGAGCCCTGGGGTAAGCTGGATGCGGCTGTCGCCGTCGTACGTGTATGCAGGCTCAAATGCGGTGGACCTCTCCCAGTCGGGGTTGTTGTCCACCGCCGCCTCCGGGCGCACAAGGTATCCGATGAGCCCTGTGTTGTAGGCGGTGTTGTCGATCCTGCCTTTGTCGAAATATGCAGCCAACCTTCCGGTTCTGGAGAACCTCTGGCCAGGCTTCGTGTATCCGATCCTCACGGTGCAGCGTCTCTGGTACGTCGACTCCCTGAATCCGGCCTCCTGTCTGGCCTGGGTTCTGGAGATCTTCCTGAACCCTGTTGGCTGTACCCTGCGCCCAGGAGCCGTCACCCCCACCGTCCAGACATCCCTGCCTTTCCTGGGGTTTTCCATGCGTGGAGGTGCGATGCGCCTCATGGCCGCCGACGGCCTTTTTCCATACGGATATGCGCTGACCCATGCAGCCGCCTTCGGGCACTTTGACTTCGAAACGCCCTTGGTCCTTGCAAAATCGACGCCCTCCTTCAGAAGGACGCCTTCGCGGAGGTCCACCCCTCCGTTGAAACCTATGCCTTCCATGCTACTTCCCATCCCTTGCTATCCTTTCCAGCTGGTAGGAATCCACGCAGAAATCCACGAGGGCCGAGCCTTCGGCCTGCTGGATGAAATAGTCCCGCTTGCGTCGTGCATTCCCTATGAGCTCGATTTCGCTGTCGGTCACACCCATGCGCTTGTACGCCTCCCTGATGGCCTCCGCACCTTCGCCCCTGAGTTCAGGGTTCGCAAGATATATCTTTGTATGACATGAAGTCAAAAACTCCTCCGGATCGTCTATGTCGTTTATGTTCTGTATGGCCATGACGACGAAGACCCGTTTCTTTCTGAGGGTCTTGAGCCATTCCTTTATCTTCGCTCGGAACACCTTGTGGTTCAGAAAGAGCCACGCTTCGTCCAACACCAGAAGCGTAGGCTTCGGGTCGGTGTCGAACAGCTCGTCCATGCGGGAGAAGATGAACGCAAGGGCCGGGAAGACCGCGATGTCGCCCATCGACATCAGGGCGTTCATCTCGATCATCGTCTTCTGCCCGAACGAGCGGTTGTCGAAGGAGTCCCTCTCGCCTCCGAAAAGGTGCGCCAGCAGCGCATTGTCCAATATCCTCCTCAGAGCGGGGATGGCCGGCGAGTCCGGATGCCGTCCGTTTAGCCTTTCGACGAACCTCTCCAAAGTGGGGACGCTTTCGTCCCAGGCGTCGACTACCTCGGCTATTGCTGCGGACACTTCGCTCGTGACCTCCGTCCCTGCGGCGGCGACCGTCAGCTCCAGCCACGATTTGGCCTCGTACGGCTTGGTCTTTATCCTCGAAAGGGGCATGAACGACAGAGGCGAATCCTCGGCTCCCGGTATGTATATCGCACCGCCTGAGCGTTCGCAGATGTTCCTGAAGCTCTGGTCCTTGTCGAAGAGTATCACCCTGGATCCGGGGTATCTGGCCCACTGAGACCCCATCAGAGAAAGGAACACCGACTTTCCGCCTCCCGTGGATCCTACTATGAACGTATGACCGATGTCGTCCTTGGGGCCGTTGAGGTTCAGATAGTACAGCTCCCTTGTGGAGAGGCGGCCGATCATGTGGGGCCAGCCGATGCCTGTGAGCATCTGAAGGTACTGGTCCCTGTCCGCTCCATGGTACACGCTCGTGAAGGGTACTATGTGCGAGATGTTGCTTGCCGTGACAAGGGGTCTCCTGCGTCCGGAGAGGCTGTCCCCCGGAAGGCTCGACCTCCATGCCTGGAAGTTCGAGTACATCGTCTCCTCTATGGCGTCGAAGCCCGTGGCTGCAAGCGATTCATGGACCCTCTGGACCTTCTTCCTGAGTCCGTCCACGGTGTCGTCCCATACGAGGATGGTGCTCGTCATCTCCCCCAGGGTCTCCCCGTGGGCGAGCTGGACGAGGACCTCTTCGACAGCATTGGAGTCCACGACGGCCTGTGTGTCTATGTTCGTGGACTCGCGTCCCGAACTCTGTTCGTACATTATGCTCTTCCAGCTCTTCTGGCTGGACTTGTACTGGGTGCGGAGCTTCTTCGCCTTGTCCTGGCTCTCCCGGTTGTTGTTCGGAATCCATCTGGTGGTCCATCTGAAACGGAACGGAAGCGTCAGCACCTGGGCCAGTATCCCCGGATACGTGGCGCTGGGGAAGTCGTTGAGGGTGAGGACCTGAAGGAACCTGCCTCCGTAGGAAAGGGGTTTGCCCTTGTCCATCTCCATCGTGGACAGGAACTCGCTGAACTCCCCCATCCCCTGCTCCGGACACCTGTAGCTTCTGTACTCCATGTTCGTCACGAACTTCAGGAACGTCATTATGCTGTGTTCGGGGGCCGGCATACCTCCGTCCTCTTCGACGCAGCGCAGCGGTTCTATCACGGCCTGGGCCGTCCTCATCGCGCTCTCCATCTCCATGAAGACCTCGTCGGCCCTTCTTCTCGATTCCGGCTCTATGCCGTTCTCATCCAGCTTGACCGCCACCTTGCAGCAGCAGTACGCAAGGTTCACGAGGCTCTGCGTCACATCCGAGAAGAGCCCGATCCTATGCCTTTCGACCTCAAGGTCCCCTTCCGTCATGTTGATCTCACCCGAAACCTCCGGGTCTATCGCCATCCTGAGGGGGACCCTATGGATGCAGAACCAGTAGGAGCTCTTGACGTCCCTCTGTCCGTCCGTCTTCCTATGGAAGGCCTGTGCGACCGAACTGGAGACCTCCTCCGCCTGCACTGGAGAAAGGGACACGTCCGGATACGTCACATGCCAGCACTTGAGAAGGGACCAGTCCTTCGTGAGGATGGTCCCGTCACTGTAGAGCTCCTGATACGGAAGACCCTGCGCCACGGTCTCCGCCGCAGCCTTCCTGTTTCCAAACAACACATGTCCCTCCTATGGTTCCAGATGGACCTTCTCCTTCATCGCATCGATGAAGTAGAGGATCCAATACTCGTCCTTTTCATACTTGGCCTTCACGAAAAGATGCCAGACCAGACCCAGCGGCAGAAGATACCAGAGCCAGCCTGTGGCAAGCCACACGACGAGCCCGATGACATAGCCGATGCACACGATCCTTATAGGAGCGCCCATCGAGTACGTGTGCTTCGTCAGCGCCTTCGCGAACGGACTCGTCCTCATGAGACAACCCCCAGAAGAGCGAGGACCCCTACGCTTCCGAAGGCGACGACCCCTACATGGAGCAGGAGCTTCAGAAAGCACCTCTTCATGCCTTTTGGATTGCTGTCCTCGTTCATGTAGGCATGAAGCAGCTCGATGGCGAACTTGAGCGCAAAAAGGCTTCCGGCCACGACCCCGACTATCATCTGGTTGTAGAACGAGAACACTCCTTTGAACGGGTTCTCGACGAGCGCGAGCCCTCCTGCGTTGGACTCTAGGCGGAACACCTGCGAATCCAGGGCGGACCTTCCATAGGACGGGGCGTTGACGCTGGTCGATGAGAAATCCTTGAAGCTGGACCTGCAGAATACGGGCGACGCCGCAAGGAGCAGGACCAGAAGCATCGCTGCGATGGACTTGGACCTAAGCATGAATCTCCTCCTTTCCGTCGGACGCGGAATCCTCCGCATCCAGCGGAAAAGGACGGGGAGAAGGACTCCCCGTCGGTTCCTCAGAGCTTCGCCACCACGGCTCCCGTAAGGCCTGTGAAGAAGTCCTTGCTCGCCGTACCGTCATCGGCCGTCACCGAAC
>Ga0129317_1001302_pt1 | contig 19055 bp, 24 predicted proteins | sample Cm1ome_FD_94430 | JGI IMG/M metagenome (GOLD analysis project Ga0129317, IMG submission 94430) | Eastern black-and-white colobus group fecal microbial communities from Wisconsin, USA - Cm1105 metagenome | ecosystem: Host-associated > Mammals > Digestive system > Large intestine > Fecal | place... | reverse complement strand
TTCATTATAGAAACCTCCAGTATTCTTAAAGTGTTTTTTCATCCGCCAAGATGAACACCTTAATTGTACTTCGAGGTTTTCTTTTATTCAATTGGCATTATTTCTGAATTACAGGAATGCTCCTTTTATTTCAATAGCATGTCAATACCTGACTGCAAAGTTTCCGCATCTAAAGCGCCCTGTCCATAAGCAACGAATTTTCCTTCTTCATCAATAAAATAAGTGATCGGAATTCCACTATTTACATACTGTCCCGTCGCCTGGTAGGTTGTATCATAGAACACAGGAAATGTATATCCCTGTTCTTCCATCAGGGCAGAAGCACTTTCCATGGTCTCTCTGCTTCCATCCGTAAGATTGATCATCATAAACTGAATCTGATCCCCATACTCTTTGAATGCCTCTTCAAAATCCGGCAATTCACTTTTGCATGGTCCACACCAACTTGCCCAGAAATTCAGAATCACCGGTTTCCCTTGATAATCTGATAAACGAATTTCCTTTCCCTCGCTGTCATACACAGTAAAATCCGGTGCAAATGATGTGTCCTCCTCGTCATCCGCCGTTTCTTCTTCTGCGCTCTCTTTCGTTGTTTCTTTCTCTTCATCTTTCTCCTCAGTTTTTGCAAGCTGTTCATTATTTACTTTATCTTTCAGATTGTTATAAAGAATGGCTGCACCGCCAAGGAGCACCACAAAGACTACGGCAATGATAATGATTACTTTCTTATTTTTCATAAACTTCTCCTTAACTCAATAATGCAAGCAACCGCCCAAACATTCCTGTTGCCATCATAACTCCAATAACTACAAGCAGAAGTCCGCTCGCCATATTAATGATTTTATAATTGTTTTTAAACCAGTTGATCGTGCTTTTTAATTGATCAATCAGGATTGCGCACAGCACAAAAGGAATTCCAAGCCCCAATGAATACGCAAGAAGCATCAACATTCCTTCTATCATATGTCCACGCTGAGACGCAAGCATCAATGCCGAACCTAAAAATGCCCCAACGCAAGGCGTCCATCCTACAGAAAATACCAGGCCAAAAAGAACATTTGAAAAAAATCCCATATCCTCCGATTTCTTAAACCGCTTTCCCTTGAAGAGCTTTATCTGAAATATCCCCATGTAATTCAATCCGAAAAATACAACGATCAGACCGGATACGATATTTACTGCCGTCTGGTATTGATTCAGAAAACTTCCAATCGTACCGGCAAGTGCTCCCATTGCAACGAACACCATAGTAAAGCCAAGCACAAATCCCAAAGCTCCCTTTAGCGTCTTCTTTGTTGTTCGCTCCCCACCACCGGCAAAAAAGGAAGCATAAAATGGCAGCATCGGAAGAAGACACGGCGATACAAACGTAATAATTCCCTCTAAAAAAGATACAAAATATTGCATTTACCTTTTTCCTTTCTTTTCTTTAGCTGATTTTATTATAAATTTCCCGGTGCGATTGTCAAGGAATTATAGGAAAACCAAATATTTATTCGCTTAAGACACCCGGACATGCAAAAGGGGCCTATTACAACCCCTTCTCTTTACAAATATTCAATTATAACACAATAATGTAGAACAACGTGAGACAAAGTCCGATACCGAACATCAGAAGTCCGAATGAAAGGCTGCCTCCTATAATTCTCTGGCTTTCCACAAACTCTTCTTTCCAGTTTGCCATTGCCTGAATGTGATCTTTGTATACCGGTTTTTTTCTTCTCCATGTTACATTTCCAATACTCTGAATCACATTCTGTATTCTGCCAACACCAATCGTAAAGATATTTCCAACTTCATATTCTCTTGGAAGTGGGCTGTCTTTATAAATTGTCTTTCTAAGCAGTACTACCACCGTATCCACAAAGCTATCTAAAATCCTACAGAAAAATGCTCCGACTGTCGGAAGAATCACAAGCAATACCGGCCGATAGATCAGATTTTCCATATCAAACCATTTTGGCCACAGATTCACATAGGTAGCTTTTCCATCTTCCTTACGGATCAGCACTTTACTGATAAAGAACAAGTACACAAGTGCTCCGATTACGATAGAGATAATCGCGCCTTTCAGGTTTATCAGGCTAAAATAAGCGACCACATGACCTTCTCCGTGCGGATGAAAATTCATAAATCCCTGTGCAAAGGCTGCCGCCTTATCCATAATCTGATGCGGGAACAATCCCCAGATCAAGAGGGCCGCCGCGCTGACAGCGATTGCTGCTGTGCTCGGCAGATTCATATATTTCTTCTTTGTGTCATACTTTGCCTGCACTTTCGGATCTTCATTTTCTTCCATGAAAACTGCTTTGAAAATCTTTGTCATGTAGGCAACCGTAAGACCACCGCTGAATAAGAAGATATATTCTACGAATCGCATGATTCCTACTGCCCCGTATTCTACAATGCTCTCGTGAATCAATGTCTTACTGATGTAACCGCCAAATCCCGGAATACCGCTGATTGCAAGTGCTCCGATCAAAAATGCTACTTTCAATAATGGTTTCTTTCTTCCAAATCCACGAATCTTATTCAGATCAAGAGCATGGGTATTCATATAGATCACACCCGCTGCAAGGAACAGTACCAGTTTGATCATAGAATGATTCATCATATGGAGAAACGTTCCGTGAACCGCCAACTGTCCATGTTCTCCTAAGAGTCCCAGCATACCGGTTCCGACAAGAATAAATCCAATCTGTGACATCGAAGAACACGCGAGCGTTCTCTTAAGATCGATGGAAAATACAGCCAGAAGCGCTCCGCCGAACATAGTAAGTACACCGATGGCAAGTACAAAATTGCTCCATGCCACATCATACAAGTATAACTGACAGCTTGCAATCAGGATTCCATACATACCTGTCTTTGTCAAGATACCAGATAACAACGCTGACGCCGGTGCCGGTGCAACCGGATGTGCCTTCGGAAGCCAGATATGAAGTGGAAATGCTCCGGCTTTTGCCGCAAATCCGAAGAACAGGCAAAATCTTGCCGCGTAGATCCACATCTTATTTCCCTCATAAGTTGCTGTAGCTGTCAGAAGTTCACTGATCACTACTGTTCCAAGCTCATGGTTCAACGTCATCACGCCCATCAGCATCACAAGACCACCAATCACAGCCACTGCAAGGTAAGTTGCCGCAGCCGACAAGGATGGTCCATTTTCTTCCTGAGCTACCCACACATAAGAAGTGAAGGACATGGTTTCGAAGAAAATAAATGTTGTATAAAGATCAGCGGACAGAAATACTGCCATTGTCGCTCCAAGTGTCCACAATAAGAATAGATAAAAGCGGTTCGTATTTTCATGATGTTTAAAATATTCTCCTGATAATAAGGTGGCTCCTGCCCACATAAAAGCTACGATCGTCCCATAAATCAACCGGAACCCGTCTAAGGTGAAATTCAAACCAAAGCCACAGAACTCAGGAATATAACAATTTACAAACACCTGTGCTCCTTCGGCATGCTGTACCGAAATTCCATATTTTACAACCAGATACAACATAAGTGCCAATTCACTGAGCGCCACAAAACAGGCAATTCCATTCCTTAATTTTTCATTCTTTCTTCCCGCCAGATATGCAAGAAGGCCACCAATGAATGGATAAAATACCAGAAGTCCAAGAATAAAACTATCGTTCATTTTGCTTCCTCCTTTACATACCTGATGCCACAGCAGCGAAGGCATCTATAATTGGCTGAGAATGCAGACCAAAATAAAAAATTACAATAACTAACAATACTAGCGGAACGCAGATCATCCAATTCGGATCTTCTACATCAGAAATCTTCTCATAATCAAAACCTTTTCCAGGGAAAAATGCTCTCACTGAGACAGGCATGATATAAAGCGCTGTTAATAATGCCGAGATCAGAAGCGCCACAATTCCAACATAGGAAAGAACTGTTCCACTTTCTACTGCCGCCTGTGCCAGATTCCATTTACTGATAAATCCACACATTCCCGGAAGTCCCATAAGCGCCAGACCTGAAAGCGTAAAGCAGGTGAACACACATGGCATCTTGCGTCCAAATCCATCCAGCTCATATACATAATTTCTTCCCGTCTTGTAAATAACTGCACCTGCGCAGAAGAATAAACAGATCTTCATAGCCGCATGGAAAATCATATGACTGAGTGCACCCACCAGTCCCGCTGGTGTCATAAGAATGACTCCGAACAGAATATACGACAGATTACTTACTGTTGACCAGGCAAGCCTTCGTTTCAAATGTGTTTCCTTCACACCTCGGCTACATCCATAGACAATTGTAAAGATGATAAGAATCATCAAAAATTCCTGTGCCCATGTTCCTTTCAGAAATTCTGTTCCGAACGTATAATAAGTCACACGCATCGTCGCAAACGCACCTGTCTTTACAACAGCAACTGCATGTAAAAGCGCTGTGACAGGCGTCGGCGCTACCCCGGCTTTCGGAAGCCACGAAGAACATGGCCACATTGCCGTTTTTACACCAAATCCGCAGAAACACATAACATATCCTACTAATAACAGATTCACATTTTCTCCAGCTTTTGCCAGATCTAACGTTCCACCCATAACAAATGCCGAACCACCATAATTGAGAACGAAGATCATTCCCATAAACGCACAAGCTGCACCACCGATCATATAGTAGAAATAAGTCCGGCTGGCATGAATCGCCTCCCGCGTAAGCGTATGCATGATCAGCGGCAGGGTAACCAGACTCAGCATTTCAAAAAATACATACATTGTTACAATATCGCCAGATAAAGCAACGCCCAGGGTAATACCATAGGTAATCGTGTAAAACATAAAAAACACCTCTTCATGTTTTTCATGTTTCATATATTCAAAGGAATACAAAATTGCAAGTGGCCAAAGAACTGCCACCATTCCTGCAAATACCATCCCAAGTCCATCCAGATGGAACTCCAGAATCATCTCTTCTGTAAATTGAAACAAAACGAGTGAATCCGTTGGACGGTTCAAAAGCATCACAAGCACAAGCACAGACGTGAGGATCGTAACGCCTTCCACATAACACATCAACTGTTTTCTGTTCTTAAATGGAAGTACTGGAATCGGTATACCCGCCAGAATTGGCAAGAGCACAACAACTAACATAATAATTGCATTCATTTCCGTTCCCCCTTCCTATAATATGGTTGCTGCAATCTGCGCAGCATAATCAATCATTCCACTCGGGAGTACCCCTAAGATCATTGCCAAAAATGCAAGAATCATAAGCGGCATGAGCATTGCCATCGGCGGCTCTCCCTTTTCAAATTCAAGTTCTTCCGTCTTCTTTTCTGTAAAGAATCCCTTCATTGTTATCGGAAGCAGGTATCCCGCAGTCAAAAGTGCGCTTAAGAGCAATACCACAATTCCTCCCCATCCAAGGATACCAATCTGACTGTCAAAAGCACCCTGTGCCAGATACCATTTACTGATAAATCCACTTGCCGGTGGAATTCCAATCAGTGCAAGTGCTGCAAAGGTGTAGCACCAAAGTGTTTTTGGCATACATTTTCCAATTCCCTCCAGCTCATCCACACGCGATTTTCCACACTGGAAAATGAAAATTCCCGCAGTAAGAAACAACGTGCATTTGATAAATGCATGGAACACAACATGAAGAAGTGCTCCCGTTATTCCTGCCGGTGTGAGCACCGCCAGACCGAATAATATGTAAGAAACCTGACTGACAGTTGAATATGCCAAACGTTTCTTGAATACCGGTTCCCGATACGCAAGCATAGAACCCATAAATACTGTCAGGAGGCTAAGGATCAACCATGCATACTGTACCCATGTGCCTCTGATAACATCAGCTCCGACCACATAGTACACCACTCTCACTATGGCAAGCACACCACCCTTTACAATGATACTCGAAAGTACTGCTGAAGCCGGTGCCGGTGCTACCGGATGTGCTGCCGGAAGCCATGCGTGAAGCGGAAGCATTCCGGCTTTTACACCAAATCCAATCAGCATCGCCATCACCGCAATTAGGATAATGGTTTCATTTCCCTGTGCAAGTACTGTGTTAAGGCTTCCTCCCGCCACAAATGCAAGCGTATCACAATATTTGTTCAAAACAAAGATTCCGAACAGCGCCATGTACGCACCACACATCGAATAGAACAAATATTTCAGTGCCGCCATAATGGCCTCTCTCGAACCATTGTGCAATACCATCGGCATAGACGTCACTGTCATAAGTTCATAAAACAAATATAATGTGACAAGATTTCCGGAGAAATTAAGGCCCATCAGTACCCCATAAACCACCAGGTAAAAGCCAAAATATCTCTTCTCTTCTCCTTCATGTGACATGTAAGGAAATGCATAAAATCCTACCAGAAGCCACACAATACTTACAACCGTCACAAAAAGTGCTGCCACCGCATCTACTTTAAAGCAGATCGGTATATCTTTCATTAAATAAAATAAAGTAATACTCTTATCTCCTGTCCAGGAAGCATAAAATGCTGCTGCCACAGAAACGATAAGCGTAAGAAGTACCACAGGTTTCAGGCTGCCATCTGCTGTTTTCAGTTCACTCTCTGTACTTTTCAGATGTTTCAGAAAAGAAGAGATTAACAGATACATTCCCGTCACTATCGGTAATATAATTGGAAGTAATATCCAGATTCCCATTCCTTCTCCTCCTATCCGAACATTTCAAGTCCACTTTGGATCAGCTTCATAATTGGATCAGAACACATGCCAAGCATGAAATTCATCGCCACAAAACAGATCATTGCAAAACTCTTTGGTGCCTGTCCTCGAACCGTAATGTTCTGGTAATTTTTTTCTTTCGCAAGCGCTGGTGCCGGTGTGTAAATCCTGATTACCGTCTTCATAAAATAAAGCGCATTTAATACGGTACTGATAATCAGCACAATTAATGCCAACATCGTCTTTGTATGATTTGCATTTTCAAATGCTGCCTGCGCAAACCAGAACTTTGAAATAAACCCGGCAAACGTCGGAAAACCTACCATCGAAAGTGATCCTATCGTAAAAGCGATTCCCGCAAGACGATTACGGAATCCGGCTCCAGTCAGACTTGCAAAATCTTTATTCTTTCCAGATGCGCGTGTAATTCCGGATGCCGCCACGAAAAGCAATGCCTTCGAAGCTGCATGTGAAAGAATGTGAAACACACTCGCAATCACACCAATCTCACTTCCAAGTCCAAGTCCCATATAAATATATCCAATCTGTGCAACCGAAGAATAGGCGATCATCCGTCGAATATTATTTTCCTTAATCGCATTCACCGACCCCATCACCATACCGACCAGACCAAAAACAAATAAAACGTTCGTGATCTTGCTGGCTCGAATCACATCAATTCCAATCACGCGATAATAAATCTTGATCAAAAGAATAATATATCCTTTGGAAACCAGTGATGACAAGATGGCTGACGATGACATCGTTGAATATCCGTATGCATCCGGAAGCCAGGTATGAAATGGATAGAGCGCACTCTTGATTGCAAGTCCAACCGTCATAAGGGTAATACACACCAGAAGCGGTATCTGATATTCCCCTGTAGCCGCAAGGATTTGTACCTGTTCTTTAATATTGCTCATCAGAAGATGACCGGTAAGGTCATATAAAAAACAAATTCCAAGCAGCAGAAGACCTGAACCGAGCAGACTCATAATCATATAACGCATGGACGCTTCGATGGTGCGTCCGTTCTGTCGGATCATAATCAGCCCACATGCAGAAATGGTGTTGATTTCCACAAAAACATATGCTGTAAAAATGTCGTTTGTATAAATCAATGCCAGCAGCGAACAGAACAATAAATTTGCCATAATATAGTAAAGATTTTGTTTGGTACTTTCCAGTTCCTCTTCACGTTCTTTCGAACCGCCAACGATACAAAGCAGCATAATCACGCTGAATACCGTAGCCAGAAGCGCTTCCAGAACACCTACTCGGATCTCATTTCCCCATGGTGCCGGAAAATGTCCCATCATGTAAGTATACGCTTCGCCACTTTTAACAGTAAACGCAAGCACCATGGCAGACATGATGCCAACTGCTGTAATCATAACCAAATTCAGTTTTTTCGTCATTTTCCCACTTAAAATCGAAGAAAGCGGACCCGTAAACAGTGAAAGAAGGATACATATAAAAGGAAGATTCTGTACAAATGCCATTTATTTTTCCTCCTTTTTAATCATTGTTGTTATCTCGTCAAAGTTAAGCGTATGATATCTTCGATACAGGCGAATGGTAAGTGACAACATCAGTGCACTGACCGAAACAGAAACTACAATGCCGGTAAGCACAAGACCACTCGGAATCGGATTGATATAAGCTTCCACGCTCTGCACACCATCCACAACGATCGGTGCTTGACGTCCCGCAATATATCCCTTGAGCGCAAGGAACAAATACACAGCTGTATCCATAATATTCAGTCCGATAATCTTTTTAATCAGGTTGTTCTGAAGGAGAAGATTCGTGAATCCAATTCCAAAAAGAATCATTGCCGCCGCTTCTCCATAGTTTGCTAAAAGATTCGTCAAATTCATCATCTTAGTATCCTCCTTTTCGGAACATAGCGTAGAAGGTATACATTGTACCGGCAACCACAATTCCTACACAAATATTTAAGATCAGTATCAATCCGCTGCTCAGTATCATTCCCGGAGTTCCAAGTGGAATAATACTGTGAATATGATTTGCTCCCGTATAGAAGGAATAACTCTTGCAAAGACAATAGCAAGTAAGTGCACCAAGACTCGTCTTTTTATATGTAGATTCTTTGAAGAAACGTTCCGTCTTTGCGAATCCAAACGCTTCCAGATATAAAATCAGGCCTGCACCGATAATTGCTCCACCGGAAAATCCACCGCCTGGTCCTAAATGTCCAAACAGGATAACATAAACACCAAAAATAATGATTGGTGGAACCAGAATTTTCGCAACCCCCTGCAAAACCTTATCATTCTTAGGTTCTTTTAAACGGTCATTCATTGCCTGTTCTGCAATTTTATCTTTTCGTCCCTTTTTATCCACACGAAGAAGAATCAGCACGGTACAAGTTGCAGCAAAAAGTACGTGCGATTCTCCCAGTGTATCAAATGCACGATAGTCGAGAATCATACCAGTTACAATATTTACAGAACCAGTTTCCTGAAGTCCATTTTCAATATAACGCTGTGATACTTCATTATTTACCGGCTTATCCGCCACACCGATCAGTGGAAGATTCGAAACCGCCGCCAGAAGCATTGCCACAAGCAGCAAACAAAATAAAACTGCAAACGCATTATAAAGTCTCCGGAATAATTTGACCTGTGTATTGTGCTTCATATCATAAACCAGTTCCAGAAACATTTTTTTGTCAGACTTTTTTTCTGATGTGATTTGGGTCGCTGTCGAAAGATCTCTTACCGGCTTCATTTCTACTTCACCTAAATAAGGATCTTTGGTTCCATCAAACCACTGCCGGAATCGGAAGCCACGAGTTTTCTGATATTCATTATTTGAAAGTTTTCGACTCATCTACTCTTCCTCCTCTTCATCAGATTTCATAATTGCCTGAATTTTCTTAAGTGTCACAAAGAACAAAATACTTGTCACGCCGGCGCCAACCGCTGCCTCTGTAATTGCAAGATCCGGAGATTCCAGAACGATCCAGAGCACCGACATAACCAGACTGTAAGACATGTAAATCAAGATGGAATTCAAAAGATTCTTAGAAACACTTACAGATATCGCACAGACAATTAAAAATACTAATAAAATACATGTAAATATCTGCATATTATGCCTCCTCCTTCTTTTCTTCTTCCAGCTCTTTTAAAGATATTTTTCTATAATGTCCTTCTTCCTCTTTCCCTGTGGAAACTTCCAGCTTTGCAATCAGATGTGACGAGGTCGGTGAAGAAAACCACAAAAAGACTATCACCAAAAACATCTTTAATGATGTGAGATTCAGACCGTTCATAATGATCAGTCCAAGCAATGAGAACCCAATTCCCAGGGTATCTCCGATCGCCGCCGCGTGCATTCTGTTCAGTACGTATTTAAAGCGAAATGCACCGATCAGTTCTACCAGAAAGATAAACAGTCCAATAAGGAGGAACGCTGCGCCTGCGATAAACCGAATCCATTCTAATGCCGCCATCTAGTTTTCCTCCTTTTCTTTTTTCTCAACTTCTTTTTTCTCAGCGTAAACGCCTGTATAAACTTTTGTCAGAACGACAACCGACAGGAAACTGATCATTGCGTAGATCAGACAAATATCCGCAAGATAACCTTCCTGCATTTTTACAGATAAAATTCCAATAATAACCATAATCATGGTTCCCATCATATTTACTGCAACCAGTCGATCTGCAACCCGCGGCCCGATGATCGCGCGGACCAGGCACAAGATCAATGCAATTGCAAGAAAAATAAGTGCTCCTGTAAGCAGAACATGATACGCCTGCTCAAGCTGTGGTATTCCACTTCCCATTTGTCTGCCCCCTCTACGCTTTCTCTAACTTTCGAATCATTTTCACAAACACCGATTCGTCCATTCCACTTGCCAAATCTTCATCCAGACAATGTACCATATACTCTGAATCCTGCAATTCAACCGTAATGGTTCCCGGTGTCAATGTAATAGAATTCGCAAGAAGAACTTTGCCTGTCTCAGATTCAATATCTGTCTGAAATGTCACTACCGTCGGCTGTATTTCTTCTTTTTCAGACAAAATCAACCGGATCGTCTGAACATTTGCCAATAAGATTTCTTTCACCAGCACGATGATATAATGCAAAAATTGAAATGCTCTTTTTAGATTTTTCTTTTCTTTTTCTATGCTGTAATCCATAAACTTGCAGGTAAATGCAAAAATCACAGCGGCGATCACCGCTCCAAATATGCAGATTTCCAGTGTGATATCTCCTGCAAAAATGATCCACACTATAAAGTATAACAGGTACATTTTCTCTCTCCTCCATCCCATGCACGTAAATACTCATAATATCTTTACTATTTTACTATATTTTTGCATACAAGTCCAGCTTGGACAGGTTTTCGCAGAAAAGTCAGCTATTGGCACTATTATTATCGAATATTTCTGTCTCGGAACTTCTTTTGTGTATTTTTTTCTGAATATTATGGCTCTTTTTGGTTATACTTTTCAGTAAAAAGGGGGGTATATTATGAATTCAACAAAAAATAAGACAAATTCCATTCCAGAATACGATTATCTGAAAGCCTCTTCCGCACAGGATTGTACCGGGCTGATCCCGGCTATGCCAAAAGAAAAGGAAGAAATAGAAAACTACGAAGAGTTATATCCATTTCTTCCTCCAATTGTGTCTGCAAAAGATTCAAAAAGTAAAAATTAAATGCCTTAAGGGACAGGGTACCGATGATTTCCACATGGGTTATGCGAGATTTTTTGTACTGGTGTTTCCGCGCGAGTGACTATACAAAAAAATTGTACCGTCAGGTACTCAAACATTTATTCAAAAGTACCTATGCAAAATAATTCTCTCTCCAGCTACTATTTGAAAGTTAGCAAGTATCTGAACCACAATTTTTTATGTATAGACACCCATTCACAAAAAGACTAGTGTCTCACTAAGCAATTTTCTCACATAGACACTCGCTCACAAAACTCGCGTGCCCCACCAAGAAATTTTCCCACATAGACACCCGCTCACAAAACCCGCGTGCTTCACCAAGAAATTTTTCCACATAGACACCCGCTCACAAAACCCGCGTGTCTCCTGCATAGTTTTCTCCTAATTCTTTACTTCCAACCGGAATCCATTTTCAAAATCCCCGGTCAAATCATACTCTTTTGTTGTACCATATTCTACAATCGAATCCTCTGGTATGGCTACTGGATAACTGTTTCCATCTTTATCCTTTACTTCCATCTGGTATGTCACTTCCTGATTCTCGCCATATCGGCTTTTCGCATTTACTTTTAAGAAAGAATAAATTCGTTCTTTCCATTTGCCTATTCCACATCCATTTTCACCTCCCCAGCCCTGACTCTGTAAAAAGTCATCTTGTACAGAATAAGTGATCCGCACTTCATATATTGGTGCATCTGAAGCATTTGTGACAATTAACTGAGAAAGGTCATCTTCTTTGATTATCCTACTTGGAATATTCTGAGGTGCCACCTGCTTCATCAAATTTTGCAGATCCGCCGCTGTGTCTGCACATGTTTTAATATCCTTTCCCAGAAAGAGCGTTGCATCCTTCTGCGTTACAATGCAGCTTCCATAACCACTATCTGTATTTTTATAACTAAATTCCAGATGATCGAGATTATCTATTGTCGCAAGAAGAAGATAACCAAACGATGTCATTTGCCTTAGCATTTGGTCTTCATATACCGGCTGAATTTCTCTCTGCAAATAAATCGACCATCCATATGGCTCTTCTGTGGTCTGAAGAGAATTCTGAAATTCTCCCAATACTTCTGGCATTCCCAATGCACTGGCAAGTGTTCCATTTGCCACCATATCTCCCACATATAAATGCTTTGCATTATAGACTGCCGAAGTTTCTGCACTGATGTTCTCTCCGTGATCCCAGATAATTCTATCGCCAATCTTTACCTGTGTGATAGTATCTTCCGCCTCATACTCCGCCGCAAAATCTCCTGTGTGAAACATACTTACAAGTGTTGCTTTAAAAGATATGTTCACAACTCCATCCTTTTCTTCAAATGTAATATCGGAAACTCCACGCGCACTGTCCACAAGTGTTCCGCTGATACTCAGCCTATTCTGTGAAACCGTTGGCTGACATAAGATGGAATCTGCGTAGATCTCATTTCCCACAACATATAGCTGTGCGAAAAGCACTGCCACAATAAAAACGATAGCTGCTACTATGCTTATTACAACAATTCGATGTGTCTTTTTTCTTGTTTTTTTCAGAAAATCTATCGTTTTTTCCTGCTGCTCATCAGCCTCTGCCGGTTCTGGTTCCTGCATTCTGTGCAACATTTCTCTGCAAGCTTCACAAGACTCTACGTGTTCCGAAACTGCTTCATTTGTCACTTCACTGGTCAGACCGTCTACATAAGAAGGCAGTAAATCTTGTATGATTTCACATGGTAATTTATGCTTCATCTGCGTTCAGCTCCTTTCTTAATTTTTCTTTTCCCCGATAATATGTAACACGGGCCCAGTTCTCCGTCTTTCCGAAAACTTCTCCGATTTCTTTAAAAGAAAGATTCCCGAATATGCGCAAATACAGAATCTCACGGAAGGGTTCCGGGCATGTGTGCAATTTTTTCAGCAACTCTATATGGCTTAAACTTTCTATCACATCCGTCTCTGTAGAAGCTGTTGCCTGTTCGACTGCGTCTAGCTCCTGCTCTATCGGATGCTTACGTCGGTATACCATAAGCTGATTTTTTGCGATTGCGCAGAGCCATGTGGATATTTTGCAGGAACCATCAAATCGTCCAAGACTTCGTATGGCCTGATAAAACGTCTCCTGCGTCAGCTCTTCCGCCAACTGCTGATCATACGTCATGGAAAGCAGATATCGATATACTACTTGCGCATACTTCTGATAAATTTCATCCATCGACTGCATATTTGCCCTCCTTTCCTCTTCTATATATTAATACATATTTTCATGCATTCGTTACAATTTTTGCAAGAATTGTTACTTTTCAGTGGTGTGGCTATACCACTATTATCTCTACCAGAAAAATACTGCGCTTACACAACCGTTCAACCCTTATGGCTGTACCGCTAGTATCTATACAAGAAAATTGTGTCGCCAGATACCACGATTTTTTTCAAAAGTACCTATACAGAATAATTGTCACACCAGACACCCCTTTTAGTTTCAAATACCAAGGTCAAATACCGAAATAACAATTTTTTATGCATAAATGCATTTTTTGAGTATCTCACATTCCCTTTTTTCCGCATAGACACTCGCGCCAAAATTGTAAGTCCCCAGCCAAACAGTTTTTTCACATAGATACTCGCACTAGAAATTGATGTTTCCAGACGCATCGCAAAAGAGCTGACGATGAATCTCTCATTCATCGTCAGCTCTTTTCATTTCAACTATTTATAGCTCTGTGCAAATTTCTGTTTTGCTTCTGACACTTTCTTCTCTTCTGCCGCCGGAGTCTGATACCAGCCTCTCTGGTGCATCATATTAAATACTTCATACTGAATGCTGTGTTCCTGATCCAGAATATTTAAGATCTTGTCTCTCAGATCATCATGCACACATTCATTTGCCGCCAGGTTAAACATATCTGTTGTGGCTTTCTGTGTCGAAAGTCCATCATTTAAAATCTCTTTATCTGTAAATTCCTGCATAACAATTACCTCCTACTTCAAATATGAATACAAAGTGTTAAAGTGTCCCTGATGCTGTTCGGAAATACGTTCATATTTCTGCTGGATTTCTTTGTCTTCCGCCTGCTGCGCAAGCATTTTAAATTTTTTAGTCAGTAATTCTTCATCTGCAAGCAGATCATTTAATAAAGATAATTCTTTTTCTGATAACTGTCCCATTTCATACCTCCTGTGTTTTGATTTCACAATTTAGTATGCGGGAAAATTCTTTTTTTATGCGATGATCAATGAATTCTAATCATCTGTTCATATAGCAAAATCTCTTTTGCATTGACATTCTGATTATCATGATAATGGCCAAAAAACCATTTTTTGAAATTACATAATCCCTTGATTCCTTCCAGATAATCAGTCAAATTATCTGGTTCATATCCTTCTTTTCCGAGTTCTGCCTGCGTGGAAGTTGCGCAGCAATGAGTCACAATATAATCTACTTCCCATCCACATTTTTCCATATTTTTAATGCCTTCTGCAAATTCTTCTTCCGTCGGCATTTCATCTGACCACCAGGTCAGATGATTCACACGGAAGGGGATTCCCCTGTCCTTCATCCACTTCTGTTTCTCCCTGTAATTCGGATCCGTCGTCTCCAGAATTCCACCTTCAATATCATGACTTTGCGCACCACCGAACGTAAAAAAAGTCTTTCCCGCTATTTCAAACACCTGTCCTCGCATCAGATGGAAAATAGAGTCCGTAATCCTGTGAACATTTCCGCCATGCCACTTTTCCACCGGATACAGATAAAGCAAATCATAATTTTCATGATTTCCATCTATAAAAAGTGTGGTAAACGGTTTGTTTGTCAACCATTTCAGCCAATAATCATTTTCCTTGCTCACGTCCCAGGTAAGTGCGGCGTCTCCGCAAATAATCACATAATCTTCTTTGTCCATCTCACGTTGTTCGGGAAAATTTTCTGTATTTAATCTCGTATAATTCCCATGACAGTCGCCTGTTATGTAAATCTTTCCAGCCATAACGTAACCTCCTTTACAGAATAATCCTTTATTTTTTTCACCCAGTTCTCACCTTCTACATAATATAAAGTACAACAACTTGAAAGGAAACTTGATATGAACATTCAAACTTGTAATTGTGACAAAGAAAAACAGGAGCATGTACACGAACTGACCGGCAGCACTGCTGTTGTAAATGAATGTCAGGAATGCCACAACCACCGCTTCTGTACAGTAACAGGAGAGGCAATCTGTATGGGTAACAGCCATGTGCATGAAGTAAAATTCCGCACCGATTTTGACGATAAGCATTTTCATGAATTCTGTGGCAAAACCGGCCCTGCCATCAACGTGGGTAATGGTCGGCATGTACACTTTATCAAAGACGAAACCGAATGCAAGGACGGTCACAGACACAAATTCCAGGCTGCAACATTGATCGACAGTCCAACAGATGTTAAAAAATGTGACTAATCCTATTTTTCAGAAAGGGCACTTCTTTATGGAAGTGTCCTTTCCATCATTTCACAAGATTCCCCTTCATTTGCCTCTTCCATGATCACCTGCTGTTCTGTCAAATGCTCATGAAATGTAACTTGTATAACAGCCTGTGTCCAATTTAACGAAACACGGGCAAACTTATCTTTCTTTTCTGCTTCCTCATGGATAATCTGAAGTAATTCCTGTAACACTTCTTTGATCAGATAGCCACCCCTCCAATGGAAAATGAACGGTTTTCCCTTCTTCACAGCCTGTGCGGAGCGCTTCCGCACATCTTCATACTTCGTAAATGACAATTTCTTTTCTTTATAATAAAAGCTATCCCCATCCTCGCATGGTGGAATGTTCCATATCACCGGCTCATGGTCACGAAAGATCTGCCTATCACTCAAATTAAAATAGTCATAACGCATCTGTTCTCCATGTCCCAAGGTATTATCAAACGTCGCATCAAAATGATAATATTTCCCGCCTATACGAATGATATTCCATGCATGGCGATACTTTATTTTCTTCTCCGGATTAGAGTCTGAAACAGCAATCATACACCAGATTCCTAATGTATCACACAAAACTTTCACAGTTTTTGCAATCCCCTCACAAACTCCTACTCCCTGTCCGAGAGGACCAATGATCTCATGAGAATAAGGTTTTTTCAATTTATCATAACGCACATTCTGGCAAATAAAATCATGAATAAAAAGTTCCTTTTCTTTCTCACTCATTTTTTCCGCCTGCCGGGTCAGTCTCTTCACACGCGCATCCAGCGCTTTCTGATGTTCCATGATTTTATTTTTTGTAAATATATATTCCGGTATCATCTCGATATTTTCCGAATCATCATAATAGCGGTATTTAAAATTTACCGTATAAAAAATCTGTGGATGATCCAACCGAACTTTAAAATAAATATCTGCCAGCTCCCACCCATCCAGGCGTGGAACCGGAAATGACAGCGACAGAGATTCCAAACCGGTCTTCATCGCATGATATGCCTTTTGTTGCTGCTTTGTCAATTGGTTATAATAATATGCCATTTTCTTTTGTCCTCTTTATGAGAATTTCTTTTATTATAACGATTGCGTCACAAGAAATCTATATACTTTTCCATCATTTTCAGCTATACTTAATATAATAAATATGTTCACTAAATGGAGGTATACCTATGGAACTGTTATTTCACACTCAGGATGAAATCCATCGTATAGAAGTATATAATGAATATCTTCGTAAGATTCCGGAATTGTTAGTACAATTGGAGACAGTTGAGAAAATGTACCAGAAAGCACTCCTGGAAGAAGAAATGTTAAAAGAAAAAAATATGGACAACCACAGTGTGGAATTGTATGCAGAACGCCTCAACCGGATCAAACGCCAGTGTGAAGAGCGCTCCGCTGATATCAAACAGCAGTGTCGTCTGATTTTTGAATTGAAAGCTCAGATTGAATCCGAAAGCAGCTTGCTACGGGAACTACTTCCCCATTAAGGTTTACTATGTGCATATTTGTTATGCACTTTTATTTACGCGAAGGCACAAGGCGAGAGGAAATGCTTGCATTTCCTCTCGTTATCACAAAATATCAGAAAGGAACGGTGAGATAATATGAGCAGTCAGTTTGAAGAAAATTATGGCGCACACATTAAAGAACTAAGAATAAGAATGGGACTGACCCAAAATCAAGTCGCAACGCAACTAAATGTTACTCCGGGATACATCAGCAATGTAGAAAATAACCGTACTGCCATGTCTCTTCGGGTCCTTATTTATTATGCAAAATTGGTCGGCATTTCCCTTGACTCACTGGTTGGACAGTTGGAGCCGAAATACAAGGCTACTGCTCTGGACAATGATTTGATGAACAAGATCACGAAAATGGATTCCCGGAAAAAGAGCAAGCTTCTTAAAACATTGGAGTTATGGGAAGAAGACTAGTAGCCGACTCATCGGAAAGAACAGGTAACTCACTATGCAACAAGAAATTTTTCAAACTTATATAGTTCAAAATTTTAATGATACACTTCAACTTTTACGGGATCTCTGTCATATCCCGGCACCTTCTCACAAAGAGCATGCACGGGCCAAATTCTGCAAAGAATGGCTGGAAACTTACGGCGCCAAAGGAGTCTACATCGATGAAGCCTTGAACGTCATTTATCCAATACACTGTGAGGGAAGCAACGAAATCACAGTACTTGCCGCCCACACGGACACTGTGTTCCCTGATATGGAGCCGCTTCCTTATCGGGAAGACGCGGAAAGGATCTATTGTCCGGGGGTCGGCGACGATACTGCCAGCCTTGCGGTTCTTTTGATGACTGCCCGATTTTTTATCGAAAAACAGCTTCAGCCCGCCAAGGGAATTCTATTTGTGTGCAATTCTGCGGAAGAGGGACTTGGCAATCTCAAAGGGACCAGAAAGCTTATGCAGAACTATGCCGGAAGAATCTCCCGATTCATCACTTTCGACAGTAATCTGAATATCATAAATACGCAGTGCGTCGGTTCGCACCGTTACCGTGTGGATGTCATGACTGAAGGCGGTCATTCTTTCCAGAAATTTGGCAATCCAAATGCAATCGCTGTGCTCTCTGATATGATTCATCAGATGTACCAGATTCAGATTCCACCGCTGCCAAATACTCGCACTTCTTACAATGTTGGAACTATCGAAGGCGGCACTTCTGTAAATACGATTGCCCAGAATGCCAGTATGCTCTGTGAATATCGTTCTGACAATGAAGAAGCACTGGCCATCATGCAGAAAAAATTTGAAGACATTTTTGCATCTGTAAAACAGAACGGTGTCGAGATTCAGGTGAAAAGAATCGGAGAGCGCCCATGTGCCAAAGAGGTAAATGATGAGCAGCTACATACATTAATTACTTCCTGCAAGAAAATCATTGAAGATGTGATTGATGAACCGCTTCTTTCAAAATCCGCTTCTACCGACTGCAACATTCCACTGTCTCTTGGAATTCCGGCTATCTGCGTTGGGGTATACCGTGGTTCAGGTTCACACACTCGGGAAGAATGGGTCGAAAAAGAATCTTTGCGACAGGGACTTGTCATCGCACTTCGCATCGCTACATTATTTATCGAGTAGGAGGCTAGTCATTAGTTGACTAGCCGACCTCTCACACCACCGTACGTACGGTTCCGTATACGGCGGTTCCTTAGTTTTCACATACTTTCAGATAATAGCCTGTCATGGATATG
>Ga0129317_1001300_pt1 | contig 19060 bp, 23 predicted proteins | sample Cm1ome_FD_94430 | JGI IMG/M metagenome (GOLD analysis project Ga0129317, IMG submission 94430) | Eastern black-and-white colobus group fecal microbial communities from Wisconsin, USA - Cm1105 metagenome | ecosystem: Host-associated > Mammals > Digestive system > Large intestine > Fecal | place... | reverse complement strand
TTGTTTTTCAACTTGTCCTTCTTCTTTTCCTTGATTATACATGTCTTGTTTATCTTTTTCATTCGCATTCTTGTTTAATGCTCGCTTATATGCTGCATCTCTTAACACTTCATCTTCATTAAAACTTGTCATCTTCTTATTCATGATGTTGATCACCCGATCTTTCATCTCAATTATATCTTCACTGATCCCATTTTTAAATCATCAATATAATCTTTTCTTTTTGCCATAATAAAAAATCCTCCTACTTATATATATCCAAAATAAGAGAATTTTCTTTTTTTATTGACAATTTTTTAATTATTTTTTTGAACCATATTTTAAATGATATAAAGCTTCTAATACTTCGAAAATATATGTTATAGAAAACTTCCCAATCAATGAATGATGATTATTTCCTACTTTTAAAACCATATCAACTTTATCACTATATGCAAATTGTTCCAATTGTGTAATAACAATCACATAAGCTGGTGTCTTTGTAATTTCACGCATAGCATCAGGATGATCATTGAAAAAACCACCTGCAATTGAAGAAACAATAATAACATCATCCTTATTTAATGTCTTAAAAACTTCCTTTTGTTGTTCTAAAGGATACATAGCAACACAATCTTTACCTAAATAAGATAATTCAATTTGAAGTTGCATAGATACAGACTGTGTAAAAAAGTTTCCAGCAAAACAAATACGATTTGAATCATGAATCATATCTACAATTTTCATTAAATCTTCATACTGAATACTATCAAAAGTATCTTGTAAGTTATTAATAATGTTATCAAAATGATTTCTAAATATTTCTTTACCCTCATTAATTGTTTCTCTAGCTGGTAATTGATGATCAAACAACAAACGTTTTGTATCTTGATTAAAGAAATTCAAATTCATTGTCACATCATTTTTAAACTCAGCAAATGATTCATAATTCAACTTACGACATAAACGAGAAATAGTCGCTGTTGATACATAACACATATTAGCAACATCAACAATTGTACACTCTGGTATTTGATAAATGTTTTGTAATATTTTTTTGGCTGCTCCCCAATAAACATCATGAATATTTGTCATGTTAATAAAATTAATTAAATTATAAAATGCTCCTCTCATGGCATTTGTCCCTCCTCATACTTAATTATTGTGACACTACCATCATTTAAGCACAAACAATTCAATTGTCCTTTATCACCAACAGCAAGACCACCATCTATTCCAATCTTATTATGATAATCAGGATCATACCATATATCAAAAGAACGATCATCATTAATAAAACAACAAGGCGTATGCCCAAATATATATGTATAATCAGGATTAGCTTCATTCAAATAGAAATATTCTCTAATCCATGCTAATATTTCTTCATCATTTTCTTCTAATGGTAATTCTGGATCAACCCCCGCATGTACCAAAACATAATGCTTATCATTAAAATCAAGTTCTATATAACTTGGTAAACTATCAATAAATTCAATAAGTTCCTTAATAAAACTACGCTTTAAATCAAAATATTCTGCATAAGGAATAAAATCTTTTTGTAAATATTCTCTAATACTATTAATCGTTTTTAAAGCTCCATTTTGTTTCCATAAACGATAAGGGTTTGATCTTTCCGAATCTAAGTCATTGTATTTTAAAGCAGCTAACATAGATTGACGCATCATAATTTCATGATTACCTTTAATCATATGAATATTATCCATAGCTTGAACAAAATAATAAATATCTATACTATTAGGACCACGATCCATAATATCCCCTAATATATAAAGTTCATCATCATCGCTAAAGCCAATTCTCTCTAATAACAACTGTAACAATACAAATTGACCATGAAGATCTGATATAACAAATATTCTTTTTTCCATATATCATCACCTCACCTTATTCTATCATATTTATTTTTTATATGAAACTAAACAGCAATTAATTTTTAAAAATACTTTTCTAAAACCGAAAAAACATACATCTCTTTTTAAAATTAGTATATGATAAAAAAGAGGTGATATCTATGGCATTTGAAGAATTTTATCAATCATTATATCCTGTTCTTTTTTATCAATGGATTTCTTTAAATCAAGCTACATATAAAAAAGATCATATTCATTTTGAAGTCACTCACCAAGATCAATTGTCTAAAACATTATTATTCCAAATGGAAAACGTTTATGGCAGAATCACTATTTATAATAACAATATCATTGAAGAAGAAATATCCAATAATCAATCAACACAATTTTTCTATCTTCATTATGCTATTACTGATTTCAATCAAGCTTGCCAATTATTCCAAGACTTCTATCAATCACTATTACAACATAATCAATACACACCACCCCATATTGCAATTTGTTGTACAGGTGGTTTATCAACTGCTATTTTCGAAGAAGAAATCCAAGAAGTTTGCGATTTAGAATCATTTCCTTTACATATAAAATCACTTTCATTAGATGAATTATATGAAACCTATCAAGATTATGATTCTATATATTTAGCTCCTCAAATTGCTCAATTACAACCAGAACTGATTATGAAATTCCATAAGCCTATTCATTGTATAGATGCTACTGATTTCGCTACAAAAAACTTTCGTTCTATCGTACAAACAATTAAAAACAATCTAGAAAAAGACAAGAGAGATCAATAAATCTCTCTTTTAATTTAATGGTTTATATATATAATCTTGAAATTTATGTTTATCTTTTTGATGACCATAAAAAGTAACATAAATACCTTCTTCTAAATATTCTTCTTTTATTGTTTCATACTTTTGTTTGATTTCTTGATAAAGCGTTCCTTTATCATATGGAATAATTAATTCCATCATTTCATATTCTTTAAAGAGAATTTCTATGATTTTATTTTCTAATTCATCTAAATGAATATGATCTTTGATTGACGTTAAGACACAAGGTTCTTGAAAAGATAAAAATGGTTGATAGCCTTTATCTATTTTATTATAAACATAAATCATTGGTGTGTCTTTTACTCCTAGTTGTTCTAAAACATCCATAGTTGTTTTGATTTGTTTTTCACAATAAGGAGAAGAAGCATCTACAACATGTATCAATAAATCAGCTTCTTTGACTTCTTCTAACGTAGAACGAAAAGCTTGTATTAAATGATGAGGCAATTGATTAATAAATCCAACCGTATCACTCATAATCACTTGATGACGATTTTTTAACTTCACTTGACGTGAAGCCGTTTGTAATGTCGCAAACAACATATCTTCTTGATAAACCTTTTTATCAGTAAAATAATTTAATAAAGAAGATTTACCACTGTTTGTATATCCAACTAAACAGATGACTTTCTGTTGATTGCGTTTACGTGCCTTTCTTTGTGTTTGTCGTTGTTTGACAATAGTTGCAAGCTCTCTTTTGGCTTGAATCATCTGTCTATGAATAATACGACGATCTAATTCTATTTGTTTTTCACCGCTACCTCTAAAGCCTGATCCACCTTGTTGTGAATACAATTCTTCTTTCATACCTGATAATCTTGGTAAAAGATATTGATTACGAGCAATTTGAACTTGTAGTTTTGCTTCTTTTGTTTGTGCTCTTGATTCAAAAATACGTAAAATCAAATCACTGCGATCACTGACCTCAACTTGCATTTCATCAGTTAAATTTTTGATTTGTAATGGTGTTAATTCTTCATTAAAAATAACCATACAATCATCATCTAACATCTTTGTTATTTCTTCTACTTTTCCCTTACCAATATAATATTGTGGTGTGATATGAGAAAGATTTTGAATCACTTCTCCTTTAACCTCAATACCACAAGCATATGCTAATTCTTTTAATTCATTCATTGATATATCTAAATCATAATACATTTGATCATATTTCACTCCAACAAGTATTGCCTTCACATTCTCACCTCTTCTCTATTATAAGGAGTCACCATGAAAAAAGCCAACTATTATTTCACACTTTTACTTGTTTTATTTACAACGATATTTTCTTTTATGAACATGTTTCAAATTGTTAAAGTGTCAATGAATGTTATTCAAATTGTCCTAACAAATCTACTACCGTCTTTATTACCTTTTATGATTCTTATTTCTTTATGTTTATCTTTAGGTTTATTCCAATTATTAAGTTACTTTATTCAATTTATATTCACTCCATTATTTCACTTAACACCACATATGTCCTCAATATATTTTGTGTCCTTTTTTTGTGGTTATCCCACAAACGCCAAAATCATCAAAGAATCTTACTTACTTGGTTATATCAATATCCAACAATTACAACATCTTTTATCAATTGCCTCTTTTTCATCATTAAGTTTTATTTTTGTATCATTAAAATTACCTTTTGAAACATCTTTAATGATTTATTTATGCCATATTATTCCAAGCTTAATCAAAGCTTTATTTTATTATGAAGATTATCAAATGATGTCATATCATGATGTTCTCTATCATTTAAAAAATCCTCATAGAAGTTTTGTAGATGCTCTCAAACAAAGCATTACATCTTCATTAAACGCTTTTATTTTTATACTTGGTTATATGTTAGTTTTTCAATTTGTTGGATATAGTTTACGTTCTTTTATTAATCAACCTTTTTTAATTGCTATTATTCAAGGCTGTTTAGAGTTTAGTTCAGGTGCTTTACAGCTTTTACAATTTTCTTCTTTTTTGACTTATCCGATGATTTGCTTTTTCTTATCTTTTTCTGGTTTATCTGTATTTATGCAAATAGATAATATATTAGAGGACATTCCTTATTCTTTTTATCATTTTTTTAAAAGTCGTTTATTTCATGGAATATGTTCTTTTTTATTGTGTTGTTTAATACAATGGTTGACTTTTTAAATAATAATGTTACAATAATAGTAATCATTATTAATAAGGAGGGATAAAATGTCTGATTCTAAAATGCGTTATTCAAAACAAAGAGAAACAATTTATGAAGTGCTTAAAAATGATCGTTCTCATCCTAACGTAGATACAATCTATATGAATGTCAGAAAATTGATTCCAGATATCAGTTTGGGTACAGTATATCGTAACTTAAATTTACTTGCTGATCAAAAACGTATCCAACGTTTAGATGTTGGAGATAATACTATTCATTTTGATGCAACGATTGCACCTCATTATCACCTTGTTTGTAATTGTGGTGCTATTGAAGATTTGGATTTGGATGATGAATTGATTTCTCCTCTTATTGATATGGTTCAAGAAAAAAGTGGAAAGTCTATTCATTCTGCAAAAATTCTATTTTATGGCACTTGCCAAAATTGTTCAAAAAAGAAATCTTAGAAGGAGGGCTTATGTATGCCAACATTAAAAGGAACAAAAACTGCAAATAATTTAATTCATGCTTTTGCTGGAGAATCTCAAGCTAGAAATCGTTATACTTATTATTCTTCAATTGCCAAAAAAGAAGGATATGTACAAATTTCTAAAATCTTTGAAGAAACAGCAAACCAAGAAAAAGAACATGCAAAAAGATTAATGAAACTATTAAATGCTGATTTAAAAGGTGAAACTGTTTATACTGAAGGAAACTTCCCAGTTATGTTAGGAACAACTGCTGAATGTTTAAAAGCTGCTGCAGCTGGTGAAAATGAAGAATGGACTGATATGTATCCAGAATTCGCTAAAATTGCTGATGAAGAAGGTTTCCCAGAAATTGCTGAAATCTTAAGAAGTATTGCAAAAGCTGAAAAATTCCATGAAGACAGATATTTAAAACTATTAAAAGACTTAGAAAATGGTGTTGTCTTTAAAAGAGATGAAGTTGTGACTTGGAAATGTAATAACTGTGGATTTATCTATGAAGGAACTGAAGCTCCAGAAAGATGCCCTGCTTGTGATCATCCACAAGCTCACTTTGAAGTTTTAACTTTCTTTGATAAATAATCTAAAAAAAGTATATCCTCTTTATGAGTGATATATTTTTTTGTTTTCAAATAAAGTGTATCATGATAAAATAAACAAAAGAAAAGAGGTCATCATTATGAAAAATATAATTTTTGATATAGGAAATGTTTTACTTTCCTTCCAACCAGAAGAATTTTTAAAAAAGTATTATAATCAATCAACTATGAATGATCTTATGATGATTATTTTCTCTAGTGATGAATGGATTGAACTTGATTTAGGAAATATGATGATTAAAGATGCGATAACTTCACTAACAACATCTCATCCTCATTATCATGATGAAATTATTTTTGTTTTAGAACATTGGACAGAAATGATGACTCCTATTCAAGAAAATGTAAATATGGCTTATCAGTTAAAAGAAAAAGGTTATTCACTTTATTTGTTATCTAATTTTCATTTAGAAGCTTTTCAAAGCATGTTTAAAAAATATGACTTTTTTCAATTGTTTGATGGTCAAGTCATTTCAGCTAATGAACATATCATTAAACCAGACTTTCAAATTTATCAAATCTTATTGAATAAATATCAATTAATCCCTAGTGAATGTTTATTTATTGACGATATGCTAGCAAATATAAGTAGTGCTAATCAATTAGGAATTGCTGGTATTCATCTTAATTATCAAAAAAACTTAGAAAAAGAATTAAAAAGCATTGGTGTCCTCTAAACATCAATGCTTTTTTCTAATATACTTTTTTCTTGATATTTATATATACCATAACAAATCAAACTACCTAGTATAATCAAAACAATAATCAATATAAAACAATGCATAAAAAATGTTTCAGGCAATGCCATAATCACAGGATCTGTTGTTTCATCAAATATCCAATAATCATTTCTAAAGAATATCTTATGAAAAATCACAAAAGCTTTATCAAAATCAATACTAGCAAGGAATCCTATAACTAATGGTATTCCTACTGTTAAAAATGATGTTAATTTTAAATAACGATATTCTTTATCTCTTATATTTTGATAAATCATAATAGATGAAACAATTCCTGTAATTATACATATCATTTGTATCAATTCAAAAATATGTTTCACTTCTTCAAAATGAATACGACCGGTATTTGACATAATAAAGTTAGGTAACTGTAAAGTTCCTTGATAAAATAAACTTTGATATTGAATCAAAACATCATAATTCATCTTTAAAACATCCTTAGATAATCCCGTTAAAGAAGATATATCTAAATAATCAATATCAAAATAATATAATTGTTTAAAAAACACTGTTATAACAACTGCAAAAGATATAATAAATAAAGTTAAGAAAAGAGATAAAACAATATCTCTTTTTCTATTCATTGTAAATAAAGTCTTCACCTTTTTGAACCTCTACTTTAGATAAATGATCAAAATCTTGTTGACGTAATGCTTCATATATTCCAATCGCAACACAATTAGATAGATTTAAACTACGAGCATGAGAATCCATTGGAATACGTACACATTCATCTAAATGATCTTTTAAAATATCATGAGGAATACCATCATGTTCATGTCCATAGATTAAGTATTGATCTTGTAATGATGTATAACTTTGATCACTATAACAAAGTTTTGAATAACGAGTAAAGAAATGATATTGTCCTTTGTTTTGACTTACAAATTCTTCCCAATTTTCATATATTTTCATATTTAAATCTTTGATATAATCTAATCCTGCTCTTTTCATATGTTTATCATCTAATGAAAACCCCATTGGTTTAATGATATGTAGTTTTGAATGTGTTGCGACACAAGTCCTCATAATATTTCCTGTATTTTGTGGAATAGCAGGATGTACTAATACAATATGATTCATTCTACTTTATCTCCTTTAATATTTGATATAATTTTTTTAATGCTTTAGCACGATGTGAGTATTGATTCTTTTCGTCTAGTGTTAATGATGCTGATGTTTTTTTAAGCTCTGGTACATAGAAGATAGGATCATAACCAAACCCATTTTCACCTTCTATTTTATCATTAATTTCACCATTAAAATATTCTTCAATTAAAATTGGTTCTTCATTAGGAATACATAAAGCCATTGCACAAACAAATCGTGCTCCTCTTTCTTTTCCTTTAACAGCATCAATAATATATTGATTTTTGATATCATAACTTGTATCATGTCCCATAAATCTTGCTGAATAAATGCCAGGTTCTCCATTCATAGCATCTACTTCTAATCCTGAATCATCAGCTAAAGTAGGAAGATGAATCATATCGCAAATCGTTTGAGCTTTGATAAGGGCATTTTCTTGAAATGTTTTTCCATTTTCTTCAATTTCAATGTCTTGATCAAAAACATCTTTGATTGATTTTACATCAATATTAATTTCATTAAGCATAGCTTTTATTTCTTTTATTTTTCCTTCATTTGTTGAAGCAATAACAATTTCTTTCATTTTTTTACTCCATTTCTAAAACTTTTTTTACTACTGATATAGGCATCTTTTGCCCTGTCCAAAATTCAAATGAAACAGCTCCTTGATATAAAATCATACCTTCACCATTCATAAATTCTAATCCTTTTTTTCTAGCGAGTTTTAATAATCTTGTTTCTTTTGGTTTATAAATAATATCAGCAACCTTTAATGTCTTAGGTAAATAAGAATCATCTGGAATTAAACATTCATCTTCATTTGGTGTCATACCTACATTTGTTGTTTGAATTAATAAATAACTATCACTTAAATCTTTCTTTAAAGATTCATTGTCAGATAGTTTCTTTAAAGTAATAGGACAATCCAATTGATCATTTAATTCCCTAATAAAAGGTTTATCACTGCGATTATAAACAACAATTTCTTTAGCTCCTTGTAAAGCTAATTCAACAATAATTGCACTGGCTGCTCCACCAGCACCTAAGATTGTTATTTTTTGATTTACAATATCCCAATTCTTTTCATGACACGCCATTAAAAAACCTTTTCCATCACTAATATGACCAACAAGCTTATGATTTTCATATTTAACAGTATTCACTGCTTGACATAATCTTGCCTCTGTCGTAAGTTCATCTAGATAATCCATAATTTTTAGTTTATATGGCATGGATACATTAAATCCTTTAATATTTAATGTCTTAACACTTGTTATAAAATCTTTTAATTGCTTTTCCTCTACTTCAAAAGCTAAATAAACATCATCTATTCCTAATGCATGAAAAGCAGCATTATGCATCATAGGTGAAAATGAATGTTTAATAGGATTAGCAACAATACCATATAAACCTGTATATCCTGTTATTTGTCTTAAATGATTCTCTTCCATATTCTTTCACCTTTTCTTTTCTATTTTTATCTATTATATAGCAACTCTTTCAATCACAAAAGATTTATTTTTATTATTTGAAAATAATTTCACAATTTATCTTTTTCATTTTATAATAAGAATATATGGAGGACAAACTATGATTAAGAAACTTATTATGAATTCCGATGATTTTGGAATGACACAAGGAAACACAATTGGAACTTTATTAGCTCATGCTGAAGGAATTTTAACATCTACAACTTGTATGATGAATATGCCTTTTGCTGAATTTGCTTTAAAAGAAGCAAAAAAATTCCCAAAACTTGGAGTTGGTATTCACTTTGTTTTAACTGTTGGTAGACCTTTAGTAGATGGAGCTCAATCATTTACTGATGAAAATGGAAACTTTATTAGACCAAAAGATTACCCTGATAAAAAACCCCATGCTGATCCTGAAGAATTATATATTGAATGGAAAGCACAAATGGAAAAATTCATTGAAATTGCTGGGCATAAACCAACCCATATTGATTCACATCATCATGTTCACTTATTACCTTGGCATATAGATGTTGCCAAAAGACTAGCTAAAGAATATGATTTACCAATGCGTCAAAGGGAACAAGTTTTAGATACTTATGAATATGTTAGATGTGATGATCGCATGTATGGTGATGATGCTAACTATGATTTTGTAACAAAGGCATTTCAAGTAGATGATGAATATCTTGAATTTATGTGCCACCCTGCTTTAATTGATCAAAGATTATATGATATGACAAGCTATGGATTACCTCGTATGAAAGAACTTGAACTCATCTTATCACCTGAACTTCGTCAATTTGTTGAAGATAACCATATAGAATTAATTAATTTTGCTGATATAAAAAAATTATAGGAACTTCGCTTGAAGTTCCTTTTACCATTTTTTACGAACATCTTCACTTGTTATGGAACGAATCACTTTACATGGATTACCCGCAGCTAAAACATATGGTGGAATATCTTCTGTGACTACACTTCCAGCTTCTATCATAGCACCTTGATTAATCTTAACACCAGGAAGTATTGTTACATTTCCTCCAATACAAACATTATCATATATTTTAACAGGCTTAGCATATTCAAAGCCTTTAATACGTTCCTTTTCATTGTATGGATATCTTGAAGTATATATATTTACATTTGGACCTAAGATAACATGATTACCAATAGTAACAGTATTCTTATCTATTATTGTTAAGTTAACATCACTATAGAAATCCATACCTATTGTAATATTATATCCATATGTACAATAAAATGGTTGTTCAATACACAATTCACCTTGACAATTAAGAAGCCTTTTTAAAATAAAATCTCGACTCTTTTTATCCAAAGGAGATAAACGATTATACTCATAAATCAATCCTTTACAATATTCTCTATCTTTATAAAGTTCTTCATTATAAGCTTGATACAAATGTCCTTCTAACATCTTTTGTTTTTCACTCATAAATGATACTCCTTTTCTATATCTTCTACCTGTTGTATCAATTGTTGACAATCATATGATGCAAACGTAACAGGTTCAATACTTTGAACAATTGTTGGTTTATATTTTTTTGAAAGTTCAATCACTTTATAGCGAAGTTGCGGAGCTATCAATATCATTTCATAATCTTTATAAAATTCATCTAAACGATAAGCCGCTGTCGCATTAACTTCATACATTAATTTATTTAATGAACAATACTTATTGATTTTTTCAGCAAAATAACTTGTTGTCATACCACCAGTACAACAAAGTAAAATTTTTCTTTTTTTATGATATTGTTGTTGTGTTAATTTATCAATCATACGATAAAACAAATCACTTGCAAAATGAAAATTATAAAATTGATAATGTAAATAAAATAATAATTCTTCATTTTCATAAATAGATTCTTCAATAACACCTATTGGCCAAACAACAAAACTTGCTATTTTATTATCATAATAAATACGATACGTATGAGAATCAACTTCTTCTAATTTTAATCGTTCATCACTTTTTACTTTATAATAAACCCATTTTTGAAATAATTCGATACTTTCATCTCGATAAAAATTATCCATGATTCTCACCACCTTATGATTATTATACAAGATTTATTATCGTTTGAAAAGAAAAGGAACATGAATAAAATCTACTCATGTTCATATATTTCTTTAATATCACTAATTAATGATTTTCTCATCACTTCACGAATAACTTCTTTTTTCTTATGAATATCAATAACAATCCAATCATCATCAAAATCTACAATATAACATTTCGTTGACATTGAAGATGACTGTAAATGATCTATATCTACAATATAATCATTCCATGAAATTTCACAATATTTACCTTTTAAAGAAGGTAATATTTCATTATAAGATTTCTGTTTTTTACTTACTTCATCGTTTGAAGACGATTCTTTATAGATTTGATATAACATGATAACTATAATAATCAATAATAATATATTAGTCATAGCTTATCACCTACAATCTCAAAACCATTAACAATATCAATATCTACAAGTTTGACAACTCTTTCCTTAGAAATCAAATTATCTTTTCTTCTTAGATATTCTATTTTTACCCAATCTGAATTCACATCAAGAATCTTTACTAAACCTTTAACAGGTGACTCTATCAACAAAGACATATCCTCACAAGATATTTTACATGTTTTTCCTACTAATGATTGTAAAATATGTGAATTCTTATGTGATTCAACTGATACTATCTCAACATCATTACCAACCAAATCATCTAAACTCACATGATAAAGCACTGCTAATTCTCTTGCTTTATCAATACTAGGTGCTCCTTGATCACATTCCCAATTTGAAATTGTCTGTCTTGTTAATGAAAGTTCATCAGCAACTTCCTGTTGACTTAAACCTTGTTTCTTTCTGAGCTTTAACAATTTTTCACCTAACATATAACTCTCACTCCTTCATTTAGATTATATGGATTTATATTCAAGATGACTACCAAATCTCTTTAGCAATGTGTCAAATTTCTTTAACATTTTAGAATTCTTCTAATAATTGATAGAATTGATTTAAATCTTCTTGAATCATATCTATAGAATTTTGCCAGAATTTTTCATCTTGTAAATCAATACCTACACTTTTAGCAACATCTTCTAATGACATTTTTCCAGTTAAAGATAAAAATGTTTCATATGTTTTTGCAAAAGCAGGACCTTCTTTTTGATACATTCCATACAATCCTTTCGCAAGCAACAAACCAAATGCATAAGGGAAATTATAAAAAGCATAATCTACTTCATAATAATGTGGTTTCCATGTCCACATATATGGATGTAAATAGCGATGATCTAATCCTTTACCATAGGCATCTTTTTGACTTTCTATCATTAATGCTTTAATATCATCAACACTTTGTGGTGCTTCTATTCTTTTTTCAATAAAACGACTTTCAAATAAAAATCTTGAATATATATCAACAATAACTTGTGCACAATCTGATAATTCATTTTCTAATATCATTAATTGTTCTTGTTTTGAAGCTTTTTTTAGTGCTGCTTTTTTCACTATTGTTTCACAAAACGTTGATGCTGTTTCAGCTATTGGCATTGGATAATCACTATTAAATGCTGTTTCATGATTTAAACAATGACCATGAAATCCATGTCCTAATTCATGAGCTAAAGTAATTGTATCACTAAAATCATTTCCATAATTCAATAGAAAACGACTTTGTTTGATACAATGCAAATTTTGACAAAATGCTCCTCCTACTTTTCCTTGACGAGGATAAACATCTATCCAGTGTTTATCAATAGCTTTTTTGGCATATTGACCTAAAGAATCTGAAAAAGTTGTAAACTGTTCGACAACAAATTGACTCCCTTCTTCAAAAGAATAATCCATATGATTATCAATAATAGGAGCATACAAATCATACCAAGGTAAGCCATTAGTATATCCCAGTTTCTTTGCTTTAACTTGATAATACTTTTCAAACATTGGTAAAGCTTTTTGAATTGTTTTAATTAAAACATCTAAAGTTGTTTTTGTTATTCTTGAATCAATTAATGTTCTATCTAATACTGAATCATAACCTCTTAATTTAGCCATCGTAATAGCTTCACCTTTAATAGCATTTAATGCACTTGCAATACCTTCTTCTACACTTTGATAAGCTTTGATTTCAGCTTCATAGGCTTTCTTTCTTATGTCTTTATCTTTTGAATAAGCCATATTTAAAACTTCGGTTAATGGATATATTTGATTGTCCATAGTTATAGACATAGATGAAATCATTTGATCTTTGTATTTTAACCAAGCTGATGATCCTGTTGTTTTCATTTGAGCTAAAGCTAGCTCAGTTTGTTCATCTAACATATATTTTTGATGTTCTTGGATTTCTTTTAAAATAAAGAGATGTTCCTTAATATATTCATCTTCTACATGATTTGTATCAAACGATGTCAACCATTTTTGAATACGTGTATTATCCTTAGCAAAACCTGCTAATATATTTTCAAGTTTCGATGCAAATTGTATTGCTTCATAATCTTGTGTATTTGCACTCATAGTCAAATTGATATAAGAATAGACTTTCTCTACAAGTTCTTGACATTCATTATCTTTTTTTAAATAATCTTTGACATTATCATTTGTCACTTCTAAATCAGGATATACTTTTAAATCATCCAGCATTTTTTGTATATCCTCAATATCTTTTAAAAATTGTTTATCTTGAAATGATAAATATAAATCAGTTAAATCCCATGTTTTTTCCATAAATACGCCTCCTTCCTTTATTATACACAAAAATTCTTCTCTTTGATGAGAAGAATTCATCTTTTTTTACTATTTATCCCTACCATTAAACAACCTATTATAAATAAAGTAATTCCTATATAAATAGGATCTGGTATTTTGATAAAGAATCGATCTATAAATGAAACAATAACATAAATAACGATTCCAAGACTTGCTATGATATTTGTCTTTTTCATTTAGTCTCCTTTTTTCATCATTTGTTCAATTCCTGCAGTTAAAATAGCTGTTATTGGAAAGACTAACCAAGCTGGATGCCACCAATTTTGAGTAAATCCCATAACTAAGAAAATCATTGCAGCTAATGGCATGGTAATTCCCCAAATACTATTTTCTTCTTTTCTTTGTTTTTCAATATATTCTTGATTATAACTTAAAAAATGATACATACTATCTTTTATCCCTTGAACAATAAAAATAAATACTGATAAAGCGACTGTTGTTATTAAGACCATAGTCGCAAGTACTTCATTTTTTAAATATTCATCAATATAAGCACAAGCTGCAACTGAAGCAATAATCATAAAGACACCTAAAGCAATTGACATTCCAAATTTAGATTTAAAATGCATATATTGTGTTTGTAAATCCTGTAAATCTTGATAACTCATTTGAATATATTTCTTCTCTAATCTTCCATATGCTTCTGCTGACATATTTGTCATAATTAAAACTGCAACACACATAGCAATGATAATCATCATTGCGATAGTTCCCATAGTTTCTTGTTTCGTATTTGAAAAATAGATTGGCATATTTACTGATAAAATAATACACATAACTGATAATGCTATTTTTAATGCAAATTTCTTTTTAAAGCTTATATACTCTTTTATTTTTTGAGTGTTCATAAAATACTTATCTTCTTTTTTTGAATGATCATCTTCTCCTTCTTCTTTGACTAAGTAATCAAGTGTCACATCAAACAATTGACTTATTGATATTAATTTATCCATTTCAGGATATCCTTCATTCGTTTCCCATTTACTCACTGCTTGTCTAGAAACATTTAATTGTTGTGCTAACGCTTCTTGTGATAAACCTTTTTGTTTTCTTAACATTTGTAATTTTGTTCCAAAATTCATATCTCTCACCTCGTTATTATCATACTTTATTTATGATAAAGACACTACCAACATAGACTTGCTTTTTGTCCACGTTAGGTTGCATCTTGATTTTTTTGGGGGTTGCTACTTTATTTTACCATATTTTCTCTCGCTTTTTTTGAAAAATATGTTAAAGTATTAATTGGTGATAAAAATGATAAAGGAATTTCAAAAATTATTAAAAGAAAACAATATTAATTATTACATTGTTCCTACTGATGATGATCATCAATCTGAAACAGTTGGAGCATATTATCAAGTTCGTGCTTATTTAAGTGGTTTTACTGGTAGTGCTGGAACGTTATTAGTAACTCCTCATAGTGCTTATTTATGGACTGATGGACGTTATTTTATTCAAGCTGCTCAAGAACTAAAAGATGGTATTGAATTAATGAAAATGCGTCAAAAAGGTGTACCTACTCTTATTGAGTTTTTAAAGGAACATGTTCAAGAAAATGATGTCATTGGTTTTGATGGACAAGTTATGACAACAAAGTTTATTTTAGATCTTGAAGAACAATTAGATGTTCAATATCAAATGGTTTGTGTTGACTTAATAAAAGAAGTCTGGAAAGACCGTCCTAATATGTCTGCACAAAAAGCTTATATGTATGATACAAAATACAATGGCATGTCTGTTCATGAAAAGATTAACGTTATTCAAGAATATATGAAGGAAAATGATTGTAATGCTCATATTATTGCATCATTAGACGATATTGCTTGGACATTTAATCTTCGTGGTGCTGATATCCCATGTTCTCCAACAGCACTTGCATTTGCTTTAATTACTTTAGATAAAAGTTATTTATATTTACAAAGTAATACTTATGATTTAGATTTTGTTGAAGCTTATCGTCAAGAAAATGTTGTGATTAAAGGATATTCTCAAATTTACCAAGATGTCCATAAATTAACTGGTCGTGTTTTATTAAGTATTGAAAATATTAATTATCAGCTTTATAGTCAAATTGAATGTGAAGTTGTTGATGGAATGAATCCATCACAAGCTTTTAAAGCCATTAAAAATGAAATTGAAATTGAAAATACTAAAAACGCTCATCTTAAAGATGCAGTAGCTATGACAAAATTTATGTATTGGTTAAAAGAAAATTACGGAAAAAAACCAATGAATGAAATCAGTATTTCTGATAAAGTCTTAGAATTGAGACAACAACAAGATTTATTTACTGATGTTAGTTTTACAACTATCTGTGCATGGAATGAAAATGCTGCTTTAATGCATTATCATCCTACACTTGATAATCATTCAACAGTTGATGGTAATGGTTTATTATTAATTGATAGTGGTGGTCAATATTTAGATGGTACAACTGACATTACAAGAACTTATGCATTAGGTGAAATTTCTGATATACAAAAGAAACATTTTACAATGGTCTTACAAGGAGTATTAGCTTTACAAAATGCATCATTCTTATATGGATGTACTGGTCAAAATTTAGATATTCTTGCTCGTCAGCCAATGTGGTCTGAAGATTTAGATTATCAATGTGGTACTGGTCATGGGGTTGGTCATTTCTTAAATGTTCATGAAGGTCCTCATGGTATAAGACCTAAACCAAGATTTAGTGGAGAAGAGACTGTTTTTGAAGCTGGAATGATTGTTACTAATGAACCTGGTATTTATTTAGAAGGACAATATGGTATTCGTATTGAAAATGAACTTCTTTGTGTAGAAGGTAATGAAAATGAATATGGTCAATTCTTACATTTTGATGTTTTAACTTATGTTCCTATAGATTTAGATGCTATTGATGAAAATATATTAACTTATAAAGAAAAACAATGGTTAAATGATTATCATCAAGATGTGTATACAAAAATTTCTCCTTTCTTAACAGAAGAAGAAAAAACATGGTTAAAAGAATATACAAGAAAAATTTAAAGCAGAATCATTCTGCTTTTTTAATTGAAAATGAGGAACATCATTGTTCCTCACTTTTTAGTTGTATAGCTTTTTTATCACTTAATCTTTGATTTGTCCAACGGCGTAATAATTCATAAATAACCGAGAATGTTGGTAAACCAAAAACCATACCTGTAATACCAAATAATCCTCCACCTACTGTAACAGCAAATAATACCCATAAAGCAGATAATCCAACTGAACTACCAACAACATGTGGATAAATCAAATTAGATTCAACTTGTTGTAAAATACTACTAAAGATAATAAATACAAGTGCTTTTATTGGTGAAACAAAAAGGATTAAAACTGCTGAAATAAAAGCACCTATGATTGGCCCAAAATAAGGAATAATATTTGTAATACCTATCACCAAAGCAGCAATAGAACCATAAGGAATATCTAAAATTAGACAACCAACATAGCATAAACTTCCGATAATTAAAGATTCAGTCAATTGCCCTGCTAAGAAATTTTCAAAAGTATTTCCAGTTAAACAAAGCACATTATGTACATCATGATAATGTTTTTCACTTAAGAAAGCCTGACCTAATTTCTTTGTTTGACGAATCAACTTATCTTTAGAAAACAGCATATATACAGCCATTACAACACCCATAAATAAATTAACGATACTGGTTGTTAAATGAGTAACACCAGAAGCAATACTAGGCCCCCAAGCTGTTAGTTTTGTTAAGATTGTATTACCTAATTTTTCTTGAAATTCTTCTATTTTTAAAGCTACATCAGGAGATATATCAACTTGTGATAATATATAATTTAACCATTCTTCTAATTGTTTTAAACTTGATGGTAAATTATCTATTAACAACTTTATATTATCAATAATTTGTGGTAAAACAACCATAATCATGATAATAACAATTGCTAAAATTAATAATAACGAAAGCAATGCAGCTATCATTTTTTTCTTTCTATCATTTTTTATTGGTAATTTTTTTATTAATATTTTCATTGGAATATTTAACACAAATGCTAAAATAAATCCAATAATAAATGGTGATATAATATCAAATATTTTCCCTATGAAAGATAATATATTTTGAAAATATATTAAACCTAAAATTAATATAGCTATATAAGTCACTATGATAATCATATTTTTTAAAGTTAAGTCTCTTATTTTATCTGTTGCGTTCATATAGTACCCCCTCTTTTTAATGATAATCTATCATTATGTATTTTATATGAAGATATACTTATTATAGCATATATAAAACAAAAACCTTCATAAAGAAGGCTTATTCTAAGATATATTTTTTCATTAATACTTCATTCTTGTAGATTAATTTAAATAAGATTGCTCCAACAACAAGAACTCCAAATTCACCTATAAAAACATAAAATGCATTAATAACAAAAGGTAAATCTAATGCAAAATATAATTCTGCTCCTACAATTAATCCATTAATAATTCCACCTGCAAGTGCTCCTAAAAATAAATGATCTAATTTATACATAGCAATACAAGCAAGTAATGTTGCTAGGGTTCCAAAAATCATGTCCCATGCAGCCATTGGTGAAGCCATATTGGCAACAAAACATCCAATAACAAGACCTGGTATATACTTTTTATTATAGAAAGCTAAAAATACCATAATTTCTGAGATACGCATTTGAATACCACCATAAGCAATTGGTGCAATAGCAATTGTTAATGCAGCATACACTGCTGCAATCATTGCGTTGATTGCTATTGTCTTAACATCTAATACTTTATTCATTTTTTATTTCCTCCCCTTCTAAAGTACAGTTAGAAGCCCAATACAAATAAAAAGATGGCTGAGCCATCTTCATTTTTGTATCCTTAGTTTTTTATACTGGGTTGGCTCTCGAACCAGTGATGTTATTCTAACACATGAACATAGAATATTCAATAAAAAAGTAAAAAAAAGATATCCCTGTTAGGGATATCAGTGAACTGGCAGCTTGCTATTGTCGCACTTGCGCACTATCGTCGCCGTTATGATGCTTAACTTCTGTGTTCGGTATGGGTACAGGTGTGTCC
>Ga0129317_1001298_pt1 | contig 19136 bp, 15 predicted proteins | sample Cm1ome_FD_94430 | JGI IMG/M metagenome (GOLD analysis project Ga0129317, IMG submission 94430) | Eastern black-and-white colobus group fecal microbial communities from Wisconsin, USA - Cm1105 metagenome | ecosystem: Host-associated > Mammals > Digestive system > Large intestine > Fecal | place... | reverse complement strand
CCTTTTCGTTGTTGGCATAGATTATGTACTCCGTAAAAGGAACCAAGGGAGCTCCTTGGCCTCCGGCGGCAACATCCCTTACCCTAAAATCCCCCACCACGGGACACCCAAGACGCTCTGAGATGCAGGAGAACTCTCCAAGCTGCAGAGTGGACCTAACGTTCCTGCCAAAGTACTCCAACCCTCTGGGCTCATGCCAGAAGGTATGCCCATGGCTTGCAACGAAGTCTATCTTTGGGCAAATGTCTACATTGCGTTTCCAAAGTGCTTCCGCCGCATCGGCAAAAAGCTCGCCGAGGAGGAAATTCAAAGCTGAAATTTCGCAAGTTGTGGTAGAGCCACCACCGGCTACGGCTATAAGCCTAGCCTTGAAATCCTTTTCATAATCCAAAGACAAGGAATCAACCAAGGTGACCTTGGTTCCAAGACCATGACCTTCTATGGATACAAGGGCTGCATCTATGCCGTCAGCGCTGGTTCCACTCATTATGCCTATTGCATACTTCATTCCAATTCTCCCAATCAGCCTTTGACGGAACCAACCGTAAGACCTTTCACAAAGTATTTCTGAAGGAACGGATACAAAACGATTATCGGAAGCGTTGAAGTGATGATGACAGCACTCTTTATGGAAATGGAGAGCGTTGCGGTGTCAGTGGAAGCGCTACTGCTGTCGCCAAGGACCATTGTCCCGTTGACGATGTTTCTAAGAAACAGCATGACCGGGTACTGCTTTGTGTTCAGATATATGAGCCCATTGAACCAATCGTTCCAGAAGAACACAGCATAGTATAGACCAACGGTGGCTATCGCCGCAGTGGAAAGAGGAAGGATTATCCTAGGAAGTATGGAGAAATACCCAATGCCATCTATTAGGGCGGCCTCCTCTATCTCCTGAGGCAAAGCCTTGAAGAAGTTGACCATTATTATCAGATTGAACTGGTTTATCGCAAACGGTATGAGCATTGCAAAGCGCGTACCAGTGAGGTGCAGAGACGATATGAGAAGATAGTTTGGAATCAATCCTCCTGCGAAATACATGGAGAAAATGACCATCTTCATGAGGATCTTCTGCCCCTTGAGATACGTTTTGGAAAGAGGATATGCAAACAGAATCGTCATGCAAAGAGCAATGAACGTACCCGCAATTGTATAGAATATCGTGTTTCCATACGCTCTGAAGAAATTTGGGTACGTGAAGATCTGTTTGTAAGCCTCGAAGTTTATTCCTTTTGGTATGAGTCTGACCTGATTGTTGATTATCGCTTTTGGAGAAGACAGAGAGAGCGACACCATATAGATGAATGGTATTATACAAATGAGCAGTGAAAACACCATCACAGCGTATATGATGACGTTGAGGGCTTTTGAGGAAGCTGATGTATCCTTTACTTTTGGCATTCAAGAACCTCCCCATCAATATATTCCATCACCTGTCAAAAGCTTTGACAGTTTATTGGAGCCGGATACAAGGACAAGTCCTATGATTCCGGAGAAAAGACCAATCGCCGTTGCATACGAGTAGTTCTGGTTCGTAAGACCTGTTCTGTACACAAGAGTATCTATTATGTCGCTGACGGAGCTGTTGCTTGGAGTATACATGAGAAGCACCTTTTCGAATCCAAGGCTGAGAAGCCTTCCGACTTCAAGGATGAGCATGACCATGATGGTTGGTAGAATCGAAGGCAACGTCACATGGAATATCTGCTGGAAACGGCCTGCTCCATCTATCTCCGCCGCTTCATACAAGTCGCTGTTTATGTTCGTTATGGAGGCAAGGTAGATTATAGCCGTCCAACCAGTGAACTGCCATGCACCTGAAGCTATGTACAGAAACCTGAAGTACTGAGGTTCATTCATGTAGTACACAGGCTGAAGATGCAGAACGTTGACCCTGAACTGGTTGAAAAGACCTGATGAAGGGGAAAGGATCTCCGTCATCATTGCAATGACGACTACGGTTGATATGAACCTTGGCATATAGGAGATGGTCTGCACCACCTTCTTGAACCTCTTCCTGTTAACTTCGTTCAGAAGTATTGCGAATACTATTGGAAGAGGAAAAGTGAAGACTATATTCAACAGACTGAGGGAAAGCGTATTCCTGAACGCCCTCCAAAATGCAGGGTCCTCGAAGAAACGCTTAAAGTATCTAAAACCAACCCACTCGGTTCCAAAGATGCCTTTTCCCGGACGGTACTTTCTGAATGCAAGTACGTTGCCAATCATTGGTATGTACTTGAAGACTATGAAGTAGACCACTGGCACCACCATCATAAGATAAAGCTGCCAGTAGCGTCTGAAATGACGCTGAAGAGGCGACCTTCCATTGATATCCCGCCCAACATCCCGTTTTCCCATGGGTTCCTCGCTGTCGTTCCGCTGTTTTTCCGTATACGTTCCCATAGCTATATGCTACAGGCTTCAACATATGGGAGGGCCCCAAAGGGAACCCTCCCACCAAATGAGTTCAAAATTGGACTATTCCAAATGACATCCTATCAGAGGTTCGCGTTGTAGAGTGCGCAGTACTTGTCGATTCCAAGCTTCTGCATTTCTGCAACGTATGCATCCCAATCCTTGTCAATGCTCTTCTTTCCAGTAAGGAAAGCATCGCACCATACTTCGAATGCATCTGCAAGAGGAGTCATGAGAGTTGTAGCCTCTTCAGCGGAGTCGTCGTCGAACTTTGGTGTTGGAGGAATGTACTGGATGACATCTCCAATGGCCTCGACGGCTGCATTGATCTGGCTGTAGTTCTCGTCATACTTCGTCATCTCACGGCTGTTGACCCAAATCATCTGAGTGACATCGCTACCGCAACCATAGTTGAGCTGCATGTACTTGTAGATGCCCTCTGCCGAGTTCTTGATTTCGTCTGTGTACTCGACCTTGCCATCTACCATGTTGTACGTAACGCCTTCTTTTCCAATGCACCAGAGGAGAGCAGCCTCTTCAGAGAAGAACATCTTGTCAACGGCACGGACGATCTGCTCAAAGTCCTTTCTTTCAGCCGTCTTTGCAGGGAACATGATACCACTGCCTGTGCGGTTCTTCTGCTGATGGTGTGCACCTGCAGGACCTGCAAGGGCTGGATACATCTGGAGCTTGAAACCCTCTATCTCACTTGCTGCCTCAACTCCACCAATCTGGTCATAGTATGCCCATGTTGCCATTGAAGCACCGGTTGCCATCTTTCTCGACCAAATGCCGCCATCGATTGGATCTGCCATTTCAGGATCAAGAAGGCCTTCGGCATAGAGCTTTGCGAAGAAGGAGATGTAGGCCTTGAACTCGTCGCTGACCGCTGCTGCGAAGAACTGCTTGTTGCTGTAGTCCCAAGAGAGAACTCTTGATCCACCAGCACCGTTCTTTCCAATTGAAAGACCAAATGCAGGCATCGTCATCCTGTAGAGGACTCTTGGTCCTGCGAGGATTGTAAGGGGATAGGAAGAAGGATTGACTTCCTTGTACTTCTTGAGGATCTCATAGAGGTCATCGTATGTCTTTGGAGCATCAAAACCATACTGTTCAAGGAAATCCTGCCTCAGGATGAGACCGCCATCGTAGAACGGAACGTCAGTGAGCGATGGGAGGTAGTAGAGCTTTCCATCCTTGAGTCTGAGAGTCTCTATATCATCCTGCATTCCAAACTTCTCTACCATTGCGTTCCAGTTTGGAGTCCAGTCGCTGTAGTCGCTTATTGGAACGATCGCTCCGTTCATTGCCAATGATGCATTCTCTCCTGTCGTTGTCTGGTAGAGAATCACATCAGGTGCGTTGGTCTGTGTGTTGAGTGCGAGAGATACCTTGGTAGAATAGTCAGCAATTGGAATGATCTCCCAATCGACCTCTGCGTTTGCAAGCTTCTGGGCTTCAACAACTGTAAGCCAATTCTCCTTGAACGGCAGCGTAGCATTATCGGAATAATACATGCTGAACTTCACAGGTCCATCGTTGGTTGCTTCCTGTGCAGCCTGTGCAAACACAGAACAGAAAGCAGTCAGAGCCACTAGAGCGATAAGTAGTGTCTTTTTCATTTTTCCCTTCCTTTTGTTTTGTTTCCGAGGAGGGTTCGACCCCACCTCATATCCACAATAGAATGGGAAACGCGACAAGTCAAGGAAAAACAATGTAAAACCGTTGCATTCTGTTGCAAAAACAGCCAGATAAAAGTTCTACAGCCTCTGATCCTTCTCTACATCAAGGAAATAGCGGTAAGTGTCCACCTTGAGCTCCCCGCAGGCAGGTTCATCGCAAACGATTACCGCATTGTTGTGAAGTTGAAGCGCACTGCATGTCCATTTCTGACTCACTCCCCCTTCGACTGTATGGGCAAGGGCTCTTGCCTTGTTGTGTCCGTTTATTAGGACCATCACCTCCTTGGAGTCCGTAACCGTACCAATGCCTACGGACAAAGCATAGGAAGGCACCTTTGACGGGTCGTTGCCAAAGAAGCGTGAATTGACGATCTTGGTATCAGAGGTAAGCGTCCTTACACCGGTCCTTGAATACAATGAGGTATACGGCTCGTTGAATGCAATGTGCCCGTCAACGCCAATGCCACCCATGAAGAGGTCTATACCGCCGTAGGATGCAATCTTCTCCTCATATCTGAGACACTCACCCTCAGGATCCTTTGCCATGCCATCAAGGATGTTCACGTTCTCCTTTGGGATGTCTACATGATCGAAGAAATTGCTCCACATGAAATACCAGTAGCTCTGGTCATGGGTCTTTGGAAGGCCAACGTATTCGTCCATGTTGAACGTAACGACGTTTTTGAAGGAGACCTCTCCCCTTCTGTTCATCTCCACGAGGTTCCTATATACACCAAGAGGCGACGATCCGGTTGGAAGCCCCAGCACGAAAGGCCTATCCTCTTTATGTCCGTTTATGGCATCCACTATATGCTTTGCAGCCCAAAGGCTCATCTTCTCGTAATCGCTCTGAATGACAACTCTCATGGAAACCTCCTTCGTGGAACTTTCAAGCCCAACGAAACAATATCACGAATCACAACGCTTTTCCACAATCACTCCGTTGTTCTTGAATATGCAGTCCTCCTCTACGACACCCCTCACGAACGACAACGGATAGACGATGGACCTTCTGCCAATGACGGTGCCGGGACCAAGGACGCTGTTGCAACCAACCTCTGCGTAGTCGCCCACAAAAGCGCCAAGCTTGGAAAGGCCAGTTGACACATCCCCAAACGAAGCGCCTCCATGCACCACGACAGGCTTTCTATCCGCACGCACATTTGAAGTCACCGCCCCTGCACCAAAATGGGAATGGAAACCAAGAACGCTGTCCCCTACATAGTTGAAATGCGGCACCTGACAACAGTCGAACAGAATGCAGTTCTTCAGCTCCGTGGAATTGCCCACAACGCAGTCCGCACCAACAAGCACGCCGCCTCGCACGAACGCACAATGCCTCACCTCAGTGCGGGGTCCTATGACGCACGGGCCCTCCAAGCACGCCGATTCGCTCACACTTGCGCTTCTATGTATCCATACAGACCGATATCTCTGTTCATACTCATCCGCCGGCAAACTCCGCCCTATCTGCATGACGATCTGGCCTATCTTTGGAACCACATCCCATGGACATTCGACATTCTCCAGCCAAGCCCTTGCCAAAGTATGCTCCAAATCGAAAAGACCACGAACATCAAGCATTTCAACCTCCAGCGCTGATTAGATGATAATACCGTTTTGGCAAGCTGAAAACCAGAAAGCCTTGCCAATGTCTCTAGCATTGAATTTCAACCAAAAACCATTTTTTCACCTTTTGGTTGAAAACGCTCTTCCAACGAGAGCCTCACTTCCAGCCCCGTCAGACAAGACTACATGGAAAATCCTAGCTTGACGATTGGGCAAACCCATGATAGCTTCTATATGGAAGCGGACATGTTCCGCTTAAATCATCATTTGACCATGCATCAACCATCTGCATGACAGAAATAATAATATAGGAAGTGATCTCCATGCGTTTTTTCGACACACATTGCCATATTGGCCTGATACACGAAGACCAGCTTGAACAACTCATAGCGGTGCAGTATGCAAAGAGGGCCGGTGTCGCCCACATAGTCTCGATATGCAACAGCCTTACGGACTTCGAAACGGTGTACAACAACCTTAAGAGTGCAAAGAACGTCTACCATGCAGTAGGCGTATCGCCCACGGAAAGCGGCAACGTACTGCTCAACTGGGAGACGGACATCCAAAAGTTCCTCAAGATGGACAGGGTCATAGCCGTGGGTGAAACGGGGCTGGACTACGGCAAGTACAAGCAGTATCAGGACATACAGGTCGAGATGTTCCTCAAGCACCTTGAGATTGCAAGAAGGGCCCACCTACCTGTAATCATCCACAACAGAGAAGCAGGAGCCCACATCCTTGACATCCTGAGAACGAACATTCCAGAGGAAGGGGCGATATTCCACTGCTACTCAGAGGACTGGGAGTATGCATTCAAGGCAATGGAGTTGCCGGTGTACTTCTCGTTTGCTGGAAACATCACCTACAAGAACATACGAAAGCTCACAGACACAGTAAGGAACCTCCCGGAGAACAGAATCCTGATCGAAAGCGAAGCTCCGTTCATGGTGCCTGCGAAGTACACGAAACGCAGGAACAAGCCTGAGTATCTGCCGGAGACGGCCAAAGCCGTGGCTGACATAAAGGGGATACCGCTTGAGGAGATGTCAGAGATCCTCTACCAGAACAGCCTCAACGCATTCCATCTCACAGAGGAGTGACACCTGACATGGAAGGACTCCTCCACCCCGTCTCTATAGGAAACCTCAAGCTAGACGGAAATGTGTTCCTTGCTCCGCTTGCAGGCTACACGGACAAGATATTCCGCAGCATCTGCCTTCGCCACGGTGCTGACCTTGCATACACTGAGATGGTCAGCAGCGAAGGGGTTGCAAGGGACAGCGAAAAGACCGTCATGCTCATGGAAAGGGGTGAAGGGGAAAGGAACCTTGCGGTTCAGCTCTTCATGCCTGATGCAGACACAGCAAAGCGTTCGATTCCTGGAGTGATGGCCTATAACCCTGCCATGATAGACATAAATGCAGGATGCCCGGTGCCAAAGGTCGTCAAAACCGGAGCCGGCAGCGCCCTTCTCAAGGACCCAAAGAAGATAAGGGAGATAGTGTCCACCATTGTAGAGAACACAAATGTACCTGCGACCATCAAGATAAGGACAGGCTGGGACGTGGAAGGTATCAACTACTTGGAGACGGCCCAGGCGGCCTTCGATGGAGGAGCAAGTGCGGTATGCATGCATGCAAGGACACGCAGCCAACTGTACATGCCAACGGCGGACTGGAGCAGGCTCAAGGATTTGAAATCTCATTTCCAGGAGAAGGTCATAATAGGTTCTGGAGACCTCTTCTGCGCCCAGGACGGTGTCAGGATGCTTGAAGAAACCGGAATAGACGCCATAATGTTCGCACGCGGGGCGATTGGAAACCCATTCGTGTTCGAACAGGCCAAGGCCATAATGCAAGGCAGGCAGCCATACGAACCAACCGTACAGGAGAAGAAGGAAGCCATAATGGAGCACCTCCACGGACTTGTTGGCTTTCTGGGAGAGAACGCCGCCTGCAGGGAGATGAGAAAGCACGTATGCGCCTATCTCAAGGGCATCCCAAACAGCGCCAAGGTACGCCAGGCCGCAACCACGGCACTTACGGTCAATGCATACAAAGAAGCATTGGACCTGCTCCAATTGACCTAATTCCACCTAAAATGATAACGTTCCAAGACGTGGAGAAGAAAAGGATGAAAGTACTTGTTTTGGGCTCAGGTGCAAAGGACCACGCAATAGCATGGTGGTTTTCCAAAAGCAGACTCATTGAGGGTCTTTACGTTGCGCCAAGCAATCCAGGAACTGAAAGCTTCGCTGTAAACCTGCCTGATGTGGACCCTGCGGACAAGGATCAGGTGCTCAAGGCTTGCAAGGACAACGGCATAGACTTTGTCTTCATTGGAACGGAGAAGCCTCTCTTCACAGGTGTAATAGACCATTTGAACAAGAATGGAATCTCCACGTTTGGAGCTCCTGGCTATGCACTCAAGCTTGAGGGAGACAGGAAGTTCGCCCGCGAATTCGCAAAACGTCACAGCATACCCGTGCCAGAGTACCACGTATTCGAGAAGAGCTCGGAGATATCGGCCTTTTTGGATGAGAATGAAGGCAGGACTTTCACTATAAAGTCCAATGAGCTGTCCCCTTCCAGGATGATGATACATTCCAATGACAAGAACGAGCTGATTTCGTATGCAATGGAGCTTTTCAAGAAGGGACCTGTCCTCATGGAGGACTGCATAGACGGCATTGGGGTGACAGCGTCGATCCTTGTGGACAACGAAGGCTACTACGTGCTTCCCATTTGCTCCGAGTACACAAAGCGTGAGCATACGGACAAAGGGGTTGGAACCCCTACGGGCGGAATGGGTGCGGTTTGCCCTGTGTCAATAAGCCAAGAGGCCTTGGATCTGATTTCAAAGACCATAATCCACCCTACTTTCAAGGCTCTCAAGGAGGAGAACCTATACTACAAGGGAGTGCTTACGTTCTCGATCGTCCTATCCTCAAGCGGACCGTTCCTTGTGGACTACCATGTACGCCTCAACGACCCCGCTACGCAGACAATGGTTCCCCTTATCAGAAACGATCTTGTAGAGCTAATGATTGCAATGCAGAACAACACCCTCAAGATGATTGCTCCGGATGTCACGAGCCAAAGTTCAGTGAGTGTTGTCATTGCCTCTGAAGGATACCCAAGTGACACAAAGACAGGATCAAGGCTCCGGCCAGTGGATCCAAGAGACCTTGGAAACTTCATAGATGATGGAGCATACGTCTTCTTTGGCGCCGTCAAGCGTGAAGCCAATGGAGAGATCTACACCACAGGGGGAAGGGCCGCCACAATCGTGGGTCTTGGCAAGAACATCATTGAAGCCAATTCAAAGGCCTACGGCGCCATAGATGCCATAGAATTCGACGGTTCCTGGTACAGAGAGGACATTGGAAACAAGTTCTTCGAGAATGCCTCAGAGGACAACAAATAGCTTCGTTGAGAGGCAATGCTTCAAGACACTTCAATCTGTAACTGATTTGTAGTGGTTGTAGCATCTGTCACATCTGTTGCGTTCGTCGCACTCGTTGTATCTGTAGTGGTTGTCGCAGCCGTCAATATGTAATTGAGAAACCTGCAGACCAGTATGAGCAATGCTTCCAGAAGAAATTCATGAGAGGAACACGCCCGTTGTGATAGATAAGCTCTGCGGTTATATTGCTGTCCTCTATGTTGAAACCAAGAAGCACATTGTAGTCTACGTCCCAAGGATTTTCCTCGCTATACGCCCCTATTTGGTACGCAGTCTGTCCTTCCTGGTTCACCTTTACATCTAAAGCCGTGATTACAGAACCAATACCACTTATAGGAATTGAAACCTCAGCACCAAAATTGAAGCTCATCGCCTTGTAGCTTTTGGAATACGGGACCTTGCGAGACTCGTTCTCTGAAGCATAGACCCCTTCACTGCTGCCAATACCCTGCTCCAAAGTATGATTGCAATCATCTTCAAGAATTTCTTCTGGAACAAGGAGCCATGGACGGACTCTATGCATCTTTGGAGTCAGCAAATCGGCCTCAGCATAAAGCCTCAGCCAAGAGACAGGTTTCACTGACATTCCAATCACGAGGCTGTCCTGACGTACATACTGTATAAAGCGAGAAATATATCCGCCTTCATCTCTGCTCATAAGAAATCTGTTTGCATATACCCGCCCTTTCTCATCCTTGCGAAGCATGAAGCTTTCTTCAATCTCGTCACCATAATGTCCAGAGTAGTGATGCCTTCCAATCCTCATAGAAACAAACCCATCCAGGAAACTCGCATTAAGGCCATAGAAGTAGATACCATCAAAACCAAGGCAATCTGTTCCTCCGTTTGCATCGAACACAAGATTCAAAGCACCTTGGACACAGGCCTCGGCTGAAACGATATCCTTATAGGAAATCCTCAAAGCGCTGAAAGAGAAACCCGTCTTGACCCTATAGAGCTGCTTCACGCCATTTTGTTTGTCACGGAAATTGGCCTCTTCCATTACGAAATCTTCACGTGCTAACTTCGACACTTTGTCGTAATTGTGATAGAAACTCTCACGCCCCTCTTCATAACGGGTGCAAAGCAGAACCTGATAGAGGTAGTCTCCACCAAGTAGATTTATGTACTGAGCTCTAGTCTCGACACTCCATTGGTCGGCCTTGAATGGTTCGAATATAGGCCTTGTATCTATGGCTTTGAATGTAAAGTCGCCCCCAAAGACACATGAAAGGACAAGAACCATTGAAAGAAAAACGAATACTATACGCTTCATGACTCAGACCTCTTCAGTTGCAATCAATTGAGTCCAAGACCAATGTATATGAACGAACCTGTCTTGTAGAACCACTGCGTTGCAGGAGCCCTTCCTACATGATAGAAGGCTTCAAGTCTTACATTGCTGTTTCCAATCTTCTGCTTAAGCTCAAGCGCCGCCCCAACCGTATATTCGAACTCCCACATGCTGTCTGGGTTATAGCTTAGGATATCATGCCGTCCATCTGCATTGCGGTTCTGACCATCTTGATGAGCCTGAACATCTGCGGAAACGATGATATTCGCCCAAGAAAAGCCAAGCGTGTACTCGATACCACCATGGACTCTAAGAGCCATGTATCCAGACCCTCGCTTCTGAGCCTCCTCGTCGTCTATAAGACCGGGCTGCTGACCAGCACCTTCTCCGTTTCCACTCCTATGTATGGATGATTCGTCCTCAACCTTTCCGGTTGCAGGGTTTATGTAATCGGCAGGAACATGTATGAAAGGTCTTATCCATGCATCTTTCTGGGGGATTTCACACTCTCCATAGACCCTGAAGCCGTACGGAAGTTGAGCCTGAAGACCAATGAGCCATGAATTGTCACGAACATATTCGGTTGGAGACAACAGTCTATAGGAATGCCCATCGACATTCTTGGAGCCCGTGTAATTGTTTATAGTAGCATTGTTGTTGAAATCAACCTTGTTGTATGCATAGAAGTCTTCGAGGGTTTCATCCCCATAGTGTCCAGAGAAATGATGGATTCCCAAACGAAGAGTCACCATATCTGCAATCCTTAGGTTTCCCGCGACCATAAAGGAACCATCGAAATCCAACGTGTCATTGGCACCATAGAGCCAGAACAAGGTGTTGAGATATCCAGAAAGGTTCAGATCCAAATCCATAGATGGAACCCAATTCGCACCATTGAAGCGAACACGAAAAAGAGATGCAGAGCCGGCCAACTTCATGTTTATGTAAAGATTCTCACTAGCTTTTCTAGGATTCCTGTAGTAGAAGTCATCGTAGAAAACTTCACTGGTAGCTGAATCCTGAACCAAAGCGTTTATCTTGAATTCGTTGTCTTCCGCTTTGGGTATCAGCATAAGATGTATAGCTGATAGAAATGCATATGGATCGGATATCGACTCTTTATACAGAGGTTCCGTTGGGACAAGTTCAAAGGAGAACATATCCCCTGCAAATGCAGCGCTTACCCCCCCCCACGCCAAAACGACGACCAGAACCGCAAACAAAACCTTTTTCATTTTCTTACCCCTTTTCCCTTTTATTCTATGGACTATCTGCTAGGCAGAGTAGCTTTCTTTGTGTAGTCGAATTCCAGATTTGGATTCTTCCTAAGTTCGTAGCAGTACTGCCGTATGCGGGCAGCCCACTCTTCGTTGGTGATGGAGTCGTCCAGTTTTGCTGGGTCTATTGTACTTCCAACCACCAGGCGCATGGTCTGACCCCTTAGCTTGAACATCTCATCCACAAGGAACAATGTCTCAATCGATGTCTTAATGTGGAAGAAACGACGAAAACTCGTCCAACGGTGCATTCTTTTGCTCAACTGACCATCGGTATAGAACACAACTATTGGCACGTTGTTTCGCTTTGCAATCTTGACGAAAGAGGGCTTCCAGTCATAGTCGAAGACCTCCCCAAAACTGAGTTTCCTTGAGCAGTACCCAGCCGGATATATTAGAAGGGACGTCCCTTCGTTTACTGCATCCAAGAGGGTTCTTACCTCCTTCTTGTTATAGACACAGCTCTTCCCAAGGGGCTTGATGAACTTAAGGAAGGACTGCGCCACGAGTCTGCAATCTGGAAACTCTCTATGAAGATAGTCGAAAAGGACCATGGCCTCAGGGCCGCCGTAGGGATGGTTGGATGCGAACATCACATTTTGTCCTTTAAGGGCTTCGACTGCATCCGTTCCCAATCCTTCATACGAAGGATGAATGCCAAGGAATTCCACCGCCGCATCCAAAAACGTCTGGGCATCATCGTCCTCATGCTCTGCAAAGAATGCGTTGAGTTCCTTGACATGCAGTATCCTCTCAAACCAGTTGTACATGAACTTGGGGACAATCTTGCCCAAGGTTGGACTTACCCTTGCAGCAAGGGCCTTTATGTTTATGGGAAGAAAACTTTCCTCTTTCTTTGGGTTAGAATCCTTATCTTCCTTTTGTTTACTAATGTTTTCCATACCGTTTGCCAGTATATACCACGACTGCCAAGTTTCAAATCGTTTTCTTCGTTTAGAGAAAAATGCCACGAATTTGACGATGTTGCATCAAACTGGACATAAAACCCAACAGGGGATCTAGACCTTCAGCCGTTTCAAAAGGTTCTCTGCAACGTTCAACGACACTCCAGCACGCTGGGAGATCTCCTGAGGAGCACACTGCACGACATCGTCCAGCGTAGTGAACGCCTCCATTATCTTGTCGCTCGTCTTAGGGCCTATACCTGGGACGCTCTGCAGAAGATGGAACGAAGCCTCCTTGCTGCGCATGGCCTGGTTGGCACCGGTGGCGAACCTGTGGCACTCATCCCTAACGGCAATGAGGACACGAAGTCCCTCGTTGCTGTGGTCCAAACGCAGATCAGGGCGACCATCGTCGAACACAATGGTCTCGTACTCCTTTGCAAGGCCAAGAACAGGGACATCGGCCAAGCCAAGCTCATCAAGAACATCGCGTGCCACGTTGACCTGCCCATGCCCACCATCGACCAGAACAAGGTTTGGTTTCTTGAGGTTCTCCTCAATCACCCTAGAATAACGACGGTAGACGGCCTCACGCATAGCGCCAAAGTCGTCTATGGCCCCTTCCAGACTTCGTATATTGAAACGTCTGTAGCCCGCAGGGTTCGGGTTGCCGTCTACAAACGAAATGAGGCTTGCAACGGTGTACTTTCCAGAAAGCTGAGCTATGTCGAAACCCTCTATGAGCTCAGGAAGCTCCTCAAGTCCCGCCACAGACTGAAGCTCCTCCAAAGCCTTGGTGTTGTCTCTGCTCTTAAGGCGCTTCTCGACGTCCCTTGAGGCGTTCTCCGCCGCCATGCGAAGGATTCTGAAATCCCTACCTTCCTTTGGAACCTGGAAGCGGACATCATGCCCCAAGACCTCGTGGAAGTAACGGGAGATGAGCTCTATGTCCACCTCGTGGGAGATGAATATCTCGTTGGGAATCTCGCGCCCGTCTTCATAGTATTGAGTAAGGAAGTTCAGCAGGGTCTCTGATTCGTCCCCAAAGGTCTGTGCGCGGTACAAAGCACGTCCAATGAGCTTTCCATCGCGGAACTGCATGATTGACACGGTGCAAAGGGGGCTTCTCATCTCAACGGCGGCATAGTCGCGGCTTTCCATTGAAGCATCGGCGGAGTGGTCCTCAACCATCTGGGCCTTGCTCACGCTCTGAAGTGCAACAAGCATATCACGCTTCTTTGCAGCGACCTCATACTCCATGGCCTTTGATGCAGCCATCATCTCATCTCGTATCTGCCGTTCAAGGTCATCTCCACCACCTGAAAGGAACCTGCGTATACGGTCTATGCTCCTACCATATTCCTCTTTGGATATAAGACCGCAGCATGGTGCGGAACAACGGCCTATATGGTAGTAAAGACATGGTTTTTCACGCTTTCTAAGAGGGGTCGAGCACTTGCGAAGATTGAAAAGCCTATCTATCAGTTCAAGGTACTCGGCCATGCGCGAGGCATCCGGAAACGGTCCAAAGTAGTCGGATCCGTCCTTGATTATGCGCCTTGTCTTGAACACCTTGGGGAAATCCTCATGGGTTATCCTTATCATTGGATAGCTTTTGCCGTCCTTGAGCATTATGTTGTAATGAGGATTGTATTTCTTTATGAGGTTGTTCTCCAGAACCAGCGCCTCGTAGTCGTTTCCAGTTATGATATGGTCTATGTCACGGATCTTCTCGACCAGCATAGTGGTCTTGCGGTCGCGATTCGGCAGGAAATACTGGCTCACGCGCTTTCTAAGGCTTTTGGCCTTTCCAACGTAGATGACCACCCCGTTCTCGTCCTTCATGAGGTAGCACCCAGGGTTCAACGGCAGTGCATGGGCCTTGGCACGAGCCTTCTCGAAGTTCTCCCTACGAAGTCTTACCTCTTCCTCAGACTGGGTCTTGTCCAGCATATAGCTCAAACCAGTCTCGAACGCTTCCCTATCCATGAAATCTCCTACTCAACAAGAACGCTTCACAAACGCCACCATGACAACATGACGACACCACGAAGATAATACCACAGACCGATGTCCTTTAACATACCGCACTGGTGTGCTATCATCGAACACAACGATTCTGGAGACGATGCCATGACCCAAAGGGAAATAGACGAATACATAGCAAGCATTCCATACCTGAGTTTCCAACAAAGGAGAATGCTAAAGGAAGAGTCCCAGGACCTTGAACTTTGGGGAGAAGAGCATATAACGGACTTAATGCCAACTGCCGACGAGTTGGCACTGATGCAGAAGAACCAAGTCCGCAGCGCATTCAACAAAGCAATGGAGAAGATAGCCCAAATGCGGCGAAACCCCACCGATTATTCCACATTCAATCCAAAATACGACTTCAATGAAAGGAAGCCAAACGTAGTTGCGGACTTCAAGGCCCCTGACAGAATCATGGGAAGCTGCCCATGCCCCAAGGATGGAGAGCTTACCCGTTGCTGCAACCTCAAGACTTTGGATGCAGTGCAGCAGTGTGGTTTTGCATGCGCCTATTGTTCAATCCAGAGCTTCTACTCCCACAATGAGATAAAGGTCGTGTCGGACCTTGACTCATATCTTGAAAACCTCAAGTTGGAAGAAGACGCGTGGCACATAGGAACCGGACAGTCCTCAGACTCCCTCCTTCTTGGAGACGACTATGGAACTCTCTCTGCTTTGGCAAGGTTCGCACGAAGGAATCCAAAGACCATCATAGAACTCAAAACCAAAAGCGCAAGGACCGACTGGTTGTCGCAGGATCTTCCACGCAACATAGTCGCGACCTGGTCTGTAAACGCCTCCACCATAGCCAAGAAGGAGGAGCACCTGACAGCCACTTTTGAAGCCCGCATAGAGGCCGCCCTCAAAAGCGTAGAAAAAGGCCGTCTTGTAGGATTCCACATCCATCCAATGGTGCATTTCAAAGGGTGGGAGGACGAATATGCCGCCTTGGTGGAGCTTCTCCGCAATAGGATAAACCCAAGAAACGTCATGATGGTTGGCATTGGAGCACTCACATTCACGAAGCAGAACCTGAAAGCCCTAAGGGAAAGCGGAAGACCTACGAGAGTCACCCAAATGGAGCTCACCCCAGCTGCAGGCAAGTTCTCGTATCCGCTTGAAACGAAGCGCAAGATGTTCTCATTCGTATACTCCCAGTTTCCAAAGGAATGGAAGGACAATGCTTTCTTCTATCTATGCATGGAGGATCCCTCGCTTTGGATGCCGTGTCTTGGAAGGGAATACCCCAGCAATGCCGCATTCGAAGCGGACATGAAAGCCCACTACCTATCGAAAATCACAGACTAGCATCGTAAACTAAAACAGCAATATATTTTACAATATGGAGTTAGACAAAACCTTGATTTTTGTAAACCATTGATTTATCATCAAAGCCCTATGAAACGAAATGATGCAAAGATGGTATACGACATACCAACGTTCAACAGGATATTTCCGTTTCTCATGAAAAGACGCTGCGATGCGCTCGTCTACCATACATGTGAATTCGATGTCACCAAAACGGTCGAGTACATAAGGGCCTACAATGCCAAGAAGCCAGAGTTCAGGCTTAAGTTCTTCTATGTTTTCTGCGCAGCTCTTATGCGCACCATAGCCATGAGACCAGAGCTCAACCGCTTCATAGCTTCATACCGCTATTGGCAGAGGGACGAGCTTTCCATGAACTTCGTAGTCAAGGAATCCTTCACGGACGACGCCCCAGAGACGAGCAATCCTCTTGTATTCAATCCCTACATGACGCTCATGGAGTATGCCAAGGTCATCGACGACTACATCAACAAATCAAGGAACCTGAGCGAAGAGGACAACTTCACGGACGAAACCATAAGCTTCTTCATGCACTTCCCTGTCTGGATCATAAGCCTGGTCGTAAGGCTTGCACGCCTACTGGACCGCAGGGGCAAGGCTCCTTCACTTCTAAGGGAGGCCGATGGTCTTCACACGTCCGTGTTCGTGTCCAACCTTGGTTCCATTGGAATCATTGGAGGAAGCCCCCAGCACCATCTCTATGAGTGGGGCACGACAAGCCTGTTCGTCACCTTGGGAGGTCTTGAACGCAAGCGCGAGTTCGATGAGGACGGAAAGGTCATCTCATCAAAGGAAACCATAAAGGTTGGTTGCACAGTAGACGAAAGGATTACATCAGGGTTCTACTTCGTAAAGAGCATGATCTACTTCCAGGAACTCTTGAACAACCCTCAGCTTCTTGAAGAGATTCCAGAACTTCCGCCTCCAACACCTACGAGACGCCAGTACAATGCAAAACGCAGAGCCGAGCGAAAAACCAAAAGACTTGCAGAGAAGGAAAAACGCAAAGCCTCCGTTTGATGCGTCCTGATACGCCGTGGTACGCCTTCATACGCCGTAGTGCGCCACACAGAGCCCTTCAACGCCACTCAACGCCCTACAAAGCATCTCTTACAAGCGGCATGCTCATGCAGCGTGGGCCGCCGCGTCCACGCGAGAGCTCAGAGCTTGCAATCTCAAGCGTCTTGAGGCCGTTGTCGCGTAGGATATCGTTGGTTATCGTGTTTCTGTCATAGACTATCACGGTCCCAGGTTCCACGCATAATGCGTTCGAACCGTCGTTCCACTGCTCGCGCTCTGCGGCTATCATGTTGTTCCCACCGCACTTTATGAAACGAACTTCATCCAAACCAAGGAAACGGCAGAATATGGACTCAAGCGTACCCTTCAATGATTCAGCCTTTATCGTCCCCTTGGCTCCAGGAAACACTCTATAGACCTTTATGTTGTGAAGGATTCCCGGGTGAACTATGAACACATCCTTGTCAGCCTGAGTAAGCACGGTGTCCAAATGCATGAAAGCCCTCATGTTTGGAATGTCTATGGCAAGTATGTTTCGTATCGTGCTCTCTTCGTCTGCGAATATATTGCGGGCAAGCACCTCTATGGCCTGGGCGGTCGTCCTTTCGCTGAGCCCTATGGCCAAAGTGTCTGCACTCAAGTTGTGTATGTCACCGCCCTCTATGCTGTATGGAACGGATGGATCGTAGTACTTTTTGACTTTGTCCTGGAAATCAGGATGATGTTCGAACACATACTTCATGTATATGGTCTCCCTGTTGCGGGTGACGGAGAACATATGGTTGAGACTTGCACCGCATCCCACGGATGCCATGGGGTCCCTCGTGAAATACAGGTTTGGTATGGGATCCAGGATGAACCCTGCCTTTGTTCGAGTAAGGTTCAGAAGGGGGTTCGTCTTTCTGAAATCAAAGCCGTCGTCCATGATACCTTCCATGGTTCTCAGCACCATTGTTCGGGTGTCAGGCTCGTCCATGAGGAGCTTGAAAAGCTCCTTCTCATGCCCAACTATGCGGGTGTCTGCATTTGAAAGGAACTCCTTTACGAACTGCCTGCGGACGTAAGGATCCGTATCCAACGCCTGGGCCACCAAATCGCAGAGATACACGACTTCAACGCCACAGCCACGAAGGGTGTCCGCAAACGAATCGTGCTCTACCTGAGCCCTTTTGAGGTATGGAATGTCATCGAATAGAAGTGTGGTGAGGTACTCCGGCGTAAGATGCTCAAGCTCTCCTCCTGGTCTATGGATGAGCACCTTCCTAAGCTTTCCTATCTCGCTCTTTACACATATAGCCATTTCGTTCCCTCCCTTTGGACTAGAGCAGCCCCATTCTCGAAAGCAATACGGCAAGCCCCGCACTGCATGCAGTCTCCGTTCTAAGCACTCGGCTTCCAATAAGCATTGGCGCAAATCCCCCCTTCAAAAAAAGGCTGCGTTCTCTGTCTGACCACCCCCTCTCCGGCCCTATTGCAAGAACAGCTTTGTCCACACCCTTCAAGTCGACCCCGCTCAGCGGCACAGCACCAACCACATTGTCCAGCATAATGAGGGCGGCTTCTCTAAAAGAGGAGGACTCAGAGACATCGGTCTTATCCATGATGGATGCCTTGTCCGTGGCGATTCCAAGGGCTTTGAGGGCCCCGTCCACGGTGTTGGAGAACACGACTTGTGGCACGCCGGCGTGACAGGACTGCATGGCCCCGTCGAGTAGGTACTCCTTGTATTCGCCCGTGCGGTAGAGATTGCTGGACAGGTACGACTTCTCGCCAGTGTCCGACCCCGTGAGAACGATCCGCTCCACGCCAAGGCTCACAGCTTCACGCAGAATCCTCTTCATGCATATAGGCCTCACCTGCGCACATAGAAGCGTGACGGGGTACAGCTTGGGCTTGCATTCCACGTGGTATTCCACGGCTATTCCCTCTAGACCGATGTCCTTGATCGTAGCAGTTCCTTCGCTCTCGTTGACAATCCCCATGCGAAATGCGTTGCCTTTTTCGAGCTTAAGGATGTTGAGGATGTGTTTGGCACGCTCGTCCTGCATTGGAATGACGTTGTCGTGCAGGCTCTCTTCGAAAAGGATCATGTTCATGGGTAGGATGATAGCACATCCCAGTGGCAGTTGATACACCAATTCTTTTG
>Ga0129317_1001297_pt1 | contig 19192 bp, 21 predicted proteins | sample Cm1ome_FD_94430 | JGI IMG/M metagenome (GOLD analysis project Ga0129317, IMG submission 94430) | Eastern black-and-white colobus group fecal microbial communities from Wisconsin, USA - Cm1105 metagenome | ecosystem: Host-associated > Mammals > Digestive system > Large intestine > Fecal | place... | reverse complement strand
TACGAAGCACTACACTGTGGTAATTGAACCCAAATCTGGCCGCTGATTAGGTGGCCGCTGAGTCTGGGCCGGGTGGCCGCTGGGACAGGGCACCAGCGGCCGCTGGCTTGGGCAGAATGCATGCCGACAATTGCATTCATGGGTGTACGAATATCATGGCTCATATTTGCTAAAAATTCGCTCTTTGCTTTACTTGATTCAACCGCTTTTTGGCGGGCATCCTTTAACTCAAGCAGCTGAGAACGGGTTATGGAGAAATACCGAAGAAAAATTAATGTAAGAATGATCAAAATAGAAGCACAAGATAACAATGTCATAAACATACGCTGGTTGCTCAGATTATTTATGGTATCGTCCAATATACTATAAGGCATTACCGATACCAAATACCACTCAGAATAAGGTAATGGTATACCGTATATCTGATGCTCTTCACCATTTACGTCAACCGTTGTAACATATTCTTCACGTTTTTTTAGTGCAGCACCAAATTCTTTAATTGAACTTTCTTCAGATAACTCATTTGCTGTAGAATCAGGCTGCTTTTGTAGTTGTTTAAAGAAATCCCCCAACTCCGTGTTGGGGTTCTGTATTACAAAACTACCGTCCGGCCTGATAATATGGTAATACATCAGCTGCTCTTCATCCTCTAAAGAAAGGAAATCGCCGATGTACTCCAGTGGGACGGCTGCTACCAGTCCAGTGCTCATACTGCCATCCTGCATAGGGTAAGTCGTAACGTCAACGCCAAACAATGCCACTTCATTGCCGGCAGAATCAATGCCTACAGCGATTCTTTGTTCTCCTCGTACTAATGCTTCTACAAAGGGCTCTGGGTTCAGTGGCTGTACTGATTGTCCATAAAGAGTCTGAAAATTTCCCTCAGCAGAACAAAGTGCTAAATAGCCAAAGTTCCTGACCTGTGCCCTGTAAACAAGTTCCTCATATAACTTTTCTTTATTGTTATTATCTGCTGAGACAACAGAAACAATGCCGCTGACCTGATCAAAACGCAACTTAATAACAGTTTCAAAGTGTCTGGACATTTGTTCATTCATTCCAGACATATAAATTTGACCAATTTCGTAAACGGCCTTTTCACTCTTTCGACTCATATAGATTCCGAGCAGACTAAACACAATAATACTAAAAATTAAAAGCCCAATGAAACTGTATATTAGAAAACGTGTTGTAGAATCCTTGGTTTTACTGTTTCCCATTGATGTTATTCCTCCCTGGAATTCTTAAAATCTCTAATAACATTGATGGTTTCATAGTAATCCTCTGATAATTTCGGCATCATATCGATAGCCTTATCCCAATCGTTTTCTTTTAATGCATTAGTTACCAAACTACTACTTTCAAACAATCTGGTAAATGAAAGATTTTGACAAATTCCTTTGAGTGTATGAACGGCCCTTAGAGCCTCTTCATAGTCCTTATTCTCCACAGACGCTTCAAACAAATGAAAGCTTTTATCATCCAGGAATTTATACATAAATTTCTGAACGATTTGCTCACGACGCAATCTGCCCAGCACTTCATCAAAATCGCCGCCAAATTTTATATAACAATCTTTTAGATTCATAATCACGATTCCTCCTTTTTAAATGCTGTCTGCGCTGCCCACCATCTCGTCCAGAAAACTAATGGTCACCTGATTTTTTGCTTTTTTTGATTGATACATCATAGTGTCTGCAACTTTGAACAGTTTTTCTGCGGTTCCACTTCCATATGCCCCACCTATGCTTACAGACATATGTAGTTCGGGATGTCCATCAATTATCAGACTATCAACAGAATGTCTGATCCTCTCCAGTTTTTTCTCAAATATCTCTTGGGGCATACTAAAAAAGATGATTACAAATTCATCGCCGCCATAACGGATAACTGCATCTGTTTTTCGCACACAGGATAAAACAGTTTGTGCAATGCTCTGCAATATGATATCGCCAACATCGTGGCCATAATTATCATTGATGTACTTAAAATCATCTACATCTATTACGGCCATTGCCTGAATATCATCTGTGCCTTGAAAATGCTCGTCATAATAGCGGCGATTGTAAATACTGGTTAAGGAATCAATATATAATAAGTGCAGTTGCTGCTGTTTGCGAGACAAGGCGGTGTATTTTTTACAGGAAAACAGCCTATCGTAGTCTATTTTATTTCTTATATCCTGAATATTTTTAGCCTCTTGTTCCTGAGAGGCAGCCATTAGTTCGTCTTCAAGTGTATCGGCAATTTCTTGCAGACATAGTAAAAGAGAAGGATTAAATGCACCGCATTGTCCTTCTAAAATCATTTTTAAAGCTTCTTCATGTGAATAAGCTTTCTTATAGCAGCGCTCACTGGTCAAGGCATCATATACATCGGCCAGCGCAACTACCTGAGCGGCAATGGGAATTTCTTCTCCCTTTAATCCGTCCGGATAACCATTGCCATCATACCTTTCGTGGTGCCATCGGCAGATCTCAGAAGCCACTTTAATAAGCGGATTTTCGCGCTGCTCTATGGACAGGTCTAATAGCATGTTAGCACCGATCACTGAGTGCGTTTTTATCACTTCAAATTCCTCTGCCGTAAGTCGGCTGGGTTTATTTAATATTGCATCTGAAATTGAGATTTTCCCAATATCGTGTAGCGCAGAAGCAGTGCTGATCAAAGAAATATCTGCTTTAGACAAAGGATATTGATCTGTCAGCTGAACCAACTGCTTCAGCAAACATTTTGTAATTGTATTTACATGCAGGATATGTAGGCCGCTCTCTCCATTACGGAATTCCACAATATGAGACAGAATTGAGATCATCAGCTTACTATTCTCTTCCTGCTCGTGAAATTGTTCTGCAATAATTTTTTCAAGGCGCTGCTGCCTTGCGTATAAAAACATCGTATTAGAAATTCGACGCTGGACAATGGTTGAATCAAAAGGTCGGCTGATATAGTCAAAAGCCCCTAAATCATAGGCCCTCTTTATATTAGCAGGAGTGTCATCAGCAGAAATCATAATAACAGCGAAGGTGTCATTCCAATGGTATTTGTTTATGTAAGCTAATACTTCAAATCCGTCCATTTCAGGCATCATAATGTCCAGAAGTAAAAGGGAGAAATCTGCTCTTTGCTTTGAAAGGAGAGAAATTGCTTCCACACCATTCTCAGCCTCTACCACATCATAGTGCTCTTCCAAAATATCCACCAAAAGAGCTCGATTCATCTCTGAATCGTCCACAATTAAAATTTTTTGTTTATCCATGATACTTAAATTCTTTCCTAATAATTTTGCATTTTTATTATAAATGTTATCCTAACATACTGGCAATATCCATATTGGTAAGGTGTGCAAATAGGTAAGCGTTTTTTTATACTGACAAAATAGGTTCACCATGATATAATCAAGCAGATAGGAGGCAAGTTATGAAACCACAAGAGACAAAATTTGAATTTGTATATAATGAAATTAAGCAGTGTATTTTAGATGGACAGATACCTCATGGAAATGCCTTGCCATCTTCAAGGATGTATTGCGAACAATTCCATGTTAGCAGATATACGATTAACCGTGTTTTCGAAGCATTGAGGGCGGAAGGACTGGTTGATATTCAGCCTCGCCTTGCGCCGATTGTTATTTCAACAAAAGATACCTGTAATTCATCAAGCACTGTTTTTGAGATTCTAAAACAAAAGGAATGTATTTTACAGGTATATCAAACTTTTGCCCTAATACTGCCTTCACTTTTGGTTTTTTCCTTACAGGGATGTGATGTGGAGATAATGCCCCACTATAAGCAGGCTATGAAAGCATTGCGTTTAGGATATACTGCTGGTGGATGGCGTCCTCCCTCTAAATTAGGATATGAGATATTAAGAATAGGCGGTAATTCCCTATTCAGCGAACTCTACTCTACGTTTGGCCTTTATAATAAACTTACATTCTTTACAGAGGAGTGTACTTACTTCTCTAAGCATTTTTCACAGGAAGCGGTATCTGTAGCCAATGTCATTCCAGATGTCTTAAAAGGCGATGATCCACACATAAAGTACAACCTGCTCTCAAATATGTATCAGAAACTTACGGAATTCATCGAAAACACCTTAAATTATCTGTCAGAGGCCGCCCCAAAATGTTATTCACAAACTGGTTTGAGGTTTTCATGGAATCCCATGCGTGGTCAGGATTATTGTTACTCAAAACTTGTTGATGACTTGAATCTAAAAATCGGTCTTGGAGAGTATTCTGTTGGAATGTTTCTTCCATATGAAAAACAACTGGCCAACCAGTATGAGGTCTCTATATCGACGGTCAGAAAGGCATTATCAGAACTCGAGCAAAGAGGTTTCGTAAAGACATTAAATGGTAAAGGTACTATAGTGATAGAACCGGATGATACGAAACTTCATCAGCTGGCTCTTAATTCCGGATATGTAGAAAAAGCACTACGTTACCTTCACGCTTTGCAGTTAATGGTACTAATTATTCGTCCTGCCGCTTTAGCTGCTGCTCCACAGTTTACTAAAGAAGAACTGGACGAGTTGGCAGATAGATTTACTTCTTCTGACTCTATTTATTTGTCGGATATTTTGAAAGCCATAATGAGAAATACCACGTTAGAACCTTTATATGTTATATTGTCTGAAACCAATCATCTTCTTGAATGGGGACACCATTTTGCTTATTATCCGTCCAAGAAACATACACTTTCACATCTCAACAAGCAAGTTATTCTTGCGCTTCAACAGTTAAGGGAAGGTAATGCAGATTCCTTTGCGGATGGCATAGCAGATTGTTATCGTTACAATTTGAGTCGTATGAAGAAGCATATGGTAGAAAAACATAAATTTTATTATGTAGCTAATATTCGGGTTCCAGAAAAATATTAGTTAGCAAGCAATGGAAAGGGATATCCTTTTACTCATTTTCCACTTCGTTCTTCCTGCCAAAAGACGTTCTATTTCTAGTTGCTGGAAGGTTCTCCAAGTTCCCAGTTCAACACATAGCAAGGCACAAAGTTTAATACAAAAATGAAGAGGAAATTGACGAGCTGATTGAAAAGTTAGAGGAAGGGGTACTTGACTCGCAAATCTCTGATTATATATTTTGGGATGAAAAGACTCCGGAAGAAATAGCAGATATGGCATTAAGGTATAAGCCAATAGAATTATGACTTCTAGTTTATATGGCTGAAAAATTGGAATTTCACAAATAGAAGGGACAATTATACAATGAATACGGATAATGATTTACTAAAGAATTTAAATAGATTACACACAACCAGATTGGGCGTAGAATGCATTAAAAGAAATTTGTCTTTAGATACAGATGATGTGATTGACTGGTGTAAAATCAAAATCAATTCTGCAAATACTGTTATCACAAGAAACGGGAAGAATTGGTATGCGAATGTTGATGGTTGTACCATCTTATAAATATTTGGCTGTAGAACAATTATACAGTCAAAGTGCCCTTTGAGGTGAAAGTGACCCCCATGCGGATTATCTACGGCGCGCCGGATAGCACCGAGGATGACGGTGGCATTGGCCGCCCCTACATCACCTACGCGCTGAATGAGGATGGCACCGCACCCAAGTTCAGCGACCTGCTGGGCTTCTACCCGGTGAAAGCGGGCAGTCAGGACGGCACCTATGAGGCCGACACCGACAAGGATAATATCGCCCTCTCCCCCGGTGTCGATGTGAAGTATACTTGCGAAAACGATGCCAGCGGTAATACGATTACGACGGACACCCTGCCGCCCCGCCGCACGCTGGACAATGATGGAAATCCCCACAGCATCCGGGTGAAATTGAAGCTGAAAAACCCCAACTACCGATTCTACAACGTGGGTACGAACAGGTAGCCGGGAGATATCATGATAGCGGATCTATTTAAGCCCTTGAAAACTCCAAGGATACAATCAGTCAAGGTGACATCATTTCTGTTACTGCGGATGAAATAAGCTTTACTTGTTTGGGTATTGTTCAGTATGATTCAAACGGTGAGGTCATCCAACGGTTTGAGAGCCCATGACATAAATGGAATTGGTGCTGTACCAGTCATCCTTCTTCTTTGACACCGCTGGCGTATTTGCAACAGCACAGCCCTTTACTTTTTTCTTCATCCGTAAGTATCTGTTCACCTGTACGGTTCAAGGGGGTATAAAAATGGACTGCCCCCCAGTCCACATACGAATCGGGCGGCAATTCTGCCGCCCGATTTTTGTTTCAAAGCCATCTGCAAAGGAGTAGAAATCCGCTGTCGGCAAAGTGGCAGACTGCTCCCCAGGTGTGGGATCAGGGGCGTTACAGGCATCCGCAGGGGCGCTCTTCGGCTGCACTGCCGGGGATTCATCAGACGCATCATCTTCCGGCACAGGGGCGTTTTCCGGCTCGTCAGGGCAGGGCAAGTCAGAGCATAAGGTATAGAGGTTGCTGGTCTGTCCGCCGTTCTTACGCTCGTCAAACCGGGCCTGCTTGACGATATATCCCGCCTTCACCAGTTCATCCAGCGCCCGCTTTACGGTGGACACCCCATAGCCGCACTTGGCGGCTATGGTCTTGATAGAGGGGAAACACTCACCCTCTTTGTTGCAATGCAGGACCAGGACTTGCAGCACAAGCCGCGCTCTGGGCTTCAGTTCAGAAGAAAATGCCCGCTGCATATACTCAAACTTTGCCATATTCCAATCCTCCCAATCATGTCTTACTGTTACAGGCGCTTTTCTCCTGCAATATACTTCTCCACCAGTGGCCGGTAGATCTGCCCGTTGACCCGTTTCGCAAACAGGTCGTGGGATGCCGCCGCAATCTGCACATCTTCCCCAAAGAGTTCCATACAGTATTCCTGAATTTCCTGCGGCACACAGATCGCTACCGGGCGCACTTCCAACGAACCGCACTCGGACAATGCCTTGTGGAACACCGGAATCTCATAGGGCAGGACACTCCCGCACAGGAGCCGGTGATCTGCGTCACGGAAAATAGAGGTGGGCGTCTGCATCACGCCGCAGTCATAGATGATAAACTGATACGCCTTATCCGGCTCGTTGGTCAGGTAGCAGTCGATTCCATCAATGGTGTAATGCTCCCCATCCGGCGCTGCCTCGTAGATGTTCAGCAGGAGCTGCAGGTGGCGGTTCTGATTGACTTCGATATACGCCACCTCCGCACCTCTGGCCGCCAGCCAGGACGCCAGGTTAAAGGCCGTCACCGTCACGCCGCTCCTGCGCTGCGAACCGGCCACGGCAATACGGATATTCCGGGCGTTCCAGCGGTACGGAATAATCTCATCCGGCTCCGGGGCTTTCTCACGCTGAGTAACTGGCTGTTCGTAGACGGGAGCCTTTACCACATACCGCTGCATCCCATCTTCGGAAAGCGCTTCTGTCAGCTCGTCCAGGGCGTCCTCCATCGTTTCACCCGTAACCAGATTCACAACGCCGATGGACAGAAGCCGCTGTACCTCGCCGTTCACATCCTCACCGCCGGAGAGGATGACGATGATCCGGGCGGAGAACATCATCTGAAAGGATTGCAGGGCAAGGGTGAAATCATTGCCGCTTTCTTCGATACACGCCGCGTCCACCACAAAGAATTTGGCGGTGGCATAGTTGCGCATATCCTTTGTGACGAAACTTTTCAGGCTGAACCGGCCGACCAGCTTCTTGGCGGGCAGAGTCATATTCCGCACAGCGGCGTCGATCAGATTGCTTTTCTGGTTACTCGTCAAGTACAATAGCATAGGATTCACCTCCCATATTCTCAGCATTGGTTTTGTCATCCGATCCACCGGTCAGCAAGAGGACGATGCCTACCACCACGATCACGATGTAGATAAACAGTTCAATCAGCTTATTTCGGTTATTCATATCGCACCCCTTTAGTAGATCGCCCACAAAGGACCGCCTGCTGCGGCGCCCTTTCTGGCCTCATCCAGAATGATTGATATATCCCATTCCTGTTCGCTTCGTTTTTTACTGGCAGGGTCGGCCACCAGGATTTTTCCTTCAGAGGTCACTCCGCGCAGTACCATAAAGTGGCCGCTGGATGTGAAGTGGCCTTTTGACATGAGCGCCACAATCAGTTTCCCAGACGATAAAGCGTCCACCACGGCCTGCGGGTCATCGGTGCTGATGCTTTCCCATTGAAGCCCAAAGCCCTCCGCAGCCCCCGGTATCAACGAGTGATAGGACCCGTTGCCGGAACACCAATAGCCGTTCTGATACGCCCATTCTGCCATTGTGGGGGGATCAACGGTCTGGTCTGTCAGGCTGGATACCACAATCGCCATAGAAGTCGGACCACACCCATAACCGCCAATATTATCGGTTCCATACGGAAGATCAGCCCACCGCTCATCCAACTGATTGTAGTAGACAACTTCAGTCGCCCCATCCGTAAAGATGACGCCCTCATAGCTCTGGCCGCTACCGTCTACATAGTCTTTCTCATAAATGCCGAGCTGCTGGTTGTAGCCGTATTCCTTCTGAAAATCCTCCACCACGCTTACCTCATCTCCAATCAGCCATTGGGACAGTACGGAAAAGGGGCTGGTAATGAGGTACAGGATGAAGGCAATCAAAAGCAAAAGCCCCAGAACCGGGGCCAGGATCATAAACAGAATTCTTTTCCGGCTCTCGGAGTCGGTAGCCGCCTGCATAGCTACCTTTGCCAGAATTTTTGCGGTCAACGGATCAACAGCCAAAAAATCACCTCCATAATCAGTCCGGTTCCATACCGGGGGCTTCCATCATCTGCTCCATTTGCAGATTGAACGCCTCCCGCCGTTTACCAGCGCTGTCGTCAATTTCAAACACCTTTTCTCCTTTGTCATTTTCCCGGACAGATACCATGTAGTCCCCATTGGCGATGAAGCAGGCCGTAAAGAGCGCCCGAATCGCCGGGGCAGGCATCCGCGAAATCTCAAAAGGAGTAGCAGCACACTTGCTGTTCCAGGAAAAGAGGTTGCGGGCGGCATCCGCCGTAATCTTCATCCAGTCATATTCAAACTCCTCTTTCCGCATCATCTTGGTAAAGTCGATTCCCTCCGGACAGAGGTAGCGATCCATCTTCTGAAAGAGAGCCGGATGGGAAGCCATCAGGAAAAGGGCGGCATAGTAGGAAGCATCCAAATCACTGCCCCTCCAACGTATGGCAGCCATCTTGTTGACCAAGTATTCGTATCGTTCCGCATGATTCATCTGAAAACCTCCTGTGTGGAATAAGTAAGGCGACCGGGATTGCTCCCGGCCGCCACCGAATTACCGGCCGCCAGCCTTGCCCATATAGGAAAACTTGTAAGCCGGAATCTCAAAGTTTACATGAAGCCGCTTGGACCCAATGATAAAGAGCGCGTGTCCGCGCCGCTTGCTCTCCAACAATTCCTGCTCCGCGTCCGTCAGGTTGTAGAGGTCTTTGGTTTCCTGAAGGTTTTTGCCGTCGCAGCCCATCAGGATTTTATAGCACGGAATATCCAAAAGGGCTTGCCCGTACATTTTGACCTCCGGGGCCAGGAAATCCACCACGGAATGAGAAATGATTGCCAGTCCAGCTTCATACTTTCTTGCCCGCTTCTCCACATTGCGCAGAAACACCAGGGATTGCGGAACCTGCGGGTCGATCATCAGATATGCCTCGTCACATACCAGCAGGCAACGCTCATTCCGGTCGCGGCTCATTTCCTCCCAACACCAGCTCAACAGGTTCAGATACTGCGTGCGCTTGACATTATCCGACGCATTTTGCAGGTCGTGGGTATCCAGGCAAATAAAACGGGAATTGGCCTCCAGCGTGGTGTGGCCGTTCCACAGAAAGCTGTCGCTGCCCGCTGCGGCGTCGTACAGCAGCATTGCCAGATCACGATATACCGGATTCTCCTTGTTGGCCTCCGCTTTCTTTTCCAGCAGGGCGTGAAGGTCGGACAGAATGGGAAAATCCGTGGCCTTGAGCTGCCGAATATCCGTTTCCCAGAAGATGCCGAACTGGTTGTAGAGTTCAATGATCGTCTGCTTGAGGATCGCTTTCTGCATATCCGTCAGGCTGGGCAGATACAGGGAAAATTCAATCTCCAGCGTTTTCATGTGCAGCGCCATATCAGACATTCCATTTCCTTCATCGGTATAGAGTTTATCGGTTTCATCGTCATCGTCACGGGGCGCCGGTCTGATCTGCAAAAGGTTGGAGCGGCCGTTTTTTCCGCCGCCAGCATTGAGCCAGCTTCCGTTCAGGTTCCGGCACATATCCTTATATTCGGATTCCGGGTCGATGCACAGGATTTTCGTCCCCTTCATGTATTCCGAAAGCATGATGTGCTTCACAACGGTACTCTTGCCGATACCGGCCACACCCATAATCACGAAGCTGCTATTGGTGCGGTCGTTCCCGCGTTCCCAGGTATCCAGAATGACCAGGCCGCCGTTGCTGTCTTTTGCAAAATAATAGCCCCGGCCATCGTTGTAACCGGAGCTGGCAAACGGGAACCCGCCCACAAAGGTACTCATGGGAATAATGCGGGACACAATGCTGTCCACCGTGGAGTTGGCCGGATAGGTGGGAGAAATGCTCTGGAACCCTTCCTTTTGGAGATTGGCGAGAGTGCGCACCTTGCACTTCTGGATATTGAAGGCGCTCTCCACACGGCGGCAGACCTTTGTGAAGTTGGCTTCATCCTGTGCAATCGGCATCACGGTCAGCGACATCATGGCAACCGTTTCGCCCTCTTGGTCGATCCGCTGCATGATTTTCTCGCCGTCCTCGGCGGCTTTCTCGGCGCGCTGCCGGGTCAGCGGGTCTTTGGCACTGTCAGCGGCGCCGCGCTGTTGGACAATGCTTTTGGAGATTGCGGAAATGAGCGAACCATTGTCAATGGGGGTAATCCCCACCGAAACAATGGTGCTGGGGATGTTGGTGATCTTGGAAAGCCACCCCATATCCACCTTCTGCGGATAGCGGACGGCGCCGTACACCTTACCCAGATTTTCACCGATGACCAAACTATTTCGCTTGATTTCCAGCCCCATCGGGGTAATGACATTTAGCAGCGCTTCATTGACGGGAAACGCTTCTTCTTTTTTCTTAGAACCTAACAATGATCCACCTCCAACTGTTGATTGCGGTAAGGCACCCCAATGTAGTCCAGCACAGCGCCGCACCCCAATTTATTGATGCAGTAATCATACTGCTGGGGATGCGTCACCTGCATAAGCTGAAATCGGTTCGGCTCATGCTCCAGATGAACGCCGTACATACAATACATACACCCCGATCTGGAAACACCGGTGGTTTTCAGAATCGGGGTGCCGTTCTTCTTGCGGCTTTCAACAATGTCCTCATAGATGGGGGCATAGGGAATGCCGGTCATTTTCAGATACCGCAAAATATCTTCTTCCAGCCAGAACGCAAGGGGCTGGCTGAGAGGCCGCTGGCGCTCGAAGCCGTTGCAGCCAAACTTGATCCAGGATTGCTCCCGCAGCTTGCTTTCGCAGGCCAGGACACCCGTAATCGGGTGCCGCCCGGACTGCCTTTCAAATTTGTTCAGCGGCGCTTTTTTCATGTGGTAACAACACCTTGCCGAAATCTTGAAGGGAGCGTCCAGAAGGTATTTGTAATTCTCGCAGTTGTAAATCGACTTCTTTCCGTTCTTGTCCAGCAGTTCTCCATTGAGTCTTGCCAGACGGTAAGGTTGTCCCTTTCTTGCGCCGTTGATAACATCCGAAACCTCTTTGGAGATGATCGGATAGCCGTACTTCTCAAGAATCTGAGTGAACGGATAGCGCGGGCGAAGCCAAATAACATTGTCCTTCGTTTTTACGAAATCGCGCAGTTCGGGGTATTCCAACCCCGTGTCAACATACACAGCAGGAATATCAGGGTAGACCCGCCGTGCCAGATCAAGCAGCACGGTGGAATCTTTACCGCCCGAAAAGCTGATAAAGACCTGCCCATCGTACCGCATATACCATTCCATGATTCTCGTCTGCGTAACTCTGATTTTTCTTTCGAGGCTCCAACCCTGCATGATTTTCAAATCCTGCCGGGTGTGCTTCATACTTAGACAACACCTACACTTTCCAAAATCGGGATCGCAGCATTGATGCCGGAATCCTCCAAATGCACATAGGCGGGGTTGTTGACCAGGTTGCACAGCCGGACAATATCCTGCTGTTGCAGAATCTCGGTCTGAATGCCGCTGTCCGAAAAATATCCGCCGAGCAGCTTGAGCTTCTGAAGCAGATCTCGCTCAACGCCATCGCTTACCCTATCCCAAATCTTGATGTAGAATTGCCGTTCCACAACCTCGCCGGAAAGAGCAAAGGCGCCCATTTCCACGATTTCCTGCTTCAGCAGTTCCTTTTGCTTTACATCGGAAGAAGAAGTGAGTGTGGCAGACAGCTCCGACAACAGCGGAGAAATATCTACCGGGCGGGATACGGCAAGAAGCTGAAACGGGTACTGCGCGCTGGACAGGCTTACCGTAAGCTGCTTGGCAATCAGCCGCTTTTCGTTTTTGCTGAACAGTTCTGTGCTGATCGGGTAGATCTTCAGATACGCCAGAGCCAGATTGTCACGGGTATAGAGGAAGTTCCCCCGAATATCCTTCACATTCACAAACTCATTGGCGGTGATCTGGGCCAGTTCTTCCTTGTCCTTGTTCTTCAATTTTTTGTGTTTGGCCGACAACTTCAGAAAAATCAGCGTCCCACCGCCCAGCAGCGCACAGACGCAGATCATAATAATCGGCAAAAGCAATTTATCGACCTCGCTTTCTTTGCCATAAAAATAGGCCCTGCTTTTCAGCAGAGCCGTGTCTTATAGTTCCAAATCTTCTTCATCTTCGCTTTCTTCACCGTACCCAAAATCCAACTCGTCCGATTCAAAAGAAAAGCTGTGGTCTGAGATGCAGTCCAGGGCATCGCTGGCGTCCAGCTCGTCAAAATGCTCTCGGAAGAAAGCCAAATCCTCCTCGTCAGCCCGCACGGTTTCGCCATCTCCATAGAGATAGGTCTGAATTTTCGCTTCGATGGTATCCACCAGGGGCCATTCGGCAAGAACCTCGGAGATTTCATCGCAGTCCAGCAGTTCATCCAGCCCATCAGGGCTACCGGGGACAAAATGCTCCGTCATCAGAGAGTGAGGGGCATCCAGAGTCACCAGCGAAAACATTTTGCTCATCGGCCTGCCTCCATATCCTCTGTGGCTCCGGTGTCCATGTCCCATCCCTTGCCGAACATGAGGTTCATAAACTCTTTCATGTCGGCGGCGGACCGTACTTCAAAGGATACCGCTGCGGGGACCGGCTGCGGAAAATACTCCTGATACATGGCAATCTGTTCATCGGTCAAAGAAACGCCCCGTCCTTCCGGGGTATCGCCATAGAGGAAAAAAGTTCCGTGAAGGGTATCCGGCCCGTACTGTCGGTTCTCCGGCAGACCTGTCAGTTTCCCGGACGCATTGCAGCAGAGAACCGTTTCGCAGGGCAGAGGAATACACTCAATATCCCCGCCCACAAGTTCCTGCCGGTGTTCCAGAGAATCCTCCAGCATGGTCGTATAAGGCGCCCGCCCAGGTTCAAACACCATAATCCGAATCGTTCTGTTGTCGTTCATATCCATTCTCCTTTTTCTTACGGATTGCCCGGTGCGATATGCCAATCATCATAGAGGGAGCCGCTGATCGTTACATCATCGGTGAGATTCATGGCGAGCATCCCCGCAGGCGTCCAAATATCCATCACATGGGTATTGACTGTGTAGCTCCCATCCGGGAACCAAACCGGCGAAAAATGCACCCGCTGGTTATAAGTGCTGTAAATGTTTTTGGCAAACTGGAACCGCGCCGTTGTTCCGCTGGTGAGCCGCTCCAACAGCCGCCAGTAGGTTCCATAGCCAAACTCCGGGAAGTAGGATACGGCTGTCTGCCCGTAGGTATAGTGCGACAGCGGGGCAGAGATGCTGACGGTTGCCGTTACAGTGTTTGTTACACCATAGCCTGATTTCATCAAATCGCCCGAAGCGGTGGGAACCTTTTCGTCCGGCTCGATTCGGGTGGTGGCGGTCATGCTGGCCGAGTAATTGTCCCGGAAGTAATCATACCATCCATCGTCTACCCAATATCCTGTGTTTTTCCCTGTGCTGTGCCACACCCAATAGGGGTGCCATTTCGCCCACCAGACACTCCATGCTGCATAGGTCTTGGTTTCTCGGCTGGGAACGCTGCTGGCCGACCAGCTTCCCATTGTATCGGTGGCTTTCGGATCGGGCGGGTCGTTGCCGGAGAGATCTACCACCTTTGCCCGAATGGTGCTTTGGCTCAACGAACCTTTGTTAGTGCTGACATAGATGGTAATATCCTGCGGCTCCGACGGTGTATGCCACTTTACCCAGGCAATCTGACTATCTCCCGATGGAATCACAATATTGTTCATCCGGTAGGTGCTGCCGTTGATACTAAAGGATACCGTAGCAGGGCTATCAGGATTGATCTCCGATCCCGCATAGAGCGTTACCGGCGTGATGACATCTGTATCCACACGATACTCGTAGTCATAGTCGGTTGGCTCCGGCTGTTCGGGCGGGTCGGTAAACCATACAATACCCATACCCAGATAGGTGATAATAGTATCGTTGGAACAGGTCTTATTGGTAGCCCCTGTATAGGCCGGAAATCCCATATCCGCATATTCCAGGAACATAGCCAGCGGCAGGTTTTTATGGGTCAAACTCGTCATGGTCTTACGCAAGGACCCGCCTGCCTGATTATCATAGAGCGCGGCTTCATGGGCAGTCATGGCCATCATAATTCCGTTGTGCTTAAAATAGGCGATTGGCTCCAAAAACAGCTTGTACTGTCCGCCAATCAGTTCCTCGTATGCGATTCCGGTTTGCTGCGCCACCAGTTTTACCGCATACTCGGAGCAGAAGTATTTCTTGATTGCTTCAATGCTGGCCTTCTGGCTGCCACTGCTGACGATCCTCGGCATAGGGGTTGCGGGGGTGTAGTAGTCGTAATTCCCCGTGGTTGGAGAAATACTTGCCCCATTCGCATATTGAATTTTACTGACTTTCCCAAAATGAATCTTGATAGATGGAGTTTTATTAGTCAGATCAAAAGAGGACGACACAGGCTGACCGGATTCTGCATCAACCACAGTAATTCGTACACCATCCATACCAGGGTTCCAGGAGTTCTGCGAGGTTCCTTGCCCCATATCGCCGCCACCGCCATCCACGTTTCCGCTTCCTCCGGTTTCTGCCAGGGCGCTCATAGGACAGATACCCAACAGCAGCACAAGTGTGAGCAATATTACAAATATCCGCTTCAAAAACGCACCTCCAATCAAATTAGTTGAGGACAAAAAAAGAGTACGGTATCGCTACCGTACTCTCCGGGCTTGTTATCAGCCCATGTTGCCGACCTGTTTATTTATATCTCCATCAGAGTCGATGTTGTGCTGGACGGAGCCGCCGCCCTCGTCGGTAATCCAGCCAAAGCCCTCCAGATAGATGGAACCGCCCTGTGTATCGCCGGTCTGGGGTTGGTTGTTGTCCGGCTCATGCACAATCGGCTCATCCTTTTCGCTGGCCGCCTGCTGTTCCTCCTGAGAAGGCGCCGGGGGCGGAGTGGTTTCGGGTTTCTTTTCACTGTCGGTCAGGTTAACATCCACCTGATCTTCTTCCTCCACATTCAAAACAGCATCCGTCTGGTTCTGGCTGTCAGTCGCTTCGGGTTTAGAGGTGTCCGGCACCACAACCAGCGGTTCGCTGGAGCTGCTGTCCGGGGTGTTGCTGCTATCCACATCCTCGGCAGATACATCCGAGGGGGTGGATGCCGGATCAACGGTTGTGGTCTGCCCACCCTTGCCCAGCAGCACTGCGGCAATCACAATTACCACAACGGCGGCTGCGCCAAGAACGGCCAACAGCTTCTTGTTTTTTGCACTCATTTGAAAACCTCCTTGTACGGTGATTTTATGAAGAAAATCATCGTTGATTTTTTCTTATCTTAATAGAAGTTCTCAAATGCCGATATAGCTTGAAAATACAGACTTTTCGGCATTTTTGATTGTGGAAGATATTTGCATATACCCGTAAAACCTCTTATGTTTTCGCTTTGAAAAGTAGTAAAATGAGTAGTAAACTCTATTTCTACAATCAAGCTGCCAGCCGTTCCATCTCTGCCTTTGCGGAAGCAAATGTGGCGTGTGCGTAATAATTCAGCGTCATTTGAATGTTGGAATGTCCCATAAGATACTGCAATGCTTTCGGGTTCATTCCAGCGTTTGCAAGGTTGGTGCAAAAGGTATGGCGCAAGGTGTGCGGGGTCATAACTTCGGGTAAAGGTTCTTCGTGATTTGCGTTGTATTTCTTTGCAAGCCCGCGAAACATACTGTCATAATTGACTGCTGCTTTCGGCAAGCCATCACGATTAAGGAATAAGAAATTGCTGTACCCGTCCACCTTAAACGGTTTTACACTTCTGCGGTTATTGATAACGCGCTGAAATGCCTGTGCCACTTTTTCACTCATGGGGATCTGCCGTATGCCGCTTTCTGTTTTCGGCACTTCAATGTAATAGCCGATCTCCGGGCTTCTCAAAAGCTGATGATCTACATTGACAGTACCATTAAGAAAATCAATGTCGGCTTCGGTTAATCCGCAAAGTTCGGAAATGCGCAGCCCTGTTCCCAGCAATATGACAAGTTCATCGTAATACTTATGATAGACCTTATCACTCAAAACAAAAGCCAAAAGGCTTTCCTCCTGTGCGGGAGTTAAAGGCTCCTTTGGCGTTGTGTCGTCCTCCAAAACAGTATTTAGCTGGAAGTCAAAAGGGTTCTTTCTGATACAATCATCTTGTATGGCGGTGTAAAACGCCGCTTTCAAGGATCGCTTGTCATTGTTAATCGTGTTGTAGGAAAACCCCTTTGCTTTCATTCTCAAAGCCCATTCTTTCGCGTCAGACATTTTTACGCTGTCAATCGCTGCGGCTCCGAGTATATCCTGTTCTAAAATCCGCATAAGCCGATTACGCCCGGTTTTCGTATTGTGCCGAACATTGCCCCTGTATTTCGTCTGCTTGGCATATAGCTGGCAGACGGTCATTTTTTTACCTATCGTGTCTATCCCATCGAACAAGTCTTTTTGCAATTCCTGTTCTTTTTCCCGTAGGGATATATCCTCACGCTTTCCGGCTGGGGTTCTGTCGGTGGGTACTAATTTCCATGCGTAAATAAATTGCTGTTTGCCAAAGGTATCGGTATATTTGTAGGCATATCTTCCGTCTTTTCTCTGGCTCTCTCCTGAACGCAAAACTCTGTTTTTGTTATCGCGTCTTTTTGTTGACATTTTTCAATGCTCCTTTCCTGTCGGAAAGAACCTTGATATGCTGATACCATTATACCATAAACAAGGCTCAATTTCACTATATGGTTTCCAAATTATCTATGAACTTTTCAAAATGCTTGCGCTTGATCTGAATACGGTTCCCGTTCATCAGCACCCACCCGGCAGAGATATTCTGTTCTGCCAACTTACGCAGCTTGGTTTCGCCTATGCGAAAATACTGTGCCGCTTCCTCAATGGAAAGCGTATATTTTTCCCAAACAGGGACATAAATTGTGTTTTCACTTGTATTCATAATATCCCCCTTTCGTGGGTATAGAAGTTCCTGTTATTTCATATGAATTAAAAAAGACAAAGCAGACGGTTGTTCGCTTCAACCTCATGGGAGTTTCACCCCTGCTCATTTAAGGCAGCCTTACCCAATGCCTGCGACGCTTTGAACGCTCGGACTATGGCTATAAGGAAGTATCATTGTCCCTCCTGTATGTTATCGCCCACAAGCTGCTATACTTGTTTTACAGCGTGGTATTTATCGCTCGGCATATCCTCCCGGATATGTGTCATGGCGTACCCGCTGCGCGGCTCGGTACAGACGGAAAGTATCTGTTTGCCTGTTATACTGCGCCGCCGTTATCTTGCGGGCTTTCTTTTTCAAGGTGCAGCCGGGTTCTTGCAGAGGGTGAGGAAAGAGGAAACACACCCCCTGCGGTCAGTTCTTACTCCACCCGGAATGTGAGTATTTTACATATCAGCTTGGTTTCCAGCCTGCGGCGCAGTTCATCGTCTGCATACACGCGGGTATTCCCGTCCGGGTCTTTCCCGCCTACAAGGGACAGCTTCGCTATATACCCCTTGTAGTGTTCCAGCACGACATTGACAGCTACCGCTTCGCCCGCCGCTGCCGCTTGAATGACGGAGTACGGAAGCAGACGGGAGTAGTTCTGTTTACTGTTCATCTGCATTTCCTCCAATCAGTTCTTTCAGCAGTTTTAAGGTGCTATTCCTCCGATAAGTAACGGATCGCCGTAGAATGTTCAGCCTTTTTGCAATCTCGTAATCGCTCATTTCAAGGAAGTAAAACAGCAAAATAATATCCTGCTTGTCCTTTGGCAAGGCGGCGATTGCTTCGGCAAGGTCAGCATCGTCCACATAGACGGTGCAGCCCAGAATACGGAAAGTGCGTTCTTCGGTGAAGTAGCGGTCATAGCTGGAAAACTGCTCCATTGCTTCAACCGGGAGTGCCGAAAACGGGATCTCACGATTGTTCTTCCGGTTCATCTCGTCAAGATAGTCCCGCACCTCGTTTCGCAATACCTTTTTGCAAAATGCGTCAAAGATACGGCTAACATCATCGTGGCTTTGAGGTTTCATTTTCTCACCTCCTTTCGCAACCGCGAAAGCGGGTGATACTTTTCTTCCCCTTTCACCACTAATACGGTGAGCAACCCCCATTTAGGAAAACGCGGAAGAAAAAACTTGAAATAATTTTTTCTAAACCTTTTCCATGCGTCAGACCTCCTTTATCTGTTTTGGAAGTTCAAACAGGATAAAGGTGGGCTTCGGCAGCCGGGGCATGACAAAGCAGCCCTGCGGCATAACACCGCAAAGCGGGGAATACTGTTTGTCAGCGTCAGAACGCGCTGAACCTTATCAGCTGCACCTCCGTTTGATATTTTTCATGGCTGTGTCCTCCAAACATACAAAAATGCCGATATGCGTATGTGTGAAAGGTAACCGTCAAAACTACCGGCGTATAGACACACATGGGATAATAGTGGTGGAACGTTGCGAAACGTTCCACCACTATTACTGTTTAGGGGGCGCCACAGTGACATCAACGGAGTTGAAACACC
>Ga0129317_1001296_pt1 | contig 19200 bp, 20 predicted proteins | sample Cm1ome_FD_94430 | JGI IMG/M metagenome (GOLD analysis project Ga0129317, IMG submission 94430) | Eastern black-and-white colobus group fecal microbial communities from Wisconsin, USA - Cm1105 metagenome | ecosystem: Host-associated > Mammals > Digestive system > Large intestine > Fecal | place... | reverse complement strand
TTTACATATCTTATCAGATGGCTTTCTTTTGCGACACAAAGCTATATGAGTGCCGTTTATAAACCTATTTATGCAACGATTCTTTCAGTTTCTACAGCCTTTATTTTACCAGTCTTGCTGATTATTGTTTTATCACCATTAAAACTGACAGGAATCTGGTTAAACTTCCCCGTGACTTATTTGATTGCCGGTATTATTTCTATTGTGATTCTTTTACGTTTTCAAAAAGAATTTCATGATCATCAAAGTATGTAAAAAAGATAACATCTTAAACTTGATGTTATCTTTTTTAATCTTTTTCTATATGCAAGTAACTTCCTTGAATACCTTTTTCTACAACAATTTGTGTTGATATTCTTTCTTTTAATTCATTAACATGTGAAATAATACCAATAACTTTATTATCATTTTTCAAATCTAATAAAACTGATAAAGCTTGATCTAATGATTCATTATCCAATGACCCAAATCCCTCATCAATAAATAAAGTATTTAATTCAATACCACCTGCATAATTTTGAATCATTTGTGATAATCCTAACGCTAACGATAAAGCTGCTTTAAATGATTCTCCACCTGATAAAGATTGAACATCTCGCATCATACCTGTTTCATAATCCAAGACACTTAAATCTAAACCTTGTTGTTTAGCTCCTTTGGTTTCTTGTTTACGATATAAAGCAAAGCGTCCATTACTCATTTTTAACAATTCGATATTAGCATATTCTAAAATATGTTCAAAATAAGCTGATAAAACATATCTTTCAAAAGACATACGATAAGTATTTTTACCAGATGTTTGATCATATAAATCTTGATAGATTGTGTATTGATCTAATACATCTTGATTTTGTTGATATTTTTTTTGAATATCTTTTAATAATTTATCATTTTGTTGGTATGTTAATTGAATATGATTCATATCTTTTTGAATTTCATCACGATGAATTTCATGATTTTTTATCTTATCTTTAAGAGAAGTTAAATCTATAACTTTAGCATCTTTAAAATCTTTTAAATCATTTAAACGGGATGTTAATGTTTCATATTGAATCATATAATTTTGATAAGTCTTTTCTTTATTTGATAAATCATTAAGTTGACTTTGATACTTATTGAAATCATCTTTAAAATATTGATTTAAAAAGTCATAGAATTCTTTTTCTACAGTTATATATCTTAAAGATAAATCTTGATTTTGTTTTTCTAATATTTCTTTTTGTTGATGTTTTAAAGACAATTGATGTTTAACTTCTTGATATGATGTTTCACGTTGTTTAATCTCTTTAACAATACTATTAAAAGCTTGCTTTTTTTCTTGATAATAATTATCTAATATTTCTAATGAAACAATCTCATGTGAACTTAAAAAGTGTTGGCATTGACTATCATATAAGGTTAATTTCTTATCTAATTCATGTTTTTGATTGATTAAACTATTGATTTGTTGGGTTTGTTTTTCAAAAATAGTTTGATCTTGGCGTAAAGAGTTTTTAATTTTTGTTAAGTACTGAACTTCAGTATATTGCTTTTGATAAAGTTTCTTTTGTTCTTGTGTGATTTGCATAATATCAGATAAGATTTTAATAAAAACTTCTTTGGATAATTCTTCTTCTATTTGTAATTGTTTTTTATAAACTTGTATTTGACTTTTGGTTGATTGAACTTGATTATTTTGTAATAACACTTCTTGATAAATATCTTCCATAGCTTCTTTTTTTTCTTCTACCTGAGTTGATAATTCTTCTAATTCTTTTGATGAAAGAATTTGATTTTTTAAAGTTGCAGGGGAAGGATGCTCTAAAGAACCACATACCGGGCAAGGCTCGTTATCTTTTAAAGTTAAAGCGAGTATGCCTGCTTGTTGTCGTTTAAAAAGTTCATCTTCATGTTGATAATATTGTAAGAGATCTTGATATTCTTGATGTTTTTGTTGATAAAGACGAGATAATTCATAATGTTTATCTTGAATATTTTTAAAAGAATCATAAATTTCGCTTAAATCATGAATAGCAATTCTTCTTTCATTAATTGCTTTAACATCTCTATCCATTTCTTGTAGTTTTAATTGCAAATTTGGAAGTTGATCAACATTTTCTTGATCTCTTTCTATACGTTTTTCTAATTGTTCATGAGTTTGAATATATTGGTTATATTCTTGTTCAAGAGCTTCTAATTGTTTGAAAATGTTTTGGTAGTTTTTTAAAGCTTCTTGATATTGTATGAGTTGTTGTTTTTGTTCTTGACAATGACTTAATTCAATTTGGTACTGTTCTTTTTTTTGGGTTAAACTTGGTACTTCTTGGTAGTTTTTTTCTATATCTTGATATTGTTTTGATAAATGCTGATATTGTTCAAGACAATCTTTTAAGTCTTGCTTATTTTTCTTATATTCTTTTTGTAAAGTTTGATATTGATAAATAAGTGTTTGATTTTTTTCTAATATTTTCAATTTATCTATGTCTTGTTTTAAGACTTCCATTGATTGTTTTTGTTGGTTCAAAGATTGATATTGTTTATCAAGCTTTTGATATTTGAAAATATCTTGGTTGTATTTTTCTTTTTGATAATACTCTTGAGATAATGTTTCAGTTTTTTCTTTAATATCAGTAAATTCTTTATATAGTGCTTGATACTCTTGATTGATTTTCTCATTTTCTTTTCTTGCTTCTTCTATATAGCTTGGATGAAAATCAAGATGTTGGTCTTTGAATTCTTGATTTAAAGTAATAAGCTGAAATTGTGATGATAATAAATGTGATGACATTGTATAGTTTTCTTTTAATTTTCTTGTTTCTTCTTTTAACATATTTTCAAATGCTAATAATGGTTCACTATGAAAAATATGTCTTAAAACACGTTCACGTTCTTCACTGCTCGCATAAATAAGTTTTGTAAACTCACCTTGAGCAATCATCACAATTTGTTTAAATTGTTTTTCATCTACACCTAATAATTCTTTTATTTTTTGATTAACTTCCTTAACCCCTTCTATCGTATAGTTATCATAAGTCAAATAAGCATTAGCCATTTTCATTGTTTTATAACCAGTACGTAAATAACTTGGTGAACGTTTAATTGTATATATTTTTTGATGCAACTCAAAAGTTAATTCTACATATGTTTCTTCCTTAGCATCAGCATAATCACTTCGAAAATAAGTTTGATTTCTTTCACTACCACTTGCACTTCCATACAATGCAAATGTAATTGCATCAAATATAGTTGTTTTTCCACTTCCAGTTGGACCACTAATTAAATATAAACCATGATCTATCATTGTTTGAAAATCAACAATTGTTTTTTGATGATAAGCAGAGAAAGCATTCATTGTTAAACTAAGAATTTTCATTTGTATCACCAACCTTTTCTAATAAATGATTGACAATTTGCTGTTGTGTTTCATTTAAATCTTGATTTTTAACTTCTTTATAAAATTTTGCATATAAGCTTTGTGTATCAATAGCTTCTATTCCTTGAATAGAATGGGCTGTCACTTGTTCTTGTTTTTTTGTCATATAAGAATAAGTCATTTGTAGTAAATGTGGATATATAACTCGCAATTGATCAATTGCATGTGGAATAATACTTGTATCTTCTAATTCAAATGCTAAAAAATCATCTTTTTTCTTAATAAAAGAAGGATCCATAAATTGTTGAAATGTGCCTTGATATTTTTCAAGATTTAATCTTGGATGTAATTCATAATGTTCAATTGACATATCATTTGTATCAACAATAACTATAGATTTTTTTTGTTTCACTTCATCAAAAGAATAACGCATTAAAGAACCACTATAGCGTATTGTTTCTCTACTTACCTTTTGTGAAGCATGTAAATGACCTAAAGCCACATAATCAAAATCATCAAATAAAGAAGCTTCAATAATTTCACTACCTCCAACACTTAAAGGTAATTCTGATTCACTTGTTAAACTATGATGACCTATAAATTGATGAGTAATTAATACATTTTTCTTTGAAGAATCGATATTTTGATGGGACATATACAATTGCATTGCTTCTTGATAATTTTTAACTTCATCTAATTGATATAAATTTTTGACTTGTGTAGGTTTTATAAAAGGCAATAAATAAAAACGAACATCTTTTATATCTACATAACTTATGTTCTCTTTTAAATATGTTTCAATATGTAATCCAGCATCACTTAAAAGTGAACTTGCAAAATGCATACGATCACTACTATCATGATTTCCACTAATCATTAAAACTTGAATACGATACTTTAAAATAGCGTGACTTAAAAAATCATCCAACACATTGACAGCTTCTTGACTAGGAATTAAACGATCATAAACGTCCCCCGCAATAACAAGCACTCTTAAATCATTTGAATCCATATATTCCAATAATTCATCTAATAATTCTTTTTGTATATCAAGCAATGAATACTGATGAATCACTTTACCTAAATGTAAATCCGCAATATGAACAAATTTCATTTATAATCTCCTTTCTTCATGTACTTTCCATAAATAAATATTTTTTATCTTTTCATCTTTTGTAAAAAACACCTTTAAATGTGAAGGTATTGTTTTGGTTTCTAAAAGTTGTGTATTTAATTTTTGAATTGTTTTTAATGAAGCCATATTACAAGGATCACATGTGATAATGACTTCTTCTTGATTGATTTTCTCTTTCAATAATAAACAAGCTTGATAAGCATAATGATGTCCACGATATTCTTCTTCAATATGATATCCAATATGACCATCATAATATCTATCTTGTAATGATCCTTCCCTTAAAATAATACGACCAACACTCACTTGTTGAACAACAATATCATAAATATAATAAGGAGAAAAACCTTTAGGTAAATTTTCACACACATATTCTATTAATTCTAATTTCATCATTTCACAACCTTTTTCTTATTATATCATATCCTCTGATAAAACACTTTGATTAATTTCTTTGATTTTTTATAAATGAAAACTAATTTCCATAATTTGTAAAAAATATACAACACAAATGTATAAAAAAAGAGTAAAATAGAAATAGACAGCTGAGGGGGAATGTGAATGAATATTGTTATTGTTGATGACGAACAAAAAGATAGGCAAGATGTATATGAAAATGTTCAAGAATGTCTCCATAAATATTTACAAGATGAAGATTATAATATATATACTTTTTTAACACCTCAAGATTTTATTGCAAGTTTAGATTCTCATATTTATGATTTGGCATATTTAGACATAGAGTTAAATGATATTAATGGAATAGATTTAGCAGCAATTCTTAAAGAAGAGAATCCCCATTGTTTAATTACTTTTATAACAAATTATGATCAATATGTTCAAGATGCTTTTATCTTAGATGTTGTTCAATATTTAGAAAAACCTATTCAAAAAGATGATTTCGAAAAGAACTTCTTAAATACCATACAACTTTATCGAAATAGAAATTTTAAATTACTATTCCATACTGATAAAGGAAATACCATTTTAAGAACAAAAGAAATTATTTATGTAGAAACATATTATCGTCAAATTAAAATTGTAACATTGAATGATATCTATTATACAAATATCAAACAGAAAGAAAACTTACAAAAGATTTTAAAAACTCTTCATTTTATAAAAGTTCATAGGAGTTTCATGGTCAATATGAATTATATTGATTCTTTTCAAAAAAAGAATGTTGTTTTAAAAACAAAAGAAATTCTTCCTCTTTCAACATTAAAAAGAGAAGAAATCATTTTTCATTTCAATCAATTTCTAGCTCAATCTACAACAATATAAAAAGTACTCTGTTTAAAATCCCAATAAACAAAGTACTTTTTTTGTTAGCTACCACTTGGGAAATATCTTGCAAGACTTCCTGCAATTGCTGAAATAGGCATTGTTTGAATAATAACATGTCCTGGTCCAGTAACAACTGTATTGAAGAATCCTTCTCCACCTAATAATTTATTTTTCATTCCCGAAACTGTTTGTGTTGTCATTGTGCAAGTCGCATCCATCACTGCAACATATCCAGTATCAACAATAAGCTGTTGTCCTGGTGCTAAATCATATTCAACTGGTGTTCCATCAATTTCTACAAAAACTGTTCCTTTTCCAGAAAGCTTGTTCATGATAAATCCTTCTCCACCAAAAATCCCTGTCATTGCTTTCTTGTTGAAGAAAATTGTTCTTTCTACATTTGGTGTACTTGCTAAAAATGATGATTTTTGAACAATGATTTCTTTACCTGGTTCAATTTCATATTGACGTATTTCACCTGGAAAAGATGATGCAAATGCAATTTTACCATTTCCGTTTGCTGTATACGTATTTAAAAACATTGTTTCTCCAGAAAACATTCTTCCAAATGCCTTACCAATACCACCATGACTTGTTGTTGACATTTCCATACATGGATCCATCCAAGACATTGCTCCAGAATCACTTAACATCATTTCCCCTTTTTCCATATGGCAAACAACAACTGGAAAAGGCTTCCCAATAATTTCAAACTCCATAATACCCTTTCTCCTTTTTATAAATTTTTTAAAATGAGTTCTGCGGCCTTTAAATTAGAAGCCAGTGGAACTTGATGAACATCACATAAACGCATTAATGCACTGACATCTGGTTCATGAGGTTGAGCTGTTAAAGGATCTCTAAAGAAAATAACCAAATCAATTTTCCCTTCAGCTACAAAAGCTCCTATTTGTTGATCTCCACCATATGGGCCAGATAAAAAACGATGAACTTTTAATGATGTGTTTTCTTGGATACGTAATCCTGTTGTCCCAGTTGTATATAATGTATGATTCTTTAAGATATTTTCATATTCTTTTGTAAAATCAATCATCTCTACTTTTTTGTTATCGTGTGCAATAAGTGCTATATTCATGTGACATCACCTCTATTTCCATTATAAAACAAAAAAGACTTTAATGAAATCATTAAAGTCCTAAATATAATATTTTTGATAATAATATATTCTTAAAACATCAAATAATGTCATGATCTGATAATTAAATTGAAGTCCATCAAATTTACCAGGAACTTGAATAACATAATCAGCATTAATATTATGGAAATGACGATATTTGATATTTTGTGTCATTAAAACAATAGTGGCTTGACAAATATTTTGATCAATACCTTTTTTGACATAGTTTTCTAACGTTCTACCTGTTGCACTTACAATCAATACAACATCATCATCACGATATTGGAATTCTTTATCAAACTGATGGTATTCAATGACTTCTTTCCCAAATGTAATAAAATCAGTTTGGAAATCAACAGCAATGCTCATTGGATATAAAGCTCCCATAATCACAACACGACGACCTTTAAAAATAAGTTCACTGATAGTTTCTAGAGTTTGAATTAATTCTTCTTTAGGATAAGATACATCTAAATTCTCTAATAGTTGCTCTGCAGATGTTCCTAACATTCTAGCACGAATTTGTGATACACGTAACATATAATCAGCAATCAATTGACTTTGAAATTCTTCAAAACATTCATATCCTAAATGAATACAAAAATCTAAAACTTCTTCTTTTGTGAAGTTTCCTTCTTTCATAAATCTATTCAAATCATAATCTTCCATTTCAACATAATGCTGTACAATAAACAAACCAATCTTATACATATGATTATTATCCAAACAACCATTTAAATATTTAAGAATTCTAGAAATCATTATATCCATAATTATTCCTCCCCTAGTCAATAATATAATTATATTATACATAATAAATCAAACAATTGCTTGATTTTTTCAAAAATAGATAATGATTTATAAGAGAAAAGACATAGAAAAGGAATATCAGATTTGTCCTCTCTCTTATAAATCATTATAACAAATATTTTTATCAACATAGCCCATATAAAAAAAATGATAAAAATATTCTATATTGTTTACAAAAAATTTCAAATAATGAGAATTTATTTTCAAAAAAAGATTATGAAATAAATCATAATCTAAATAAAATCTAATTCCTTCATAATCTCATAAATACCATCTTGATCAGGATCTTTAAAAAAGTATTGTCCTAATCGTTTTAATTCTTCTGGTGCATTTTCATAAACAACACCAATATTAACTTCTTCAATCATTTGATAATCATTCATACTATCACCAAAACCAACTGTATCTTCCATTTTTGCTCCAAAATGATTAATAACTTTTAAGATTCCATCAGCTTTTGTACAGTTTTTAATAATAATTTCACCATTCACAAAATCATCATCTTCATTAGAGAATAATACAATATTAAAGAATTCTTCTAAAAAAGGAACACATGCATAAAAGTGATTTTTTTGAGGAGCAATAAAACAAACCTTAGTGACTCCTTGTGATAAAATATCAAAATCTTTAATAGGTCGACGATTTTCGCCTTGTCTTCTTAATTGAAGAAAACGCATCAGTTCTAAATTATCTTGACACATAGCAAGATGTCTTTTATCAAAGAATTCATTAACTCCAGGTGTTTGATAAATGGCTTCTTTTGTTTCTAAAGTAAATAAAATATGATTATTAATAAATAATGTCATAACTTCTGATAATACATATTGATTAATAAAGTTTTCAAAAATAAATTCATTATCAATAATTACAAAACCACCAGCACTACAAACAATACCATCAAAATCAATATTTTTAATATCACCAACAATAGAAGTTGGTGCTCTTCCTGTACATAAAAATGCTTTATGTCCATTTAATCTTGCTTGTTGAATTGCTTCTTTGGTTTTTTCTGTCACCATCTTAGATTTTCCTACTAAGGTTCCATCAATATCAAAAAATAAATATTTTCCCATTCTTTTTATCCTCCACTAGACATTGATTTTAACATCTATTATTATACATTAAAAAATAATAAAATGATGTTTTTTTCATATTCTGTTGTTTTTTTAATCAAAAACAAAAGGACGCTTTTAACGTCCTCTTTATTCATATCAAGATAAAACATCATCAATTAAAATAGGTTCAGGTACTTCTTCATCTTGGAAATGATAAGCACTTATAATTTCATTTTCTAATTCTTTACTTAATCCTATATTTGTATGAACATAAACTAAAGTTTCTCCACTATTAACATAATCACCAATTTTCTTATTTAAAATAAGACCAACACTATAATCAATCGTATCCTCAGTTGTTTGTCTGCCTCCACCAAGTTTCATACTCACAAGACCTAAAGCTTTGGCTTCTAATTCTTTGATATATCCTTGCTTTGTTGATTTAACTTCAATGACTTCTTTGGCACATTCAAATAATTCAGGATGATAAATATAATTGTCATCTCCACCTTGAGCTTTGACCATTTGAGCAAGAGCATCTAATGCCTTTTTATTATCAATCACTTCTTCTAACATTGATCTTGCAGAATTTAAATCAGTAGCATGTTTTGCTTGAACAAGCATATGACTTCCTGCAAGTAAACATAATTCCAGTAAATCGTGTGGACCTTTGCCATTAAGTGTAGCGATTGCTTCTTTGACTTCTAATGAATTTCCAATGGCATTTCCTAATGGTTGTGACATATTAGAAATTGTTGCTCTGGTATCACGATTTAAAGAGTCACCAATTTCAATCATTGTTTTAGCAAGTCTTTTGGCATCTTCTATCGTTTTCATAAATGCCCCATCTCCATACTTAACATCTAATAAAATAGCATCACTTCCAGCCGCTAATTTTTTAGACATAATTGAAGAAGCAATAAGAGGAATACAAGAAACAGTTGCTGTCACATCACGTAAAGCATACATCTTTTTATCAGCTGGAACAAGACTTCCAGTTTGTCCAATAATAGCCAAATGACAATCATTGACCTGACGAATGAAATCATCTTTTTCAACCATAACAGATAATCCTGGAATTGACTCTAATTTATCAAGAGTTCCACCTGTATGACCTAATCCTCTTCCTGACATTTTTGCAACTGGAACACCACAGGCAGCAACAATTGGTCCTAATACCAAAGATGTCTTATCACCAACACCTCCTGTACTATGTTTATCAACTTTAATGCCTTGAATTTCACTTAAATCAATAACATCGCCACTATGCATCATTTCTAAAGTCAAGGTTGCTGTTTCATGTTTATTTAATCCTTGAAAACAAATAGCCATCATCAAAGCACTCATTTGATAATCAGGAATTTCTCCTTTTGTATAACCTTGTACAATAAAATGAATTTCTTCATCAGTTAATACTTCATTATTTTTCTTTTTTTCAATCAAATCAACCATTCTCATTATGATCACCTCGTATTTTCATTATACCATCTTTTGTAATAAAAAAATACAAAGCTTATTCAAACTTTGTATCAATTTCAAAAATATTATGTCCATTTAAATAATCCTTAACAGACATTCTTTTTTTACCTTCTAATTGCAATTCTGTAACCAAGAAAACACCATCTTGAACTTTCACACCAATAGCATCTTTAAAAATCTTCACAATAGTTCCATTTTCTTGATGAGCATGATGTTTCATAGCATTTTCACAATGATGAACCTTACCTGCCCAGATTTTAACAGTTTTTCCTAAATAAGTTGTATAACTACCTGGCCAAGGATTTGTCCCACGTACTTTATTATAAACTTGTTGAGACGTTAAATTCCAATCAATACGTTCGTCTTCTCTAGATAAAGTTGGAGCATATGTGATAAGTGACTCATCTTGTTCGATGCTTTCATTGGTTTCATTTAAAATAGATGGTAGTGTCTCTTTTAAAAGTTCAGCTCCTAAATCACTTAAACGATCATATAAAATACCAACAGTATCATCATCTAAGATGGCAGTTTCTTTTTGACTGATCATGTTTCCAGCATCCATCTTTTTAACCATATACATAATTGTTACTCCAGTTTTTTCTTCACCATCAATAATAGCTTGATGAACAGGAGCACCACCTCGATATTTAGGAAGTAAAGATGCATGAACATTAACACATCCTAAACGTGGTGCATCTAACACTGCTTGAGGAACAATTTGTCCATAAGCTGCTGTAATGATTAAATCAGGCTTTAAATCTAAAATAGCTTGATAATCCTCTCTAATTTTTTGAGGTTGAATAACAGGAATATCATATTTCAACGCTTCTACTTTGACATCAGGCATTGTTAGTACTTTCTTTCTTCCCACATATCGATCAGGTTGAGAAACAACACCCACAACATTATATTTTTCATCAATTAACATCTTTAATACTGCTAAAGAAAATGATGCAGTTCCCATAAAAACAATTCTTTCATTCATATCTATCACTCGCTTTCTCTATTAGTATACCATAACCATTAAAATCATACTAACAAAATTAGAGAAAACAAGCACAACAAATTCAATAACCTTAACACATCCATCACTCATCACTTTCATTAATGAGGATACATGATTATCAGAAGGATCTTGTATTGTGACATATTTTTCTTTACTTTCTTGCTGAGTTGAAACACTTTCTTCAAATTCATTTATTGATCTTTCAAACATTGTTTGTGACACTTTATAATCACCAAATAATAAACTGGTTGCACATATCAATAGTAAAACTAAACATAAGTCTAATATAAATTGTTTCATTGACTTAAATATTCATCTATAACTACTGCAAGTATATTTAATGAATTTTCTATTTCTTGATATGTGTTTTCATTAGCTCCTACTTCAATTAAAAGCATATTTTCTGTTGTTCCTTGATTGTAATGACTTTGTTTAATATAAACACCTCTTGATAATTTAGGTATTTTATTATTTAATTTTGAAGATAATTCTTGTGACATTTTTTTAACTTGTGGATAATTGGAACTGCTTTTTCCTACAACGAACATTAATTTAGCATAGGATTTGTTTTCATAGCTTAATGTTGAAAGTGATTTTTTTATAGAATCTCGATGAAAGTCAATAACAAGATCATATTTACCATGTTCTTTTAAAGCAGCATTTAAATATTTCTTTGAAACACTATAAGAATATTTATAGTTGATATTGTTTTTCATTTTGTATAATTCAAAATCTGATGTTTCATAATCAACATCATAACCTCTTTGTTGTAATAATTGCATTAAATAACGACTCCCTTCTTTAACTGATTTTGTTTGATATTTTTCTCCTTGATGCGTATTATAAATATGAATAGATTTCCCATTAGATTGTTTCTTTTTGCTTGTTATTGAAAAAGAAGATACAACATTTTCAACTTGTTCACTATAAACTTTCTTTAAAGGAAGATGAAATACAATCGCAATCACAATAATAACCTTTAAAACAATTTTCACATTATTATTCATATCACTTCCTCCTATAACTATACATCTATGTGTATGCAAAAAAAGAAGTATTTATGTCTAGAAATGAAAACATTTTTTGACATAGATACTTCTTTTACTTAATATCTTGGATAGAATATTCTTGTTTTGTAAACTGATTTTTGATTAAATCTTCACTCATAACTTCTAACATACCATATGCATCCTTATTAATCATATTATCTTTCACATAGAAAACATATGTTTGATTAAGCTTTGCTTGAAAATAAGCAGTTGGTACAATTTCAATTGAATAATTATTTCTTACTGTATCAGGAATTAGTTCTAACTGACTTTTATCTATATATGTTTTTTCTAATTTTATATAATCACTAAGAAGCTGACTTCCTCCATCACGATAAATTTTCATTTCTTTTGAAGGATTACCTTTAATAACTTCTTTAACTGTAACATCCATTGGTGTTTTTAATTGACCATTCTCATAAACTTCAGATTTATATATCTTTTTTAAACTTCCTATAAAACAATAATCAACTTCTTTTAATAAGTCTTTTGGTTCTATATTTTCATAATCTTTTTCAACAATCTCTAAAATATTATTCTTATCAGTATTGATATACATAGGTATAACTTCCTTTTCCTTTGTTTGACTTGATTGACAACCTGTTAATACAATAACCATAAATACACATAATAACTTTTTCATTCTATTTTCCTCTCTTTCTACCTTCACTTTAGACTATCAAGTCACTCGATACTCAAGTCTTTTATTAAAAAAAGCAACCAAAGTTGCTAATATTTAAGATTATTAATAGATTGAGATAACATTTTTGATAATATTTCTATATCAAAGTCAATTTGTTTATCACTCATTACAAATTGATTTTCAATAGGATTTAAAACCTCATTTAATAATTGTATTCTTTTTTGTTCATCAAGTTGTCCTATTTCACCTAAAATCAAACGCCTTTGAACTTCATTTAAGCGTCCTTCATAACGTTTTCTCTTACCAACTTTTAAAGCTGTTGAAGGCTCTAAAGACTCCTTGAAATAACCTTCTAATAAATTATAAACATCACTGACTAAACTAGAAACATGAATAACTGTAGGAATTCCAATCGCAATAACTGGAACATTCATTGTTGTTTTTGTAATACTTTTACGATGATTACCAATACCACTTCCTGGATAAATACCAACATTATTCATTTGTACAACATGACATATCTTTTCATAGCTTTGGGCACATAAGGCGTCAATAACAATAATCACATCAGGATGAACTTCTTGTACAACACAATGAACAATATCAGCAGTTTCCATTCCTGTTTTTGCCATAACTCCAGGTGTTAAACAAATGGTATCATAGTATTGTTTATAATGTCTTTCATCTAAAGGATAATGATGTGTTGCTCTAATATGGTTTAATGTTCTTGGACCAATCGCATCACTTGTTAATGTTTCATTACCTAATCCAACAAATAATATAAGCGGATCTAATTTTAAAGTTGCTGCTTTTATAAAGGTTGTCAGTTGCTTTTCAAAATGCTTTGTGAGTATGTCTATGTTTTCATAATCTTGAAAACTTATTTCAACATATTGACCTTTTTCATGAGGATAGTGTTCGCTTGTTTGAAGAATTTCAAATGTTTCTATTGTTATGTCTTTATCATGCATCACTTGATGTTTATAATCTTTATCTTTTGTTGCATTTGCAAGTGATTCTATTGCCAAATCACTGCGTGTATAGTATTTCTTCATATTCTCACCATTATAATCTTTACCAAAATAAAAAAATATAATCATTTATCAATAAAACATTGCATTTATCATCTATTTTTGATAGAATAACATGGCGAATAAGAAAAAGAGAGGTGAAAGACAATGGCAAACATGAAACAACAAATTAAACGTTATAAAAACGCTGATAAAAAACGTGCTTTAAATGCATCTTATAAAACAGCTTTAAAAACTGCAATTAAAAAAGTTTTAACTGAAGTTGAAGCTGGAAATAAAGAAGCTGCAGTTGCTGCTTACAATAATGCAGCATCTCAATTAGATGCATGTGTATCAAAAGGCATTCATCATAAAAATTATGCTAGCAGACAAAAATCTAGATTAGCTAAATTAGTTAACTCTATCGCTTAATGATAGGGTTTTTTCTTTAGTTATGAAATATATGATTTATTATTTAATAATGATGAATTGCCTAACATTTGTTTGTTTTGGATTAGATAAATATAAAGCAAAGAAAAACAAATGGAGAATCAGCGAAAAGACTCTATTAACTTTATCTTTATTTGGTGGTGTGATTGGTGGAATTGTTGCAATGTCTTTATTTCATCATAAAACCAAAACACTTCTTTTCAAGATAGGAATGCCTGTTATATTCATTTTACATTGTTTGATTTATTATATATGTAAATTATGAAGTTCTCAGTTAAATTTATATAAAATATTAATTACAGTCAATATTTCATCGCCATATACAACTAAAAAAGAAAATTTTTCCTAAATTTAAAATGTGTGATTACATATATACCTAAGTTATTTAAAATATGATATACTAGTCTTATAAAAAGATAAGAGGGTGATAAGATGGAAAAGTATTCTATAAAAACACCAAAAGAAGATTTTAGATTTTTAATGGACAATACTAATGCGAAAGGGTCAAGAGTAAAAAAACTTATAATTGATAATGATGGAAATAAAGCTTTTTTTAAATATGAAGGAAAAGGATATCTAGTAAGTGAAGCATGTTCTGAAAAAATGTCTTATGAAATTGCCAAAATTCTTGGATATGAATGTGCAAGAATAGAATTAGCTAAAGATGATGAAGGCGTTTTAGGTGTACTTAATTATCTCTTTGTTGATAGTAATCGTACAAACAATGTTGTGCATATAGATGCCGTCGCATATTTAAATAAAAACAATGATGAAAGATCTCAATTCTACACAATTTCAAATATAAAAAAAACACTTGATCAACTTAATCCTAATTTATTTAATGAATTTATTAAAATCATGATATTTGATGCATTAGTAGGAGAACAAGATCGTCACGAAGAAAATTGGGGAATCACCATAAAAAATGACCAATACATACTTTCACCCCTATATGATAATGGTTGCAATCTTTTAAGAAATTTTAAAGATGATTCTTATGCTGAAAATTATTATACTGGTAAAAAAGATTTCAACGCATATATAAGAAACAGTAAGACAATAATATATAAAGAAAATAGTCAAAAAAAATATAAACATTTTGAATTGATAATTTTTTTACAAAAAAATTATCATGATATAGTACAAAGAGAACTCTTAAATTTAAATAAATTAACCAATAAAAAAATAGAACAAGTAGTGAATAAAATTCCTAATGAATTAATCTCACAAAAACATAAAGAATATATTATAGAATATTTACATATAAGAAAAAATATACTTTTAGACATAGAAAAAAGAGGAAAAAACAATGAATAAAGAAATGTGGCTTATTTGGAAGCAACCCGAAACAAGAAGAAGATATAAAATTGGGACACTAATTTATAACAATAATTCATATAAATTTAAATATGTTGAACCAGAATTGAACGATGCCAAATTAGCAGGTTTTAAGTATTTTCCAGGTTTTGAAAATACTTCTAATGAATATGAAAGTAATGAATTATTTGCAAATATAGACACAAGGTTACCCAATATTGCAAGAGCAGATTATTTAGAAATTTTAAATTCATATAATCTTGAAGTTGATTCATCAAAATTAGATATTTTAAAAGCGACAAAAGGCAGATTAATTACTGATAATTATGAATTTGTTCCAGCATTTGATATAAACAAAGTTGAATTTGATGTTGCTGGAACAAGACATTGTCTTGATGTTGAAAAATGCAAAACATTAATTAATATTAATGATAAATTGTTATTAGAATTAGACCCAAATAATGAATATGATGAAAATGCTATAAAAATTATTTTTAATAAAAATGGAAATAAATATCATTTAGGTTATGTACCAAGATACTACACAAGAGAATTAACTCAATTAATGAAAAATAATGTCAAATATTCTGCTATGATTCAAAGCATAAACTTTGAAAGTGAATTAAATGATGAAGATATTACAGCTTACGTAAAATTAATTTTTAATAAATAGTTTATATAGAAAGGAGTCAAACAATTGTTACTCCTTTTATATTTTTGTCAATAAACATGTAATTCGTTTAAAAAATCAACACTCTTATATTTAAAACTTGAATGTCCTTGATAAAGGGTTGCACATCTTTTTAATCAATCACATCAAATTATCTATTATATTGTTCATTTTGATCACGTTATCAATGTCTTTAGTATTTTTAGATTTGTACAATGATATAAATCACATAATTGTTGTAAACTTTCTTTATCTAACTTTTTGAACTCATCTTCATCTATTCTTAAATCTTCAAATAATAATTCTTTTAATTCTTTTTTATTATGCACTGGTGATAAAGTATATAACTTATCACATATTGCTTTTTCTGCTGTTGCAATACAATATGTATAATCATTTTCTTTTATGATTTGAATACCTAATGGATATGCCTCTGATGGAACATCTCTATAGGTAAAAGTACCAAATTCATTCTGATATTCTTTTTTCTTCTTTTTTTCAAAACATGCTGAGGTTAGTATATACACTGTTTCTGGTATCATACCATAGTAAGATAAAGCAAAATCAAATGATAAATAAGATGGTCCATAAATAGCATTTGTCAAAAGATAGCCTGGTGCATTCTTATTTGTTTCATAAAGTCCTTTGACTATTTTAGTATATACTTGTTTTTTGACCATACGTGAAATTTTATTATCTGGTATAGCATAATTTGAATATTCATGAATTAACATATTATACGTTTTTATCATATTCTCACCCCATACTCACATTATAATCAAGTTTTTGGAGAAAACAAAGAAATTACTGTTTAATTTGCTTTTTAAACATATTAACTCATTTAAACAAATTGACATTCCTCCCATAAACTTCTATCATAGATACTATATAGGAGGATACTTATGGAAAGATCAACAATATTAGAAAAAGATACTTGGGATTTATCTTTAATATATAAAGATAATCAAGAGTTTTATAACGACTTAGATCAAGCAAAAGATTTGCTTAATCAATTATTAAATCAAAAAGAAACATTCATTAAAGATATTCAAAACTTTATTTCCTTTCATGAAACATATATTATGTTAGGAAGATATATACAAAAATTACATTGTTTTGCCCATTTACATTGTGATGTAGAGCCAAATAATCAAGATTATCAAACAATGTATGCAGCAATATTAACATTTTATGATCAAATGTCTTCTTCTTTAGATTTTTATACTGTTACCATGACAGATAATAGTGAGATTGTAGAAGATTATTTAAAAGATGAAAGATTAAGTGATTATCGTTATAGTATTCATGAAATTTTAAGACAAAAGAAACATACATTATCACAAGAATTAGAAACAATTGTTTCTAAAACAAGTGCTATTTCTGATGTATCTTCACAAGTTTTTGATGCTTTAAGATTAGACTATGATCCTGTTATTGTGAATGGTGAAGAGAAGTTCTTAAATAGTGCTACATTATCAGAATTCTTAAAAAATAAAGATGTGAAAGTGAGACAATCAGCTTATCATAACTTCTTTAAAGAATATAAGAAATATGAAAATGTTTTTGCAGCGACATTAGCTGGTGTTATGAAAAGAGATGCTTTTTATGCTGATGTTAAAAAATTTGATAATCCATTAGAAGCTAGTTTATTTGATGATAATGTACCTTCATCATTATTCTTTAAAATATTAGAAAAAGCAAATGTTCAATATCGACCATTATTTCATAAATATAATGCTTTAAAGAAAAGAGTTTTAAACTTAGATACTATGTATAATTATGATTTAAGTGTTCCTTTAATTGAATATCAAACAAAAAAATATACAACAGAAGAATGTTTTGATATTATTTTAGATGTTGTGAAAGTTTTTGGTGATGAATATGTTAATATTATTAAACAAGCTAAAGAAGAAAGATGGATTGATTATTATCCACATACCGGTAAAAGAATAGGTGCTTATTCAAGTGGATGTTATGATACTAGACCATATATTTTAATGAATTTTATTGGTGATTATAATTCTTTATCAACAATGATTCATGAGTTAGGTCATAGTGCTCATACTTATTTATCATGTCATAATCAATCCCCTGTTAACTGTGATTATCGTATCTTTGTTGCTGAAGTTGCTTCAACAGTTAATGAAACATTATTAATTAACTATATGTTAGAACATGCTTCTTCTAAGGAAGAAAAAGCATATTTCTTATATGAGTTATTAGAAAATTGTGTTGGGTTAATTTATAGACAACCGATGTATGCTGACTTTGAACATATTTTACACACTTGGGCAAAAGATGGAAAACCAATGTCAGCACAAATGATTACTGATTTATATATGCAAAAAAATGCAGAGTATTTTGGTGATGATGTTGTTATGGATGAATATGTAGGACATTCTTGTTTCTATATTCCTCATTTCTATTATAACTACTATGTTTATAAATATACTTTAGGTATGACTGTTGCTTTAGCTATTGTTTCTCGTATTTTAAATGGTGATACAAAACAAAAAGAAGCTTATTTAAACTTCTTAAAATCTGGTGGTAGTAAAGATCCTGTTGATTTATTAAAGGATGCATTAGTTAATCCTTTAGAAGATCAATTATATGATGATGCTTTCCATTATTTTGAAAAAATATTAAATGAATTTGAAGAATTGATATAAACAAAGGGGCTGTAACGAAATAACTTTTTAAAAAAGTTGATTCGTTCAGCTTTTTTCTTTTATCTGAATTTTGGTATAAAAAAACATCTTCATTGATTTTTGATGATGAGATGTGTCGTTTTTATATCTT
>Ga0129317_1001291_pt1 | contig 19243 bp, 20 predicted proteins | sample Cm1ome_FD_94430 | JGI IMG/M metagenome (GOLD analysis project Ga0129317, IMG submission 94430) | Eastern black-and-white colobus group fecal microbial communities from Wisconsin, USA - Cm1105 metagenome | ecosystem: Host-associated > Mammals > Digestive system > Large intestine > Fecal | place... | reverse complement strand
TTCCGATATGCTCTTAAAATGCCGCTATATCGACGAGTTGACCGGCGGTAGAGGCGTCGTTTTTGCAACAGGTACTCCCGTCTCAAACTCAATGACAGAGCTTTATACCATGATGCGCTATCTCCAGCATGGTACCTTGCAGAAAAAAGGTCTTGCACACTTCGACTGCTGGGCATCGACCTTCGGAGAAACTACCACTGCCATTGAGCTTGCCCCCGAAGGAACCGGCTACCGGGCAAGAACACGGTTTGCGAAGTTCTTTAATCTGCCGGAGCTTATGACATTGTTCAAAGAGGTCGCAGACATCAAGACCAGTGACCAGCTGCATCTTCCTGTCCCGGAAGCAGTTTACCATAACGTGGTGGCACAGCCTACGGAAATCCAACAGGCCATGGTGCAGGAATTGTCGAAACGTGCCGCAAAAGTCCATTCTGGCAGCGTGGATGCTTCGGTCGATAACATGCTGAAGATTACGTCGGATGGACGCAAGCTGGGACTTGACCAGCGTGTGATCAATCCTGATCTGCCGGATGACCCGGCCAGCAAGGTCAACCAGTGTGTGAATAATATCTATCGCATCTGGGATGAAGGACAGGCAGATAAATTGACGCAGCTCGTTTTCTGCGACCTTTCTACGCCTAAGACTACTGCGTCAGCAGCAAAAGCGGCCAAGGCGGTTGCAGGAAATCTGGACAGTCCGGAGCTTCATGCCGTTGAAGCTTCGATTGATACGACGGCGGAGCCTGAGTTTACTGTTTATGACGATATTCGTGAAAAGCTGGTGTCTATGGGTGTGCCAAGAGAACAAATCGCATTCATCCATGAAGCGAATACCGAGGTGCGGAAAAAGGAACTGTTCGCAAAGGTGCGTTCCGGTCAGGTGCGTGTCCTGATGGGTTCTACCTTTAAGATGGGCGCGGGCATGAACGTCCAGGATCGGCTTGTGGCGCTGCATGACCTGGATGCACCATGGAGACCGGGCGATCTGGAACAGCGAAGCGGCCGTATTATCCGACAGGGCAACCGGAATAAGGAAGTCCACATCTACCGTTATGTGACAGAAGCGACCTTCGATGCATATCTCTGGCAGACGCTGGAGAATAAGCAGAAATTCATTTCGCAGATTATGACCAGTAAATCTCCAGTCCGAAGCTGTGAAGATATTGATGAAACGGCACTTTCCTATGCGGAAATCAAGGCGTTGTGTGCCGGTGATGAGCGTATCAAGGAGAAAATGGATTTGGACGTGGATGTGGCAAGGCTGAAACTGATGAAAGCCAATCACCAGAGCCAGCAGTACCGTTTGGAGGACAATATCCTGCGTCGGTTCCCGGAAGAAATCGAGCAGAACAACGGTTATATTGCCGGTTTCAAAGCAGATATGGAAACGCTTGCAGCGCATCCGCACCCGCAGGATGGGTTTGCCGGTATGACCGTGCGCGGTGATGTGCTGACGGATAAGGAGAACGCCGGCGCAGCACTGGTGGATGCGATGAAGGATGTAAAGGGTCTGGAAGCGGTGCCGATTGGCTGTTACCGGGGGTTTCAGATGTCGCTGACGCTGGAGGACTTTGGAAAGCAGTATGTGCTGACACTCAAGGGAAAGATGTCCCACAGGGTTGAACTTGGCAAAGATCCGCGCGGCAACCTTATCCGTATCGACAATGCACTTTCCGGAATGGAGAATCGTCTTGCCCGTGTACAGGAAAAACTGGATACTCTCCATGCACAGATGGAAACGGCTAAACTGGAACTGGGCAAGCCATTCCCACAGGAGCAGGAGCTGAAAGAAAAATCCGCTCGTCTGGCACAGCTCAATATTGAACTGAACATTGACGATAAGACGCCAATCGAAGCCATGATGGAAACATCGGAGCCTGTGCCGGAGGTGCGGCCTGCAATCACAGCAAAGTCCGAACGTCCTTCTGTTCTGGCAAAGCTGCGTGCGCCGCTTCCGCAAAGAGAGAGTCACCCGAAACAGAATGAAAAGGAGGTTCGATGAGAATGGAAAAGAAGTTTTCCAAAGATACACCGGTTTACCGGCATGACGCTGCATATGCGCGGGAGCATGAGGAACTGCCGCTGTACCGTGAATCCTATCAGGCCAATGTTGCCTGCAAGGAAGCGATTGAAAAAGCCATCAACGCCAATTACAAAGATAACCGTTTGGACACGCAGGCGGTTATGGATGTGGTCGGTGCCAAGTTCAGCACAGAACGTATTCAGTACGTGCTTGCGAATACCGTCCAGCAGAAAGCTTGGGATGGGCGCATCAGCCCGGCCAATAAAGTATGGGCGCAGACCGTGCCGGTAACACCGAATCCTGATTCCTGGGGCGGCGACAGGAACTGCTACTTTGTAGTAGATCAGGCACACACGGGACTGACGGATTTGTTCGTTACCCATTTCCGCAGGGAGCTGGAGAAAGCGCCCAAAGAGAAAAAGCCGTCCGTTCTGAAAAAACTTGCAAAGCCTCTGCCGGAGACTGTAGGCAAACCCGGTAAGAGCAAAGCGCAGGAATTGTAAGTATGGCAGAGACGAGAGACATCAGTATGCACTTCTGGGCATCTCAGGCGGAGTATGATCTGATCCAAAAGAATATGGCGCTGTCGGGCAGTACGAACCTCAGCGCATTTCTTCGCAAGATGGCCATTGACGGCATGGTCATCCGACTGGATATGCCGCAGATTCAGGAGCTTCTGCATCTGCTCAGACGTGCCAATGCGAATATCAATCAGATTGCAAAGCATTTGCATGAAACCGGGCGTGTTTACGACACAGACTTGGAAGAAATACTCGCATATCAGAAAGAAACCTACAAGGGACTGAACGAGATACTGACGGGACTTTCCAAACTTCAGTAATGGAGCGTTTGACCTGCGGGCGGCGGAGCGTATCAGTGTTTCCGTCGTCCGCTTTTTTCTTTACAGCAAATGCGTCTTGGCGCATCATTGCCGAACCGGCCATAGAGCTGTACAATAAAATCAGAAAACAAAAGGAGGTTACGTCCATGAAGATATTTTTGAAAATCATTTTTGCACCGATAATTGCAATGCTGTCCGTTTTCATCTGGACTGCAACGAAAATCGTGCAGGTGTCTGCGATTTTGCTGAATATGATTGCCATCGCCACAGCACTGGGAGCTATCTGCATCATTATTGATGGCAGGACGGCTCATGGCGTTGCCGGTCTGATCGCCGCATTTCTTCTTACCCCGTTTGGACTGCCGTTGTATTCCATCATTCTGCTGGGGCAGGTACAGCGGTTCAAATACTGGATTCAGGATTGTGTGTATGGCTGAACTTCTGCTCAAGTTGGGCAGAAGTTGTTTTATAGAAATTGCATCGGATACGAATAATGATTTGACAGGCTCTTGCTAGTAATGGCAGGAGCCTGTATTTTTGCGAAAGGGGGATAAACTGCCGTGGCAGCTACACGCATCATTCCCATGCACTTAAATAAGGGAAAAACAATCAGGCAATGTCTGGCTGACCGATTGGACTATGGTAAAAATCCGGGCAAGACCGAAGATGGAGAATTGATCAGTGCCTATGCCTGTGATCCGGAGTCAGCGGATGCGGATTTTGCTCTTTCCAAGAGAGAATATTTTCAGCTGACCGGGCGAAAACAGGACAGCGATGTGATTGCCTATCAGGTGCGCCAGTCCTTTAAGCCGGGGGAGATTACACCGGAGGAAGCGAACCGTATCGGATATGAATTTGCCGAGAGATTCCTGAAAGGCAATCATGCCTTTATTGTCTGTACGCACACAGACAAGCATCATATCCATAATCACATTTATTGGAACTCGACCAGTCTGGACTGTACGAGAAAGTTTCGGAATTTCTGGGGCAGCACTTTGGCAGTGCGGCGGCTGAGCGACCTGATCTGCGTTCAGCACCGAATGTCAGTTATAGAAAATCCAAAACCGCATGGCATGAGCTACAATCGCTGGCAGGGTGATGTTGAAAGACTCTCAAACCGCGCGCGTCTTTGCTTTGATATAGATGAAGTGCTGGCAAAAAAACCGCATGATTTTGATGGTTTCCTTTCGCTCATGGAACAGGCGGGCTACACGATTACCCGTGGTAAAAATATATCCTTCAGCCATCCAAGACAGAAACGCAATATCCGGATGCGCTCGCTTCCGGAGGATTATCAGGAAGATATGATCTGTGCAGTGCTGGTGGGCAAGAGAATCCACAATCCGAGGAAACGGCGCAGTCCACTTGCAGAGCAGAAACCACAGCTGGTCAGCAATCTGGAAGCAAAGCAAAATCAGGGACGTGGGCATTATTACGATCTGTCCATCCAGAACCAGATTACCAAACAGCAGGCAAAGGCGCTTCTGTATTATCAGCAGCATGGGTTTTCCAGCGTGGATGATTTTGACGCATTTTCGGAATCGGTTGCCGATGTGAAAAGGCGGCGTGATGCACTTTCTGTGGAAATCACATCTGCCGAAAAACGCATGAAGGAGATTGCTGTTCTCCAGACGCACATTACCAATTATCTGAAAACCAAAGATGTGTATGCCGGTTATCGGAAGTCCGGGTATTCAAAGAAGTATTTTGAAGAACATGAGGATGAGATCAAGCTGTGCAAGGCTTCAAAACGCGCCTTTGATGAATTGCTTCCGTCTGATACTTCCGGGAAACCAGCGGATAGCCACAAAAAGAAACTCCCGTCTTTGAAGGCACTTCGGACAGAGTATGCAGAACTGCTGAACGCAAAAAAGTTAGCGTATACGGAATACTACAAAGTAAAAGACGAGTACCGTGAGCTGATGACGTATCAGGCAAATCTGGCCGGTCTGTTTGGCATTGAAAATGTAAAAACAGAACCGCAGAGAGAACGTCAGCAGGAAGAAAAATAAGCGCCGTCAGGTGCGCCGCCGAAGATGCAATCTTCGTTAAATGGGGATTGGGGATGTGCCCCAACAAGCAGAAACAGAAAGTTCCGCCTTTGGGCGGAATCTTTTTGTTTTGAGCCTTTCTGATCAGAAAGGCATTGCTTGCCAAACTTGAATTTGAACCCAGGGATACGTCTCTACTCAGAAGAGTTTCTACCTATTATAGATGGGAACAGCCCCCGAAGGGGCTGCCAAGCATATTATTTCTGAATCGCTTTGCCGAGTTCAATGAGCAGGTCGATACGTTCATTGGGCAGGGACTTTACAATTTCCATTAGCTCAGATGCTTTTGAGGGATTTGTAGATTCCAGATCAAAGAAGTCTTTCGGCGTGACTCCAAAATAATCGCAGATATAAAAGAAGGTTTCCATGGATGGGTAGTTTTTACCGCCTTCAATGCCGTTGATATAGTTTGGACTTTGCCCGATGGACAAGCTCATATCTCTGGCGGAAACGCCTTTGTTCATCCGCAGCTGAACCAGTCTTTTGCAAAAATCTTCTCTCTCCGTACAGATCACCGCCTTCGCATAGTATTATGACCAATTTTACTATACAGAAACCCTAAATCCGCACAGACAGTCTGTTGATTTAGATTGACATACACAGAATAGCTGGGTAAAATAAAGGAACATGGTTAGCCTGACTGTGTATGGAACGCGAAATGTACTTTTCCCTCAGCTGGCGGCACGAATTGCTTGAAACTTGGGTACAATATGGAAAGCGAAAAGCAAATTCAGGAGGGAATCAAAATGAACGAAAGACGATTAACAAAGCAACAGATTGAAGCGTTTCACCAATATCTGATCCAGGAAGAAAAAAGCACGGCTACCGTGGAGAAATATCTCCGGGATGTCCGTGCTTTTACTGTTTATGTTGGTGAAAAGAGCGTCACAAAGGATGTGGTTGTGGATTATAAAAAGCATCTGCTTGAAGAAAACTATGCGGCTCGATCTATCAATTCCATGCTGGCAAGTCTGAACAGTTTCCTGCTCTATATGGGTTGGGTGGATTGCAAAGTTAAATCCGTCAAACTGCAACGGAGCGCCTACTGTGCGGAGGAAAAGGAACTGACCAAGGCGGAGTATGAGCGATTACTGAAGGCGGCGGAAAAGAACGAACAGCTTCGGCTCGTGATGCAGACCATTTGCAGCACCGGCATCCGCGTATCGGAACTGAAATTCTTCACTTTGGAGGAAGTTCGGCAGGGAGAAATTACGGTAAACCTCAAAGGCAAGACCCGGACGATTCTGATTCCCGGAAAGCTGAGAAAGCTGCTTCTGGACTATGCCAAAAAGCAAAAAATCCGCTCCGGTGTGATCTTTCTCACTCGGAACGGAAAGCCGCTTAACAGGAAAATGATATGGGCACAGATGAAAGGTCTCTGCAAAAATGCCGGAGTAAATCCAAGAAAGGTATTTCCTCACAATCTGCGAAAGCTGTTCGCCAGAACCTTTTACGGTATCGAAAAGGATATTGCAAAGCTGGCGGACATTCTCGGTCACAGCAGCATTGATACGACCCGCATTTATATCATGACAACCGGCACCGAACACCGCAAGAAAATTGAGCGGCTGGGGCTGGTGGTATAGGCAAAAAAATAACCCGACATAATTCATATTATGCCGGCTGACGATATGAACCATCTCCCTGAGAGGGACGTAATTCATATTATGTTCTGCATATTGCTAAAGGCATAGCTCTCTCAGTGTAAGGCATTTGAATTTGGGCGCACAAAGGCACACCCTCTCCCGTTACTTTTTGAAAAAAGAGAGCGAGGGTGTTGTTGCGCTGCCCATCTGCATCCGAAACAGGATCGGCTTGAAATTTTTTGGTTTTGAAACGTACTTTTCCACGTTAGCCTATTGATTTTTGGCGGCTCTAATGCTATAATTTATTCCGTAAAACTTGGATACGAGTTTATGTATCTCACGTTCCTCTGACATAATATGAATTATGTACTGTGGAGCAGGGCGGAATGGACAAACCACAGCACAGCCGGGAAAGTATAGCCGTGCTACATATAGAATGATGAAGCGGCGGTATATACTTATCGCCGCTTTCTGCTGTTTCAAGGCAGAGCTGGTGCGGGATGTTGCTCTACCCAGGAGATGAGCTGAATGAATCAAAAACTTTAACGCGCTTGAATGTGCCGAAGGATAAAGTAGGAGGTATTTCGATGAATAAGAGAAGCAGGAAAACGAAGGGATTATCCCGTAGGCTGATTGCCTGGCTGCTATGCTGCGTCTGCCTGTTAGGGGCAGCGCCTATATCGGCGATTGCTTTAGAAGCAGATGCTACTCCGGTGGTGGAGGAAACTGCCACGATAGAACCGACGGAGGAGGTAACTGTTGTGCTGGAGGCCACGGCTGCCCCCACACCGACAGCACTATCTGATTCGGAGGATACCTCTGTTGATGTAAGCGGTTCTGAAGCAGAAACTACTGCGGAACCGGCAGACACAGTTACACCGGAAAACACCGTTACCGAGGAACCGACATCGACGATTGCGCCTGCTTCGGAAGATACCTCCAATGATGCAAGCAGTTCTGAAACGGAAAACACTCCGGAATCGGAAACTGCAATCCAGCCGGAGAACACTTCTGAGCCGGAAGCAACGCCGACGGTTGAAGCTACGGCAACTGACGTGCCTGCCGAGTCCACGGAACCCCCAGCTCCTACTGAGGAAGTTCAGCCGGAGCAAAATGCGGCGGATGCTCTGTATGAGCGGCTCATGGCCTGCACTACCTATGAAGAAATGGCAGCAATTCTGAATGCGCTAACCGAGGAGGAGCTGTTGCTGATCAATCAGTTTACCGATGAGCAGGCGGCGAATGTGCAGCTTAAGATGGACGAGCTGAGCGGCAGTCCGGCAGAAATCCTGCAAGATAGAGATTATACCATTGCGCAGGGCGGCACCCAGACTGTTACCGTCAGCAGCATGAGTAGCAGTGATTTCAGCTACAGCTGTGAACAGAGTGGCATTACTGCATCTCGTTCAAACAACGGTTACACAATTTCTGTTGGTTCCAGTGTTCCTGCTGGCATCTATACGCTGACTGTAAATTATAAGACTACCAGTTCCGGCTCTTGGTGGGGAGGAAGTTCGACAACCACGGAAAATACAGATACCGTGACCATCACTGTCACCCGTTCCGGCAATTACCTGACGGTCACCAACACGATGACCAACGTGGATGTGGTGTATTTCAAGGTTGAGAATGGTCAGATCACAGAAAGCCTTGTCCCGGTATCAAATGGTCAGTCTGTGGAAACTTTGCTTCCTACCACAAACGATGCCATTATCTTCTTCGTGAAACCAAAAGACGGTTATCTGCTGACGAAGTTCTACCGCAGTGATGGAACTGACACTGACTTGTACAGCACCGATACGACTGCGGCAAACAGCAACATCGGTCTTTTCAAAAATAACAACACGCTTGGCGATAACATCCTCACACAGGCGAGAAATGCCGGTTATATTGGTTATTACGGCTTCACTGGAGTCTTGAATCAAGCCTACTCCGCACCTTTCGTTGAAGTTGCGGAAGCACCTCAGATGTCGATCAGCGCAACGGCGAGTCCGAACACTGACTTGAAGCCGGGCGATCAGGTAACGTTCACCGTAACGGTGACTCCCGGCGATTTGTCTACTGGTGCGGATTATACCATAACGGATAAAAAGCTGACTTCCTTAACCATCAACGGCGTTTCTTATCCTGCTACGCAGAATGAGGACGGAACCTACAGCGTGGATTACACCATTACCGAGGCAGACTGGTCAGCCGGTCATGCGACTCTCAATGCCACGGCCAGCTTAACCTACAATTATGTAGTTCCTGTGAAAGACCGAGTGGGAGCAACTGGCAACATCAGAACTACAGAGACGATTACCAGTAGCGCAACTACGGACTGTACCTTTGCAACCAAACAGGGCGTTGTGTATGCCGTTACCTTCGATCCTGCGGACAAGGCCGACATCACTAAGTTCCCGACAACACCGGTTGACAGCAATACTTACTTCGAAGGAAGCACAGTGACTGTTGATAAGGATTACGACAGAACCCCTGTGGACGATCCGGTAAACAAGGGTACCTGGACATTCGATGGCTGGTATCACGGTGAGGAGAAAGTTGGCGAAACCCTGACCATGGGAACCAGTAGCATCCTGCTGACTGGTAAGTGGACGTTCACACCGTATCCGAACGCTGATCTAACCATCAAAAAGACTGTCTCCGGTAATATGCAGGATTCCAACAAGGAGTTTACCTTCACCATTACCGCAGACAAGGCTATGACCTACAACGGGGAGGAAAAAACATCCTTTACCTTCAATCTGAAGAAGAATGAAGAAGTAACGATCTCCGTTCCTGTGGGTGCAACCGTTACGGTGAGTGAGGATGCTGACGGATATGCCTACTCCATTGGCTCTGAAACCACGATCACAGGCTATACAGACCTTGAAAGTGGCAACGGCATTTCGTTCACGATGCCGAATGATGCTTCCAAAGTGGTGTTTAACAATGCAAAGGACATCACCGTGGACACTGGCGTAATTTTGGATACTCTCCCTTATGTTCTGATTCTGGCAGTTGTGGTGATTGGTGTTGTGGTGCTGATTAAGCGCCGCAGAAATCGTGACGACGACTAAATCGGAGGGAATTTAGCAATGGCAGGAAAGTATCGCTCCACGTCCAACAAGGGCGTGCAGAAAAAGAATCGGGTGCGTGGCAGACCAGACTCTGGTTTTGCGCAGCCGCTCAACCATGAGCAGGAACGCATCCAGAAGTGGCTGAAACAGGTTCGCTTCAAGAAAACCACTTTCGGTGGTGTGAATGAAGCGGACGTGTGGAAGAAAATTGCGGAATTGAACACGCTTTATGAGGCGGCGTTGTCCGCCGAACGAGCCAGATACGACGCTCTGCTTGCAGAGCGCACCGGTTCAGCAGAGCAGGACTATCTTACAGATTCCGCAGAACACGGAAGGGTCGGTGATGAAAACTATCCGTGATAATAAGCAAGTGACGAACGCAAGTATCATCACCAACCGCAGAAACCGTGTGCTGGATCAGCAGGGCTATGTCAGCCTGTTGTTCCGAATTCTGTTCCTTATACTGGCAGGCTGGGTATTGTTTTCCCACGTGTTTCTCATTACCCAGGTCAGCGGCAACGATATGTTCCCGGCTGTGAAGGACGGCGATCTCGTGATTGGCTTCCGGCTTCAGCAGGAATATGCCAAGAACGATGTGGTGGTCTACACCGCAGATGGCGAAAGCCATATCGGGCGCATTGCTGCCAGAGCGACCGACGTTGTGACGCTGGACGAAAGCGGCACATTGCTGGTAAACGGAACAGCCCAGTCCGGTGAGATCATGTATCCCACTTACGCAAAGGAAGGGATGGAATATCCCTACCGTGTTCCGGAGGGTCAGGTGTTCATCCTTGGCGATTACCGGACGCAGACGGAGGACAGCCGGGACTTCGGCTCGATTCCATTGGAGAATGTGCAAGGCAAGGTCATTACCATTCTCCGCAGACGAGGCTTATAGCCCCAAGATAACCGATGTCATATTGAGGACGCTCAATATACATACAATTCAATCAACCAATTTTAGGAGGTAAATCACATGAAGAAATTTCTCTCTATGATGCTCGCTCTGGTTCTCGTTCTGAGCATGAGCACCGTCGCTTTCGCAGATGAAGAAAGCTCCGGCACCTACACGGATATGTCTACCGTTACTCTTACCAAAGAGTACAAGCTGACCAACTCCGGAACTACCAGCCCTGCTGAAACTTTTAGTTTCTCTACTCTGACCTGCACTGGTGTTGAGAACGCTGGTGTTGGCGTGACCAAGGACAACGCTCCTGTTCCTACCATCGGTTCTGCAACTTTCGAAGCTGGTGCTGCTGGCGATGCAACCAAGGGTACTCAGACCATCACCATCACGCTGCCTACCTACACTGCTGTCGGCGTTTACACCTACACCTTTACCGAAACTGACGGCGGCACTGCTGGTGTTACTTATCGTTCCAATGTCATCACTCTGAAGGTGACTGTTATCGAGCAGAATGGCAAGGTTCGTGTTGCTGCTGTTCACACTGAGGAAAATGGTCAGGCTAAGTCCGGCTCCTTTGACAACACTTACTCCGCTGGTTCTCTGTCCGTTAAAAAGAACGTGACCGGTATCATGGGTGACAAGGAGAAGGAGTTCACTGTGAAGGTTACTTTCACCGCTCCTTCTGGAGATACCGTGCGTGAGGCGATTACCTACGTTGACGGCACCGAGACCAAGACGATTGATGTCGGTGACGGTTGGACTGGTTCCAAGGAAGTTGAGATTACCCTGAAGCATGACGAAACCGTTACCTTTACAAACATTCCTTACGGTGTTACTTACAAAGTTGAAGAGAACAACTACACCACTGAGGCTGAAGGAGGCTACGATGCTGCTTCCTACGACAGCAACAAAGAAGGCTCCATTAGCAGTGCTTCTGTTTCCACGACGATCACCAACAATAAGGGCGGCACGGTTGATACCGGTATCGTTCTGGACTCCATGCCTTACGTCCTGATGCTGGCTGTTGTATTCATGGGTCTGTTCGTATTCTTCTCCAAGAAGCGCATGATGCGTGAGAACTAATCTGAACTAAGTAGAATTGTTTAAGAACTCTTTTCGATGCCGGGGGCGGCAACGCCCCCGGCCATCCGGAAAGAACCTAAGGAAGGAGTGCGGCACATTTCGCCCGGAAAATAAAATGTCGAGATGGATTCTAAAGGCCGCAAACTCTTTGCTGAACGGAATCGTTATCCTCTGTCTCTGTGTGGCAGGTATTTATGCGGTCTATGCTTTGTGGGATAACAACCGAGTTTACTCCGCCGCCAACGATGTGCAGGCGGATATGATAAAAATCAAACCCGCCGTAGAAGAAGATGGCGGTGCTTCCTTCGAGGAGCTGCTGGCGATCAACCCGGACGTCTGTGCATGGGTGACGCTGGACAATACGAAAATTGATCACCCTGTGCTGCAAGGCAGCACGAACCTGACCTACATCAATCGGGATGTATATGGCAACTTTGCACTTGCCGGAAGTATTTTCTTAGACACACGAAACGAACGTGATTTTTCCGATGCCTATTCCCTGCTGTATGGCCATCACATGGAAAACAGCGGAATGTTCGGAGACCTGGATTTGTATAAAGATCAGGCATTCTTTGATGAAAACACCACGGGAATGCTGATACTGCCCGATAGGGCCTATAACCTTGAAATCTTTGCCTGCCTGTTGATTGACGCTGGAGAAGATGCGATCTTCGACCCGGAACAGTGGCAGACTGATATAGATGGACTGCTTTCTTACGCAAGAGGCAACAGCCTTCAACTGCGTGAGGAAACAATGAATAAACTGGAACAGATGGATAATCCCCAGGTTTTGGCACTCTCTACCTGTTCTACCGAATTTACCGATGCAAGAACAATCATTCTGGCTGTGATGGAACCCTACCAGGCAGCGGATCAGGAGGAAAGCTAATATGAAGAGATGGATAAGTATCATTTTAGGAACAGTGATGGCGGTAATGTGCATGGTGAGCATGAGCATACCGGCCTTTGCAGCGGAAAACCCCGGAGTTTCTATTCCGGTGAGCGTTTCCCTTTCCGGCACCCTGCCAAAGCCGGCAGAGGATTTTACAATCAAGCTGAGAGCGGATAATGCTTCCTACCCTATGCCGGAGGGTACTAACGGTGATGTCTACACCATGACGATCACCGGTGCGGATACGAAGAATCTTCCGACCATCTCCTATAACCGGGTGGGCGTTTACACCTACACCATTTATCAGGTGGCCGGAAGCAACAAGAAATGTACCTACGACGATACAGTATATGCGCTGACGGTTTATATTACCAATGCCGAGGACGGCAGCGGTCTGGAAGCTACTGCGGTGCTGTATCCGGATTCCAAGGGCGATAAGCTGCCCGGTGCTGAGTTTAAGAATGAGTATGAGACGGTAAAACCGACTCCTACCAATTCTGATACTCCGAAAACCGGCGATGAGTCCAATCCGATTCTCTACGCAGTGCTGATTGCGCTCAGCGTGGGTGTGATCGTTGCTCTGTTCCTGACCCGCAAGAGCAAAAAAGCGGAAGAATAAGCGAAGAATGAGCATAAAAGCCCCAACCGTGGTACCACATGGTGCCGGGGGGGCTTTCTTCATACCATCAAATAGGAAAGGTGCGAATTGCACATGAGAAAGATGATACGTTTCCTGCTGGGGCTGGCTGCCTGCGGTGTGCTGGTGTTTGCGACGGTCAATCTGGCGGACTATATCTGGGAAAGCAATCAAAGTACAAGCCTGAATGACGATCTGATCGACGATGCAGTTTTTCTGAAGCAACCATCGGATACTGACTCCATTTCTGAACAGGAAACGAAACCTGATACAGAGCAGCTCTCCGATGAGTCAGCTCCCATAGAAGTGGATTTTGCTGTCCTTCTGGAAAAGAATCAGCATATTATCGGCTGGTTGTATAGCGAGGATACGCCCATCAATCTGCCTGTGGTGCAGAGCAGCGATAATGATTACTACCTGCGGCGGCTGATTGACGAAACCTGGAACAGCGCAGGCACTCTGTTTGCAGATTACCGCAATGCTGGGGATTTTACGGATACCAATACCGTTGTCTACGGTCACAACATGAAAAACAAAGAGATGTTCGGCACACTCCCCTACTACAAGGAGCAGTCCTATTTCGACGAACATCCGGTGATGTGGCTGTTGACCCCGGACAGAAACTATAAGATCGAGCTGGTGGCAGGCTATGTTACGCCCACAACTTCTGATGTGTATTCCTTTGACCAGTCCGAGGAAGAAGTATTTGCCACAGTCCGGCAGGCTATCGAAAAATCTACCTTTACTACAGATATTGAAATAGCTCAGGGAGACCGGTTCATTACCCTCTCGACCTGTTCCTACGAATATGACAACGCCCGGTATGTGCTGATCGGGCGGCTGATACCGCTGAAATAAACATATCAAAAAATGCGACAAGGGTACCCTTGTCATTCCCTGCTTTCACAGGGAATGATAAACCATTGATTGCCGGGTTCCCTTGCGGGAAAGGAGCCGCATTCATGGATAAAGCAAGCATCGCTCCCGGTGCTGTCATAGGCCGCTGGACTGTTTTGGACGCTTATGAGAAAACTGCAAAGGGCGAAAAGAAGTGGCTCTGCCGCTGTGAGTGCGGTACGGAACGCTATGTGCTGGAGCGCAGTCTGAAATATGGTGGGTCGCAAAGCTGCGGCTGCCTGACAAGAGAAAGGGCTTATCAGGCTACTGCCTACGATATGTTGGGGAAAACCTTCGGAGACTTGACCGTGGTAGGTAAGAGCAAAAAGCGAACCAAACGGGGCGGCTACTGGACGTGCCTGTGTTCCTGCGGCTATACCTGCGAAGCAACGGCTTCCGATCTGGTCAACGGTTACAAAACCCATTGCGGCTGTAAAACCGTGAAGAATTATGCGACCGCGGATATAACCGGACAGCGTTTCGGACGGCTGGTAGCTCTGTATCAGACGAAGAAACGGGATAAGAAAGGCTCTGTGATCTGGCATTGCCGGTGCGACTGCGGCAATGAGGTGGACGTGTCCTATAATTCCATGATGTATGCCAACCAGATTAGCTGTGGCTGCAAGCAGAAAGAACACATGACTACTCTTGGTCGGTATCTGACTCATGTGAATGGAACCAGCATTGATGCCATCAAGAGCAAAAAAGTCCCCACGGACAATACTACCGGCTATAAGGGCGTGTACCTGATCCATGGAAAATACATAGCAAAGATCGTGTTTCGGAAGAAGCAATATTTCCTTGGCACTTACGACAACATAGAAGATGCCGCAGAAGCCCGTAAAGAGGCTGAGGAGGTGCTGTTCGATGGAGTTGCGGAGCATTACAGACTCTGGAAAGAAAAAGCCGATGCAGACCCTCTGTGGGGCGAACAGAATCCGATTCAGATTATGGTAAACCAAGTGAACGGAAAACTGAGTGTTACGTTCATACCTGATCTTTCGGTCTAAATCACATAAACTCCTTGCTTCCAGAATGGATGGCAGGGAGTTTGTGTGTTTGCACTTCTCTTGCATGAAAAGCGTTTTCTGGGAGCATCTTAATCTCACCGCCAATGTGTGAAACGAATATCGTTGCACTGTACACCATATACTACGATTAAAAGTGGTAATTGTATGTGACTTACTCGTTCTAACGATAAAGCACAGGTTTGATGTACAATTATAGTGTGGCGAGGTGGTGATTGATATGGATTTGATAGCCCGTATAGATGAGCTTCTCGCCCAGCGCGGGTGGTCAAGATACCGTCTTGCGCATGAGGCGAATTTATCCGAATCAACAATTTTCAGTCAGAAGAAACGAGGTTACAATCCACAGTTTTCAACGATAGAAAGTTGTTGCAATGCGTTTGGTATTACCTTGGCTGAATTCTTTGATCCGGATTTGCAGGATAGGGAATTTACTTTGGAGGAACGACGCCTTATATATGACTGGAGAGGACTATCTCTGGAAATGAAGGATGCAGTGCAGCAGGTAATTTCTGCGGCGGCATCTGAGACGAAAACAGAATAGGAATGGCCGTACAGATTCCTCTGTATGGTGAACGTATAGACATGGAATGTTCGACCTTCCAACCGGGTTCGGGCATTCCATGTGCTTTTTTAGAGGGAGGTAAAAGCAGTGAATAAGGAAATAATGAAAATGATAAAGGAAACCGATGATTCGGAACTGCGTAAGCTCCTTCTGTCGTTGGTTGAAGCATTGACTGGAGAGAATGATATTTCCAAGCGCATTGAGATGCTGTTGGACAGTGCGATTGCATTCTATGATTCTGACCGGGCATATATCATTGAAGGCGATCCTGAACTTATCACCGGTGTTAATACCCATGAGCGATGTGCTCCGGGCGTTGAGAATCAGCAGGATACACTGAAAGATATGCCAACGGAGGTATACCTCCATTGGTTGGGAGTTTTCCGCCGATTTGAAGAGATTGCTATTCCGGATATGGAGACAATTAAGGAGTGCCGCCCCAAAGAGTACAGGTATTTCAATGATTCAGATGTTCATTCGATTATTGTTGTGCCTTTCAGCAAACGCATTAGTCAGGGTTTTGTCGGCGTAGATAATCCAAAGAAGCATATGATGGATACGATTCCGCTTCGAGTGCTGTCATATGCGGTAGTTTTGGAGTTGAATGAACTCAAACTGACAAAGGAGAAGAATGCCCTGATGCAGGTTTCACAATATCCGGATATGTTTGTTCGGGTACATCTGCTGGGCAGACTTCAGGTGACAGCTCGCGGCGGTACGATCTATCAGGAACAGTTCACGGTACAGGGGCAGGCATTGCTTACCATTATGCTGTTGAACCCACGCAAAACATTTTCACCCGGAGACTTATTTGATGTCATCAGTCAGGATAAGGATGCGGATAATCTGTCCAGCGTTGTCTCGAATGCCATATATCGGCTTCGGAGTTTGCTGGATATTATCGGGCTGAAAGAACTGATCGTCTTTGATCGCGGCTCCTATTCTCTGAATCAATGCTTTCAGATTGAAACAGATGTAGAGCGGTTCTTAAAATTCTACTTTGCCATGAAGAAAGCTGATGATCCAGACGATAAACTTGAAAAGTGTCATGACGCTCTGAGACTGTATGAAAGTCCATTGCCGGAGACGCTGTGCAGCGGTCTCCGTTGGGTAATCGAGTGCGCGGACATGAACGCAAAATTCCTGGCGGTTGTGCAGGAAGCGGTCAATCTGCATTTGGAACGCAACGATTTCGGCAATGCTCATGAAATTGCGAAACATGCGATGAAGATCGACCCGCAAGAACCGGAAATGATGCTGCTTATGGCAAAGGTAATGAAGCAGTCGGAAGAACCGGGACTTCGATTGTACGTCAGAAAGATTATGCCTTATCTGGATGCAGATGAGAAAGAACAGCTCCAACATATTTTACAGATGGAATAATAAGCAAGGCGGCTTGGATGAAAATTCTGAGCCGCCTTTTTTCCGTAGGAAGCATACATGGTTTGCTGCGATTGCACTGCGATTCCTGTGAGATTCGTATGCGATTACAATGAGATTGCTCTGCGATTAGCCTGCGAGTGAAATGTGAGTCGAATTAAATTTGACAGAGATTCGGCTGAGAACGATTAGAGATTGCCCCTTGGTAACATTGGATTGTCAGTTATAAGCTGATAATTCGAGTGCCAAGGGGTTTCTTTTATGTGGTCAGGCTGGGGTTGTTTTCTGAATCAGTGTCAAAGCAGCACTGAAAATCAGGAAACAGCAACCGGTTCTGTTTCCGCGCCTATATTGAAACTTCTGACCCAGAGCGTTTATGCCCTGGGCTTTTTTGCCCCCTTTTTTAGGGTACGGGTACATTGCCGGAGTCCTCCTTCCCCGTGATTTGAAACTTATCAAATTTCAACATCACGGAGGAAAACATGAGGACACCGAAAGATTTCGATTATGACATCTGGAAAGATGATAACGGTTATTACTATGTTCGCGTGAAGCAAACCGGCGAGACAACAAGGGTTTCTGAAGAAGTGGTACGGGAGCTTTGGCGAGAACTGTATCGAATGGAAAAACACCGTAGAGATACCACAATTACAGAAAAAGACGGTTCACAGCACAGTCGGTTATATTCATTGGACGGCAGTCTGGATGCGTCTGAAAGTTTGCGTACCATCCAAAATGAACCTTGGCTGGTCAGCAGAAATGACCCGTTTGCGGATGTGGAGACAGAACTGATTGAAGGGGATTTCCTGAAATTGCTGACAGAGAAACAGCGGACAGTTTATCATCTTCACTTCAAATGCGGAATGACTGCGGCTGAGTGTGCGGTGCAAAACCACACATCTGTCAGAAATGTTGAAAAACTGATTTCTGCGATTCGGAAAAAAGCGAAAGATTTTTTCTAAAGCAGGTTCGGGTTTTGGCTGAAAATACTCCTTTGATAAGTGAAGGGGAAATCAGTAAAAACCCTTACAGCCGCTGATGCGGCAAAACAGAACTGATCCTTGAAAACAGAATATACATTCATCAGGTACGTTCCTGTGCGGGGAGATTTTTCCCAGCTGCATGATGGTGCGCCATGACACATCTGCCTCAAAGGGGGGATCAACAAAAGGCAGGCGGTGAGCGATTTTGAACCATTCTGAAATATCCGATTGCAACGGATATGGCGATGAAACGCACAAGGGATAATGATACTTCCGTAACTCGCGGCTCGGCCATAATGAAGGCGGAGAGGTTCGATTCCTATGAGACAGCATCGCAAGCTGTCGCCTGATGATTTCCCTGCTTCCGGGGGTTGAGGACGAATGGGAAGCAATACATAGACGCTGGAAAAACACTGAAAGGGGTGATGACATATCCGCGATAATTGGGAGTATCGGAGGGGCGATATTTATCTTGCTGATCTCGACCCGGTAGTGGGTTCTGAACTTGGCGGAGTTCGGCCTGTACTGGTTCTTCAGAATAATATTGGGAACCATTATAGTCCTACGCTGATTGTTGCCCCGATGACATCTAACATTGGAAAGAAGCCGGCACAGCCGACACATTATCTTCTGAAAAATGTGCATGGGCTGAACAGACCGTCCATGGTCATATTAGAACAGCTGAAAACGCTGGATAAGAGCCGGATTATCAAATACATGGGAAAAGCAAGCAACCGGAAGCTGGAGGATATTGCTCCGTATATCGGAGTCAGCCTTGATGTTGCGGTTGATAAGAGATAATACGAGATGATGATATAACTGTAACAAGACGAGAATGCGGAGGCCTGCATACCAGGTCATCTCCGACAAACCAATATAACAATCACAGGAGGTTCACTATGAATTATAACGATGTACCCATTTGGGAAAAGTACACACTGACTATTGAGGAAGCCGCAAAGTATTTCCGTATCGGCGAAAAGAAGCTGCGTAAGCTGGCTGAGGAAAATCAGGATGCAAACTGGCTGATTATGAACGGAAACCGCGCCCAGATCAAACGCAAGCAGTTTGAAAAGGTCATTGATACTCTGGACGTAATCTGACTCCTGTCCGGGAAATGTGGTTTGCGAAAAACCACTATCCGATTTTGCATAGTTGCAATGAGCCGGAAACGCTGTATAATATGGTTATATGTCGTATCAAGGCTCATTCCGGAACGGAAAGGAGCTTCACTCATGTCAGAGAAAAGACGCGATAACCGAGGAAGAATTTTAAGAACTGGAGAGAGCCAGAGAAAAGACGGAAGATACG